>Ga0126373_10000143_pt1 | contig 48962 bp, 58 predicted proteins | sample PanSoiMetPlot_11_FD_92545 | JGI IMG/M metagenome (GOLD analysis project Ga0126373, IMG submission 92545) | Tropical forest soil microbial communities from Panama - MetaG Plot_11 | ecosystem: Environmental > Terrestrial > Soil > Tropical forest > Bulk soil | place: Panama | collected 2016-02-17 | reverse complement strand
TCGACGGACGCCCCGCTCGCGCATAGAGCTTGTTGAACCGCGGCGAGAGTCGCTCCAACACTCCGTCCACCAGGCTTCGAATCGACCGCAATGGATGATCCTGCGGTACTCTCTTGTTGGGTGAGATATAGCTGAACATCCCGTCCTGCTGCTGATCGTCTCCACGCATGCTTCACTCCTAACACCTCACGCTGTGGATTAGGAGTCGTTTTTCAGCATCCTGCTAGGACCGGAGTTTCATACTCGGTGCAATGGGTTTCATCGGAAATGCTGAGCGAAATGTACAGCAGGTAATAGTGGATCCGGGGATGGCAGCTGAGGAAGTATTGTTCAAGCAGCACTTTCGGACACTCAACACCTTCGCGGTGCGATTCCCGTTTTCGGCGCTCCGCCCGTGTGTTCCGAACCGGATGCCCGTGCGATGGGAGCGATGAACACCCAGGAGAACAGCGTAAGTGAGGAGATGCTTCGGAAATTTGCTCCACCGGGTCATCGAAGCAAACCTACAGAGAGTCGCAAATCATACTTACATTAGGTCTCGATAGCGCTCAAGAGCAACTCGAACCAGCTGGCTTCGAGTGCGTACTTCAGTCTTTCCAAACAATTGTTGCAGTGTATTCTTGACGGCGCTCTCTGAAATCTCCATTCGCGATGCAATTTCTTTGTTCGACAGTCCTTGCACTACAAGGCGTAGCGCATCGAGTTCTCGACTGCTGAGTGATGGTCTTTCTTTCTGATCGAATGAGGGTACCACTCCATTGGCAGCGACCTGTTCCTCGGTGACATCTGCAATGATCGCCGCTAGCTTTGGCGTCACGCCCTCCTTGTATGTGGAAAACCAGACTTCAGCTAGGAAATATTCACCGGTGCCTCGATGGCCCCGACATTGCATTGACGATCTGAATTGGGGGCCCTCTTCCGGGCGCAGAGCATGGTGAAGCTCAGGCAGAAAGGCAGCGATTGGTTGCCCAACCAAGTTGCCGTCGTGCGGGGACATGAGCTTGGTGGCGGCTTGGTTGGCCAGTTCGATGAAACCACGCTCGTCTACCGTAACAATGGCCGCGGGGCTGGTTTCGACTAGTACCCGAATCCGTTCCTGGGCCGCGAGACTCAGGCGTTTGTTCCGGACCACCTCAAAAGTTAGCAGTCCACAGCCACACAGTGCCAGAGTTTCGAACCCAAGCCGAATATGAGCATCCGCTGGATCAAGGTTGCTGAAGCGCTCGCTCAACAGCGCACAAGCCAGTCCCACTAGAACAATTAGCCAGCGGGGCAGGATTCCTGCCACAAGCATGATCGGGAACAGGTAGAGGAAGCCTAGTGAAAAGTAGGGCTTTGTCCACCAATCGACGGTAGCGATCGCGACGACAATGACACTGCTGGCCAGAAGAACGGGAGCGCGATTCCGCCGTTCCCAGATCCAATCCAAATGGAGCATGGTCTTGGTGTCAGACTTTCGATTATGTCACGCAGAGCCACTTCACCAAAGCCAATCGAACGATTTGTCCGGAAGATTAGCGCCCTTAAATTTCAAAGCGTTACCAGCAATCGCCTTCGAGGACGTCCGACTCCATCTGATTGGCTGAGTGATCAGCCCAAAGAATCGAAATAGCTCACGGTCTAACGTTTGAGTGTCTCCCGGCCCAAACACGACTCGCGATAAATAGAGTTCATGCTCTGTCGCCGAGCACCCGCAGACGTGTCGAAGCGGGCCGGAACCTAGCGACGCGCGACGGGCTCACCGAGTCTGCTGTGAACCTGGAAGCTCTGAACCGCTACGTCCTTGTCATTATCGGCCTGTTGGGAGCTGTCTTGTACATCGCGATAGTGTATGCGGGGATATCAGAGCTGGTTTCGCGTCTGTCGAGACCTAAGAAGTCCCGGAAGCGAATCAGAGCAGCCGCTCGGCCGAGACTAAGGAATACCAAGAAGTCGACATGAAATTCAGACGTTGCTAAGCAATAGCGTAAAGGGCAGATGGCCTCTCGACACCCTATCGATCCTGTGGAAAACCCTGCTTCCATATCCGCCAAAAGTAAGAGATTAGCTACGTCTCTAAGGGACGCTTTTCTCAGTTTGCTCCTAGTAGTCAGCTCATTGGCGCGTACGGTTCATGGCCAACAGGCCAGCTACACGTGGCAGCAGATTCGAGACATGTTTGAATCCTCAAATCCGACCCTCCTGGCGGCGAAGCTAAATGTCGATGAACTCAAGGCGCAGGAGATCACGGCCCACCTGAGGCCGAATCCGGACTTCACACTCTCCGCCGACGGAACACAGATTGCTCCAAGCAGAGGCATTTGGCAGCCATTTGCTGGGACTTTCGTTTCACCGGGCATCAGTTATTTTTTCGAGCGCCGTAATAAGCGCGGCTTACGCTTCGAAAGCGCAGAGGAAGGCACAGCAATCGGTGTCGCACAAGAGTCGGACACTGAACGCAACCTGCTTTTCAATCTTCGCTCCGCTTTTGTCGGTATTCTCCAGGCAAAAGCAGTGTTGCGACTGGCTCAGGACAACCTCGAATATTACGACAAGATTCTTAAAATCAGCGAGGACCGCTTCAGCACCGGAGACATCGCCAAGATCGATCTTGATCGACTCCAGCTGCAGCGCCTGCAGTATGAGTCCGATTTACAGACGGCGCTTGTAAACCTCCGCACTACGAAGATCAATCTTCTAGCACTGCTCAATGACCGCAGGCCGGTAGACACCTTTGACGTCAATGGAAGCTTTGATTTTCAAGAGGACATTTTCACTCAGGATGAATATCGGAAAGAAGCACTCGATACCCGTCCCGACTTGCGTGCGGCTTTGCTCTCGGTAAAGCAGGCGGAGACTAACTACAAACTTGCCGAAGCGGATGGTTCAACCGATCCAACGATCGGGATCTGGTTTACGCACAACGGATCTTTCAACAACCCTGATGCACTGAATACCTTGGGAGCAAGCATCAGCATCCCGCTTCGAATTTTTGACAAGAACCAGGGCGAGAAACTCCGCACCAAGATCGACATCGGGAGAAGCGAGCAGCTGCGGGGTGGCACTGAGACACAAGTGTACAGCGATGTCGACTCAGCTTATGCGCTCCTTGTCAGCGATATCAATCTGCTGAAGCCATACAAAAGGCAGTATCTGCAGCAGGCGTTGCAAGTGCGCGACACGATTTTCTTTTCCTATCAGCACGGCGCAGCCTCACTCCTGGATTTTCTTAACGCAGAAAGCGAGTACCGAACCGTTCAGCTGAGTTATGTGAACTTGGTCGGATCGTTTCTAAGCGCTGCGGCACAGATGAACCTATCAGTTGGTCGGGAGGTCATTCAATGAATACATCTTCTTTAACTCGAATTGTCGGAGGCGGGATCGCGATCGCAGCGTGTTTATTGACGACGGCGTGCACTGCCAGCAAGGCGGATCCGAGTGCCGAAACGCCGCCCAAGGCTGTCGTTGAGCCGGACCTGGATGCGAACAACTTCAAAGTGGACCATCCTGAACGATTCCCACTTGTGACCGCGGTCGAACACAAAGCTGCACCAATGCTCAACGTGACTGGAGTGGTACAGCCTGACATCATCCGGGCCGTTCCGGTCGTGTCTTTGGCTTCAGGACGCGTAGTGGAGATTAAGGCTCGGCTTGGCGACGCAGTGAAGAAGGGTCAGTTGCTTCTGCGAGTTCAAAGCAACGACGTATCCGGAGCGTATCAGACATACTTGAAAGCACAGAACGATGCACGCTTGGCTCGCATTCAACTGGAGCGAGCACAACTTCTGTACGACAAAGGGGCGATCGCCAAGAGCGCTCTTGAGCAGGCGGAAGCAACCGACGCCGACCTCAGAGCAGACCTCAATGCCTCGACAGAACAATTGCGTCTGCTCGGCATCGACAAAGAACATCCGTCGGGTATCGTTGACATCGCCGCCCCGATTTCCGGAGTGATCACAGATCAGCAGGTCACGACCTCGTCAGGTGTTCAGGGTCTCTCGGGGCCAAATCCCTTCACCATCGCAGATCTTTCTTATGTGTGGATCGTATGTGACGTCTACGAAAACGACCTCGATGCAGTCCGCGTCGGGGATTATGCAGATATCCAGCTCAACGCATATCCCAATCGTGTGCTCAAAGGACGCATCGACAACATACTTCCCATCCTCGATCCCAGCATTCGTACGGCCAAGGTGCGGATCGAAGTAGCGAATCCTGGGATGCTGCGGGTCGGCATGTTTGCAACCGCAACTTTCTATGGGAAACAGCCCGAAATGCATTCCTCCCTCCCTGCCAGCGCAATCTTGCACTTGCACGATCGAGAGTGGGTCTACACCCCTGTTGGAAACGGACATTTCAAACGGGCTGTAGTCGTCACCGGAAACATGTTGCCCAAGAACCAACAGGAAGTCGTGTCCGGAATCAAGCCAGGCGACCAAGTCGTTTCTAACGCACTGGGTTTACAGAACACGGTGGAGCAATAGGTGATTCGCCGCGTCGTCGATTTCGCTCTGGCCAACCGACTTCTAATGCTCGGGCTGGCCTTTGTTTTGTTCGTGTGGGGAATCGTCTCCTTCCACAACCTGCCAATTGAGGCTTACCCAGACGTCGCGGACAACTACGTTGAGATCATCACGCAATGGCCGGGCATTTCGGCAGAGCAGATGGAACAGCAGGTGACGATCCCACTCGAAACTGCAATGAACGGCATTCCCGGAATCGTTCACCCGCGCTCATTTTCTTTGTTCGGCCTCGCCGATCTCAAACTGATCTTCGAAGATGGCTCAGACAATGCTTGGAACCGAGAGCGCGTGCTGGAACGTCTGAATCAGGTGACACTCCCCGCGGGTGTGTCGCCACAAATGGGCACGGACTGGAGCCCCGTCGGCCAGATCTACTTCTTCACACTGCACAGCACAAATCCGAAATACGACCCAATGGAGTTGAAATCGATTGAGGATTGGGTCGTCGAAAAGAATCTGAAGTCGGTTCCTGACATTGTCGATGTCGCAAGTTTTGGTGGTCCGACACGCGAATACCAGGTGCGAGTGGATCCCAATCGGCTCGTTGCATATGGGCTGAGCCTAGCTCAGATCGAGCAGCAATTGGCTAATAACAACGCGAACGCCGGAGGAAGCTTCATTCAGGAAGGCTTGCAGCAGATCAACGTTCGCGAAGTCGGTCTAGTCGATCGGGTTCACGACATCGAGCAGACAGTGATCTTAACCAAAAGTGGCACTCCTCTCCGCGTTAAAGACATTGCTGTGGTGTCGCAGGGATCCAAGATTCGGCTAGGGCAGTTCGCTCGGGCGATTCATCGCGAGAACGGAAAGATCATTGACAACGACGATGTAGTCTCCGGCATTGTTCTCCTGCGGAAAGGGGCGGCAGCGGACCCAGCGCTGAAGGCCCTGCACGAGAGAACTGAGGACATGAACGACCACATCCTTCCCCCAGGAGTGAAGATCGTTCCATTCATTGACCGAAGCGATTTGGTCCACTTCACCAGTCACACGGTCTTGCACAACCTCAGTGAAGGAATGATCCTCGTGTCGGTCATTCTTTTTTTGTTTCTCGGCAACGCCCGCGGCGCACTCATCGTTGCAGCTACTATTCCATTCTCGTTGCTATTCGCGTCAATATGTCTTGACTTGAAGCAGGTGCCTGCAAATCTTCTGTCCTTAGGTGCACTAGATTTCGGCATGGTGGTCGACGGTGCGGTGGTCATGATTGAGAACATCGTGCGTCATATGAGCTTCGCTCATGACACAGAAACTCCGATTGAGCGAATCGGAGAGGCAGGTCACGAAGTGCAGCGCCCTGTGTTTTACGCCATTGGGATCATCATCACCGCTTATCTCCCTATTTTCACTCTGCAACGTGTCGAAGGTCGACTGTTTCAACCGATGGCATGGACTGTGGCCTTTGCGCTCTTGGGAGCGCTTATTTTCTCGATATTGATTGCTCCGGTGCTCGCCAGCTTTGCTTTCGCGAAAGGCGCCAAGGAATGGCATAACCCGGTGATGTCGTTTCTAACCGAGCGGTATCGAATTTCGGTACGTTGGGCAATCCGTCATCGGATCGTAACGGTGAGTGTTGCAGGATTCGCGATCTTGGCAGGGAATTTTGTCGCCTTCAGTGGAGCTATCGGTTCCGAATTCTTACCTCATCTGGATGAGGGTGCGCTTTGGGTTCGGGGCACACTGGCGCCAAGCACTGGACCTGATGAAGGAATTCGGGTCGCCAATCAGGCGCGGATCGTTCTCTGCTCGTTTCCCGAAGTGCCGCAGTGTACTAGTCAAGTCGGGCGCCCCGATGACGGCACAGACACGACGGGATTCTTTAATACCGAATATTTTGTGGATCTAAGGCCGAAAGAGGAGTGGCGGCCAATTTTCCACGAAGACAAAGACGAGCTCATAGCTGCGATGCAGCGGGAACTCGACAAGATTCCCGGGGTGGTTTGGGGATTCTCTCAGCCAATTGAAGACAACATGGAAGAAGCTGTCAGCGGCGTAAAGGGTGAGCTTGCCACGAAGGTCTATGGTGACGATTTGAAAACCTTGGAGGCTAAGGCTGATGATATTGTCTCGGTTATGCGCAAAATTCCAGGGATTGAGGATCTCGGAGTGTTTCGAGTTCTCGGCCAGCCGAACCTGAATGTTACTGTTGATCGGGACGCGGCCGCTCGCTACCAAATCAATGTCGCAGACGTGCAGGACGCAATTCAGACCGCAGTTGGAGGGAATGCACTCACGCAGGTGCTTCAGGGTGAAGCTCGCTACGATCTCGTAGTCCGTTATCTACCACAGTATCGAGATACGAAGGAGGCGATTGAGAAGATTCGATTGCTCGCGAGCACTGGGGAGCGAGTATCGCTTGCGCAGCTCTGCAAGATCCAGATATCCGACGGCGGTTCGGAGATCTATCGCGAGGGCAATCAGCGATACATCGCGATCAAATACAGCGTCCGAGGGCGAGATCTCGGAAGCGCCGTGGAAGAAGCAATCGACAAGGTAACGAACAAGGTGAAACTTCCCACCGGATACCACCTCAAATGGGAGGGAGAATATGCGAGCCAGAAACGCGCTAACGCGCGCTTAGTCATTGTGCTCCCGATCACAATTTTCATCATTTTCGTAATCCTCTACACGATGTTCAAATCGTTTAAATGGTCAATGCTGATTATGGCCAATGTCGCCATCGCCCCCATCGGAGGTGTCCTGGCACTTCTGGTGACCGGAACGAATTTCAGTGTGTCGTCGGGGGTTGGCTTTCTGGCTTTGTTTGGCGTCTCAGTGCAGACAGGCGTAATCATGCTGGAGTACATCAACCAGTTACGGGTGCGACGTTATTCGATTGAGGACGCCGCGGTGGAGGGAGCAGTCTTGAGGCTGCGACCCATCATGATGACGATGCTCGTCGCAACTCTTGGCCTACTGCCGGCGGCCCTGTCCCACGCTATCGGCTCGGACTCTCAGCGTCCGTTTGCGATCGTGATTGTAGGCGGACTCATCGCCGCGCTGGTGATGAGTATCTTCCTGTTGCCGACTCTTTATGTGTGGATTGCTGGCGATCATGACGTACTCCCAGCGGCTGATGGGGCGTTCGCTGAAGGAGAGCATGTCGACTGAGAATCTCAGATCCCGTTTCCGTCCGTGGGTGAGATTCAGCGGGGAAACGCATCCATTCGAGAACCAGTAAGCTATGATATAGCTCGTTCTCACAGTTGCACTGTGCAGAACTGCGAGTTCCTTCCGTGCGGGCAGTGAGGAGGAAACTCGTGAAGCTCTTTCGAAAGCAGAAATCGAAGTTCTACTGGTATGACTTCACTGTGCGAGGCTCTCGCTACCGTGGGTCAACCCAGGAAACGAAGTCGGTTAGAGCGCTGCAAGTAGCGAGTCTCAAGCTGGCTTCAGTGTTGGAAAGCACCGATCCAATTCCAAGCAAACCTGCTGTTCTCCGAGAGGTTGCCGTTCGTTTTTTCGATTGGGTGGATAACAGCAGATTGGAGGAGAAAACCAGAAAGTTCTACCGTAACGGCTGGCGATTGCTGAAAGCAACACCTGCGACGGTATTGCGAATTGACCAGATTACTGGTGATTGCGCCGATCAATTGAAGTTTCCTGGCTCGGCTGCAAATGCCAATTGTGCTTTACGAACGTTGCGACGAATGCTTCACAAAGCTGAGGAGTTAGATGATCGGTCATGCTCCGAAAATCAAGATGATGAAAGAGCATGGACGGCACCTTCGGCTCGACGATGAAGCGGAAAGCAAAGTGATAACGGGAGCATGGGCTTGCAACTGGCGTCCACGAACCCGCGAACTCTTCCGGGACATCGTCATCTTGATGCGCGACACCGGAATGCGGAACGAAAGAGAACTCTTCCGGATGCGTATCGAGAACCTGGATTGGCAAAACCGCGTGATCTTTGTGCCCGATAGCAAGACTGCTGATGGGCGACGACTTGTTCCGATGAGTGGGCGAGTCTTCGAAATTCTGCGCAACAGATGCAATGCGACACCGGACGGCTGGGTATTTCCGTCAAAGCGCTCCGGATCAGGACATCTGAGGTCAATTTGCAATCTCTTTCGAAAAGCTCGGCATGAGGCAGGCCTTCCGAAGGAGTTGGTTCGCTATTGTGCACGACATGACTACGGTACGCGGGTACTTATGCGAACCGGGAACCTGGCCGCGGTAATGAGAACTATGGGGCATCGAGACGTAAAGACAGCGATGCACTACCAGCACCCGGAACTGGAGATCGTGCGCGCCGCGCTCGATTACCGTCCACCAAGCCCTGAATTAGCGGCGTAGCGCAAAAGGTTACGACACCTTTTACGACACACCGAAAAACCACAACCTCGGCAGGTCATTGAACACTGAGCAAGTAGGAGAGCAAGGGAGCTCTTGGCCGTCTGATCGGCCGGAATTCGATCTTCCAATGCCACATAACTGAACATTCCCGATTGCAACTTCTGATCGTCTCCACGCATGCCTGCTTCTTAGCACAGCTTCGCTGGGGAATTGCAGTCCTAATTCAACAACCTCCTAGAGGCGTTCAGTGGTGCCAATGCGGCGAGGTGCTTGGAAAGTTACCGAGTTGTTTGCGATAAGTCAGAACGTTATGATGCAGGAGGGTGCGGAGTGATATGGCGCGCCCGTGTAGGCGGAAGCGGGCTGATCGTTGCGTTGTATGCTCCAATCGAAATGTGAGGAGCCAATTGAATGTCCGACGCCCTGCAAACGGTTGAGTTGATTCGCTCGGACCTTAGACCCCTTGAACACCGTATCTTGGGTCATCGCTACCTTAAGGCACTCGACGGGGGACACCTTCAACGTGACCAACTAGAGGTTTTCGTTGGCCAGCAGCACCACATCATTAGTAGCGATCTGCGGAGCATCGCGCTCATGATCTCCCGCCACGGCGTGCGACCCAGTCGCCACTTTCTCATGAACGTGTTGCAAGGGGAATCGGCAGCCATGGATGCACTGCAGGTATTTGCCAACGCTCTGGGCCTCGATGTTAACAATCTGGAAAATATCGAGCCCCTGCCGTCGGCTCATGCTTATTGTGGTTTCGTCGCATGGCTCGCGCTCAACGGATCCGACGCAGAGTTGGCTGGTGCTTTCCTAATCAACCTGCCTGCTTGGGGAGCGAATTGCGGGCGAATGCGCAAGGCGCTCCATGAGAAGTATCGTGTTGGTCCATCGGGGCTTGCCTTCTTCGATCTTTTTGCCAATATGCCTTCGTTCGAGCAGGAGGCTCTGCGCGTCATTCAATATGCTCTCGATGGCAGCGTGCCTGCTCGACTCATCCATCGGGCGGCACGCATGGTCCAAAACTACGAGTTGATGTTTTGGGATGCTCTGGCTGATGTCGCAGCTATTCCTCTGTAGAGAGGAGAATGAACCCATGGCCCTGCGATTCACGGAGCACCTACGTCGAAGCGTCGACGGAATTTGGGAGGCCCAATATCAACACCCGTTTGTGCGCGGTATTGGGGATGGAACATTAGATCTGGAGAGGTTCAAGTTCTGGCTCCGACAGGATTACCTGTTCCTCATCGAGTATGCGCGTCTTTTGAGTCTGGCCGCTGCCCGCAGTCCAGACTTGGAAACCATGGCCTGGTTCGTCACTCTCCTCAGAGAAACTGTGATCACTGAGATGAACCTTCACCGAGATTATGCGGCCGATTTCGACATCCGCCACGAAGAACTCGAGCGGGAACTCCCCGCCCCCACCACTCGGGCCTATACCGATTTCTTGTTGCGAGTGGCCGCCATGGGCGACTTCGGCGAGCTAACCGCAGGGTTGTCGCCCTGTATGTGGGGTTTTAGCGAAATCGGTCAGCGCTTGGCCATGCAACAAACCACTCGCGTGAACCGTTATGCCAAGTGGATCGCGTTGTACAGCTCCAGAGAATTTGCTGAATTGGCACAATGGTGCTGCAATCTGCTCGATAGGCTGGCCGCGGATCTGCCCGAGCGCGAACTCCAGAGGCTAGAGGCAGCGTTTCTTATTAGCAGCCGGTATGAGTGGCAGTTTTGGGAGATGGCTTGGAAGATGGAGCGTTGGCAGGTGTGACGGGTACACAATCACTGGACAGATTCCGCGATGGGAGGCACCAAGCTCATGAGCATTCCCCGCGTCCTAATCATCGCGGGCTCTGATTCCGGAGGAGGGGCGGGGATTCAGGCCGACCTGAAAACAGTCTCGGCATTAGGTGCCTTTGGCATGACCGCAATAACCGCTCTAACGGCACAAAATACCACCGGAGTGCACGGGGTATTCGAGATTGAGCCAGAGTTCGTCGTAAGGCAGATTGAGGCGTGCGTGAGTGACATCGGCTGCGATGCGGTCAAGACCGGAATGCTCGCAAAGACGCCAATCATTGAAGCGGTGGTGGCTGCACTTTCCGCCCGGAGGCTAGGGCCGCTGGTCGTGGATCCAGTCATGGTTGCAAAGAGTGGTGCATCGCTGCTGAAGCCTGGCGCGGTCGAGGCGCTGAAGACCAAATTGCTGCCACTGGCTACTGTGGTAACACCAAACCTCCATGAAGCAGAAAGACTTTCAGGACTTGAACTCAAGACTGTGGAACAGATGAAAGAAGCCGCCCGTGTGATCCGCGATATGGGACCAAAAAACGTCGTCGTGAAGGGGGGCCATCTTGTGTGCCTTGCCGCCGACGTGCTCTACGACGGACTTGAGTTTACGGAATTTCGGAGTGAGTGTATCGATACCAGGAACACGCATGGCACCGGTTGTATCTTTGCCTCAGCCATTGCAGCCAATCTAGCCCGTGGGAAAACGGTCCGAGAAGGGGTGACGGCGGCTAAGGATTTCATCACCGACGCCATCCGCGGCAACCTGGCCATTGGAAAGGGTCGCGGGCCCGCGAATCCTTTAGCATGGGTCAATTCGAGGGCCGGGTTGGACCGCTGAAGCGCGCCTAAACTGATCGGTCCTATTCGCGCGCAAGCGGGTGACAAGACCCCGTTGACCGTATCGATCTCTTCCGCTTGCTTCTGTTTGACAGATAACCTCAACGTACTGCGTATTTTGATCGGGACCCAGCGCCGCACACCGGGTTCTTCGGCAGGAGAAGTGACGTCATCGAAATTAATGCGATGGGCAAGGCACAAGAATTGGGTCTGCCGGATTCCTGCCGATGTCCAAGGGTAGGCAGGTCTCGTCGAGGGAGAGGGAAACGCCATCTGCCAGGCGCACAGGTGAAACCGGAGTTGACGTTGGTAACTGGCTTGTTTGCCACCGGCAAACCTTCCGCCAGTTCTGTGTGAGGGTTCTGAGCGCGATGCGAGTTTCTCAACAGTCAGGTCGCCAATCCTGGTTGAGCAAACGATTTCCTCGTGCTCCAGATGAACGGTGTGGATTCTTCGCCCAGCTATTGGATCGAGCTAGCAGCCTGCGAGAACACCGTGTTTGTGTTAGAGCCTATAAGTCTTATCGTGCCAACTACGATCACGAAAATGACGGCCAGCATCACTGCTTACTCTGCGATGTCCTGACCCTCTTCATTCCAGAGGAATGCGAGAAGGGGAGATAAAATCTCGGCCCCGTTTTGGGTTTAGATTGTTGTTGCGAATGGCAGGGCCCTAGGTGTCTGAGGCACTGATTGTGGCCACTGCCGTTCAGGAATTCAATACCTCAAAGAATTGAGCTACGACACATCGATGCCGTTTGCAGACGAACCCTGGGGCTCGCCCAACCCTGACCCGAGCCCAGACCCGTTTTAACTTTCGCAGCTACGGCTGCTAGAACCCCGGGCAGGGTCCGATAGCCGAGGCAGGGCAGGCTTGCATGGGCCCGAAGACCAATTTGCCAGCCTGCGTGATTTTGAGCGTGGCGCTCGGTATGCCTTCAATGATTGGGTCGCCTCCTTGCCAGTTGCCGTTCGGGCAGCTTGTCCCGGGGACTGATTGCCCCCTTTATTCTCGCACGTATACCGACGGTTCCGGCGAACGTGATTGTAGCCACCGCCGGCAGATTGCCGAAGCTGCTCCCATCGCCGGAGGCATGCCACGTGCTTGGACCTGCCGCAGTAACCTCGAAGGTTGGTCCCGCATGCCAGGTGACAGCCGCTAAGCCTACCGCAACACACATGGCGACCATCATGAGCACTGGAGGAGGTTTTCGCATTGGATATCCTCCTTTCGTTCTTTCGTTCTCACTACTTGGCACTGTCGATTGCGATGGGGGGAACATCCACTGACCCGACAAGACGTACCACCGCAAGCCGGTTACTACCAGAGAGAGTTTGCTCTTGCCTCCACGGCGTTCATTGCTCTGCTAATTTCCGGCTTCCCGGGTTACAACGTTTTGACTGTCGCGAATAGATGGGATGAGAAGGGTTGGGGATTATGCAGTGCTCTTTCTCGCCGGCTGGTGCTCCAACAAGCGTAAAACGTTCAGAGTGTCTTGCAGGGCCCGAAGTTTCTTCGACATCCCTTGTGGTCGCTCGACAAGCGCCAAAGTTCCGCGATTCTGAGATTGATTGCCTTTCGTGCCAACTCTGAAAGATGACCGGCAGGTGCGGCCTGAAATCGCCGTGCTCTCTTCGCCGGCGACTATCACATTCAATCTCGAGTTGTTCTACGCCCCTTCGTGGCCCGCCTTAGGCCGAAACCCCGATAACGCGTCCAATCTTCCATGCTCCGTCAGGTTGGCGGGCAAGTGCGACAACAGTCGTCGATGCAAAGTTCCGCGCCTCACCTCCACCAACCGGAATGAGCACGCTCTCAACATAAGCGATTTCAAATGCCCAATCGCCACGCATGACAATCTCCGCTGAGGAAACCACCTGGTCGATCATAAAGCGCTGAAAGCCACTACGGAGATCAAGCTTTAGGTCATTTTTCCCGTGTACAGAGCGACCATTACCGTGCACGACTACCACGTCGTCCGTTACCAGCGCGGCGAGCCGCTCGATATCACAGGCTCTGACAGCATCCAACCACGCCTTCCGAACAGCAATGATGCGCCCTGTGTCGGAACTCAGTTGCGGTTCCGGAAGAGTATTCATTACCAACCTCCAGAATATTCCAGCCCGGATGGAGGCTGGACATTTCAAAAAGGTTCACACGTGCAGTTGTGGGCACGGCCCAGCCACACTTGGGTGCGTCAACTACTCCGCTGCGGCACGATCGCGGACGGGAGTTGTCCCTTTGGGATTATGCAGCGTTTTTTCTCATCGACTCGTTCTCCAACAGACGTAGAACATTCAGCGCGTCTTGCAGTGCCTCAAGTTCTCCCATATCCCCCGTGCGGTCGCTTGGCGAGCACCAGAGTTCCGCGATTCTGAGATTGATTGCCTTTCGTGCAACCTCAATTCGGCCACACAATTTGGCAGAGTCGAGTTCGAGCACAGCATTTTGATACGGTTCGTTCCAAGGTTGGTGCTCCCACGGTCTTGTCATAACACACCTCTGACGGTCGGAGCTGATGCTGCGACCATAGCACAGAATTGTGCATCTGAATTCGAATCCAAGCTGTTAACTATATTGCAATTGGCGCTCCAGACTAGACGCCCTTTGAAGTGCCGCCGGCCCCAAAAAGTGTGGGTCGGGCGGTGACGACGCGTAAAGGGGAGGTCCAACCTCTCCCGCAACTTCCCCCAGCCGCACCGCCCGACCAATCTGCATTCAACGACTGCGCACAAGTTCTGATTGGCTGGTTAGGCCGCGTCTTCTTCCTGTTCCGCCAAGGCCTTTCGGAGGTCAGCAAGCTGTCGGGTCATGCGTCGAAGCTCGCCGTCAGGATCAAACTTCTCTGGTTGCAAGTCAGGGCTGGCGGTCAGATAGCCGAGGCTGTCCAAGACCAAGTCGATCTCAATTCTGGCGTGTCCAAGCCGGCGCGCTCTCTCATCGATCAGGGCATTCCGCTGGGTCTCCAGATCCCGAATCTGCTCCCTGAGGGCGCGAATAATGTTTTCGTCCCCCATGCCGATGATCCTTTAGCCGAAATGTGGACACGGATAAAACCGGTGAAGGGATGCCGTTGTGCGGTATCCGCGCCGGCCGACGCGCCAGTAACCCATCCGTGATTTTAGTTCTCCTAGATCGCATCGGCTACTGTTTGTCGTAAACAACAGTGCTGCTTACCTTTTTACCCATTGCATCAGTTCCGCTCGACGTAACCGTACGGCTGTTGCCGTCGGCAGCCACGACAATGCGGCCGCTAATCGTGGTCTTGCCATTCTTCTTAACGTTAAATCCCATCGTGTGGTCGTTGATCTTCGTGTACGAGCGTGCGTCTGAATTCGGATCGCCCGTAACAGGGTAGTCTTTCCCGTCGAATTTGCCAGTCCACTCGTTATGTGTCGGCCTGCCGTCATTGTCAATGCCGTCGATCGTGACTTTCACGTTCTCACCGGCAGCCTCGTACGCAACGGTGTTGTTCCTCGCCGCTCCGGATGAAAGTTTCGATTTAGCCGCATCCAATTTCCACGTGCCCATGTGAGGGTCCTGGGCGAATGCAGTTGCGACTCCGACAAGGCACACTAGAAAGGCCAGCACACTCGTTCGTGCACTCATGGTTCCTCCCGCTTGAGAAACGGTTATTGGTCTGCTGCGACGAATTCTAGGACTGGTCGGCGCATTCTGCAATGCGCAGCAGGCCACGGGGGCACTCCGTGGGTCTTGGGTCGCCTCGCGGGGCGCACGGGGCAAGGCCCGACATACTGGAAGGTTGGGTGACGGAAGTTCGATAACTCGCAGATTGTTTTGAATGCTAGTCCAAGAGGAGCGCGCGGCGTAAAAAAAGCTAAAACCAACGACCCCGTTGATCCAGAGAACAACCAGGGAGGCTCCTCGGGGCATGCGCTTGTCGGTGCTATCGAATTCACCATGGGCATCTTTTGATTCATGGCTTGGACGCGTCTACAATTTCCCCATCCACTTTCTCAGTTTGGAGGCTTGTCTATGCCTCACTACGAGTTCTTTTGCCAAGACTGCAAGAAGCTCTTCTCAAAGGTTCTCTCCCTTATCGACTACGAAGAGGGCGAGGTCGTGTGTCCCAACTGCGGGAGCAAGAAGGTCGAGCAACGCTGGTCTGTCTTTAGTGCGATCACTTCAATAAAGAGCGCTTGAACCTGTGGAGATGCACGATGCGCATCGACAACTTTTCGTTCGGTTCAATCGAAATCGATGGCGTCACCTGGGACTCCGACGTGGTAATCGACCGCGGCGAGGTTCGCACGCGGAAGAAGAAAGCTTCCAAGCGTTACCGTGAGGAGTTTGGGCATACCCCTCTTTCCATTGAGGAGGATATGCCTTGGAAATGTAGGCGCCTCATCATAGGCACCGGAACATATGGCAGGCTGCCGGTCATGAAAGAGGTCGAACGCGAAGCTAAGCGTCGCGAAGTTGAGCTAGTCATGCTTCCGACAGCCAAAGCCATCGAAGCTCTGTCGAGGAGCGCCCGGGGAACGAACGCAATCTTGCATTTGACCTGCTGAGCCCTAGAACACTCACTTCATCGTCGAGACTCCCTATCTGGGGCACATGAACATCATTGTGGGTCATTACGCCTAAGGAACGCCCGAAGGAACCGTACTCGAGGTCAAAGGTGAGGTGGAACTGCTCCGTGGCGGTGATGTAATGCTAGGAAGTTCGTTGGAGGGAATTGGTGAGCATTATATTAACCCCGCCATCGTTCTCACGGGCGTCATCCTCGATCCATCCCTCGATCTAACTACTGGAGAATATGAAGTTCTGCGCGTATCGTTCGGCGATTACTGTGCCGACCATCGCATCATTTCGCAGAGCATCTTCACCCGTCCAGTTGCCGCAGCAAGCACCTTCTCGACCTGCTTTGCGGTCGGTGGCTTCAGTTTCCTCTTTTTGACGACGATCTTGAACTGCGGGAACTGCCGGGCGTTGGGGATGGGCGTTTTGTCGATGTACCCCATGCCAACATCCAGGAAAAGAAGCCACCGATGACCGACCATTGGACTTTCAAGCTGGTCGAGTCCCCGGCGCGAAATGGTAGCGACGTTCGGAACTTCATCGCTGCTGGCAATTCGTTCGCACTTGAGTAGGACCAAGCCTGCAAACACCAAGAACTCTGGATGCGACGCCTACCCTTTTCGTGAAATGTCCCTAGTGGCGAGTCCGAAGGCCTTTTTTTGCGGAAGGCCTAACTCCGAACAGTCCAGGGGATGCGGTATTGCCGCGTCGTCCTGTCCGCAAACGGTCGGGTCAAGCCTGATGTCGTACTTGTGAATGGGAGCGAGGAACGGCACCCCGAGGGCGCCTACTACCTGGAGTGGGACGAGGGATCGAACCGGATCCGCCTTTCGGTAGGCAAGAACGCCGCCGATGCCAGCGCCCGACGCCAGCGCAAGGAGGCGGAGCTGAACGCGGTGAATAATGGTGTGACCGTTGTGTTGAGAATGGCCAGAACGGACACAGATCGCTCGCCGGCACCATCGCCGAGTACCTGGAGGACATCAAGCTCAGCAAGAAGCCGAAGACGCACGCCGGGTACAGCACGGCGCTCTCCTATTTCGCTGAGTCTTGCCACAAGCTGAACCTTGCCAACATCGAACGCAAGGACATGCTCAGGTTCGCCGCATTCCTGCGCGATGAGAAAGAACAGTCCCCGCGCAGCACATACAACAAGTTCGAGAACGTAATGACCTTCTTCTTCGGTCGGAGAAGCAGGATTAGAAAACGAAAGAAACACGCTGGATCCTACCGCCCACCCCCCTCTGCTCCGCCCACATTGCGGGCTTGGTTGCCACGTGTTGCCGCTGGCCGGGGTGAATCACACAGGGCACCGCCCACATCACGATTTACCCATCCACATCAGGAACCTTGACAGGAGAAAAGGTGTATACTCGCTTCCAGTGCTGGACGAGTAGTGGGGCCCCCTGCCACGGGTTTTTCCGAGCCGTTCCTCAGAATCCCCCTCGCCACGCGGTTCCTCATAGAATTGTTTCATTTCTCTTACAAAGTTGTGGCGAAATATTCCTTGCGAAGGCAGGCCGTGCCGAGCACTGAAGCGCCTGTCGCACTCTAAGTTCTGGCCCTGGGCCTTGCTTGTCGCAGCCCGTTCTCCGTCGGACAGGAGGCGTGCATGCTCAAAATATCCTTGCTTCTGATGCTCGTGTTTGTCTTGGTGCCGAAAGCCACCGCGGCGGGTGAAGACGAAGAAGTCCTCCCTGCCGGAACTCTACTGCGGTGCACACTCGACGAGCCGCATGTCTCCTCGCGCACCGCACGAGTTGGCGATCCTGTTCTATGCCACGTGGTTAGCCTCCACCTTTTCGGGCATTCCGTCTCTCCTGGGGGTGCAGAGTTGGCCGGCCAATTCCACGGATATCGTGAGCCGGGACGCCTGGTTGGCAAGGGCTGGATTGAACTCGAATTTGACCGGTTGCTATTGCCTGAAGGAGTGACGCTTCCATTGTCCGCCAGAGTGATCGCTGTTCCTCGTCTCAAAGTCGATGTGGAAGGCCAGATTCACGGCCGCGGCCATCCCAAGCGCGACGCGGTCGGCGGGGGAATCCCGATCCTCTGGCCAGTTAAGGTGCTTTAGCCTGCCGGCGCGTGGTCCTCGCCCCACACTGAACGGCGAACCCCGAATCACCCTTCGACTCTTGGAAGACGTGGAGATTCCGGCAAAGATCACCAGCACAAGGGGGCCGTCCGAGAAACAGGTGACTTCCGTTTTGGAGCCAGGCAACGCAGGAATTCCGCTGCCGAACGGGAACTGGTGGAAATGGGACGCAATCAAGCCTTCAAGTCCGAAGTCGGGGGGTTCTTCCGTCTGACTCACAGCACGAGCCGCCAAGTTCGGTGTCCGTCGATTTCAGCGACCTCTCTACTGTCCCACAGCTCACGGTCCTGAGCCTGAAGGGAGGCGACGCCTATCTTGCCAGCGACTACTGGCTTGCGGCAGGTGAACTTGTTTTCCTGACTCCGGGGGGAGAACACAAGCAGCTGCCGGTGGGGCGACTGGATCTGAAGGAAACAATTCAGGTCAATCTGGAGCGCCACGTCAAGTTCATGCTCCGCTCCGAGGACAGGAGGTAACTGTGATGTGTCGGTTATGGATCGGCGCACATCGATGCTTGATTTCTCGGACCCTTACGTGTGAGCAAGGCTTTGTGATCTCCGATTAGTCTCGACCGGCTCCGGAGCAGGTGGCGTGAGAGACAGCTTCGGACTAGACCTGAGGAGGGACAGCAATGCCAAAGATCAAACAACTGACGGTTACGATTCAGAATCGGCCAGGAACACTCGCGAGCGTGGCAGGCGCCCTCGGCCGCGCGAAGATCAACATCCTTGCTTTTCTGACAACTACCTCCGGAGCGGAAGGGTATTTGCACATAGTAGTGGATGATGTAAACAAGGCCAAGAATACCCTGGAAGAGGGCCGATTCTCCTATGCCGAGCAAGAAGTTCTGTACGTCGAGCTTCCCAACAGTGCAGGGGCATTGGGAAGACTCTCAGCAAAACTCGCAGCCAAGAACCTCAACATCACGTCCGCCTATGCGACGACAGTAAAAGCTTCAAGGAAGGCTTGCGTCGTCCTAAGCTTGGCAAACCTGGACGAAGCGGCTCGGGTTTTATCGTGACCCTGCTCCCATGGTGCTGCATTGTGTTGCCGAAGCGAGGGCACTCAAAGCTGTTCACCCGACGAGCGAAAGGTGCTCTAGCGCTGATTAGGAGTTGGGCGATGCAAAAGCTCAAGGTGGGGCGCAAAGTCTATCGACTTAGAGATGGCAAGCATGGAACCGTGCAGGCGATGTGGAGGAGTGGCATTCAGCGATACGCGTTCGTTGAGTTTGATCAACCGCACGTACCGGATTCGTATGAAAATCAGAGGGATCTCTGTACGTCACCTGTGGGCCACGTTGGCGGGGTGTGTATTTTCTGTGGCTGCGAACTGTCGCTTGAAATGCGGGGATACCGGGTGAACGGAAGCATAGGAATCTCACTAATTCATTTCCAACCCCAGAGACGTGGGATTTGATTAAGCGACCGACAGGTCCGGGTGAAAGCAGCAAACATCTGCGAATCTTACAAACTCGAACTATGGAATTCGACGCCTCACCAGTAGCGAAATATGCAATTGCTCGCGGACGAGCACTCAAACGAAAGAACGAACTTACCGCCGCCTTGTCCGGGTGCTTGCCCGCCGTAGTGCTCGGATTCGTGTCCCCAAGTCGGTTTGAGACCTGGGGCATCGGCTTGGTGGCAGGGTTCCTCTGGGCCAACTGGTTCGAATATGCCTATCATAGGTGGCTTCTCACTGGCATGGAACCTTTTTCGCGAGGCAGCACCTCCGCCACCATATGTCGTTGGGTACGCCAACCAAAGCAGAGTACGTCCCTTTAGGCGGGTCGCCCATTTGGGTCTTTGCTCTCTTTATCGTTAACGAACTTCCAGTGGTGGTTGCCAACTTCTGGCTTGGATTGGAGATTGCGCCAGGCGTGCTTCTTGGATTCGCGATCTACTTTATGATAACTGAAGAGTTCCACTGGCGAATTCATCTTGGGGAAAAGCTCCCGGTGGGCTTCCGTCGAGCAACAGCCCATCACCTCGCACACCACATGCGTCCGAACGGGCGTTTCAACATTTTTCTACCACTATGGGATAAGTTCCTCGGGTCAATCCGCGACTAGCTCCGAACCGCCTTTTCAGTATCGCGCTGGAAACCGGTTGACCCAACTTGACAAAGACCCGGTCTCTTGCATGGATGGGGTGACCCACTTGAGTCCGAAATTGCCGCTCAATCCACAGCCCGACTCAACGGCGCTGCGCTTAGTCCCACCTCCGGGTATCCACCACGTTCCTAAACGGCTCCTCCTTTGTCTTAGACCGACATCCCTGGTGTTTTGTCCGTTTCTTGACCAGGTTCGGATTGTTCTTCAGGCGTGGTAATGGGAACGCAATCACTTTAACGCTGGGCATGCAGAGTTTTTCGCGACGGGAAAGTACCTCGACTCATCAGAAACGTGTTAAGTGCCGCGAGACACCCTAGGTAATCTCCTGCTCGCCGGGTCATTGACCACATGTTATGTATACTCTTCCTGAGCCGATCATCACGCATCGCCGAACTCCTGGCCGTTAGCCTTAACCGCTCCTATCTGAGCGGCCCACGGGTCGAAGAGCGCAGGATTATTTTTGAGCGCAAGCAGCACGCTGGCAATTTGTTCCGCTGCCGGAATGCTACCCGTCGGAACGTTAAAGCATGTTTCCTCGTATTCACATATTGGATCGATCACGTTTCGCAGCCGTTTGACGTGCCGATCACGGACATAGAATCTCGTTGTCCCGACGTCTAGGATAAAAGTGCTGCCGCTTTGCGTGGCCCCTGTTAGCGCAACGATGCGACTCAGGTAGGTTTGCGCGTGACCTGTTACTTCGAAGGGAGCTGCGCGCTGTGAGCCGTCGTCGAAGTGGCCTCCTTCAATTGCTATAACGCCGACCCGGCCCAAGAACCTGTTCTCTCGCCGCGGCGCAGCCATTCCTTGTACAAGTTGCCGGTGCCGCAGAGCTTCGAATACAAATCTCCACACGATAAACGCGACCAAAACAAACAGGTAGACGGTTCCTGCGACCATCATATAGATAGCACGGCCTCGAAAATGGTAATTGTCCTTTGCCACCAGCCCAAGATAGCCGTCATTACTGAATTCTGCCGGCGACCGTGGGATCGGCAGAGCTCGTACACGATTAGCCACCGGCGATCGGATGTACCATCAACACTTCGTTTTGCTCGCGTGTCACTTTCTCAATGCGCTGACCGGTCGCCATGTCGAACGGCTGTGCACCCGTCTTGGCCTCATATTCGGCAATCACCCTGTTGACTTCTTCCATGTCGGCGGTTTCAGGATCGTATTCCAAAAGCGTCGAATCACCCTGACGTGAAAATGTCACAATCCTGGCGTTCATAATCGGCCCCCTGCGGAGTGATCATTTTGGGCTTTCTGCGAGAGAAAAGGTGGTTGGATCAAATCTCTGAATGTCATCTTGCACCATTTCACGGACTTGTCAAGACGCCATCATCATTCTTTATTCTTTCCGCTGCGATGAGGAGTGAACCAAGCAGGTGGGGGCCAAGCTACGCTGCCGGGTCTGCAGGTCTGGGTCGAGCGTAATCCACGGTCAGAGCGCGGCCTTGAAGAATACTGCCATTTAGTCCTTTGATGGCGCTCTCGGCGTCCGCCTCGTTTGTCATCTCCACGAATGCAAAGCCGCGAGGCAGCCCGGTCTCATGATCCACGATTATGTGGACCTGCACAACTTCCCCGTACGCCTCGAACAATCGCCGAAGCTCCTCGTGCGTCACAACAGGACCCAGGTTTCCAACGAAGAGGTTCTTCACAAGCCTTCCCCTTGGCGTTGATGGTTCTGATTGCGATCTGTCTTTCAGCATCCAAGCTTCTTCGCCGTGCTCCGATCCTCCGCTAGGGCCCCCACCCCGTGAACACGTTTTTCCCTTCACATTTGGATTCAATGCCCGCGTGTTGTCAAAGCACTTGGAACGACTTTAGAAACGGAAACGCAGGCCGAATTGGATCTGACGAGCACCTGAGGTTTCATCTGCGCGTCTCACCTCGCTAGTGGATTGGCCGAAGGTGCCTGGATCCGAAGTAAGGTTTCCGGGTTGGCCAAACGGAACGCGGTTGAACAGGTTGTAAGTCTCCGTCCGAAACTCCAGACTCAAACGCTCGGAGATCTGGGTCGTCTTTTGCACTACCACATCCCAATTGTTAATTCCAGGTCCACGGTAGTGGTTACGGCTTAAGTTCCCCCCACGGCCGAATGTTGCATCGGGGAAGAAGGAAGCATCCTGCAGCCCCAGGTTCGGTCCAGTCTGTGTGCGCGGATTCACAACAGGAGCCGGGATACCGCTTGGGTTGAAGTCTGGGCGCTGCCGCTGCCCGGCGTGAGCAGTGTCGGTTGCTGTGAAGATGTCGTACGGAAGCCCGCTGGAGAAGGTGGTGATTCCAGCCACCTGCCACCCTTCAAGGATCCGGCCTGCCAGCCCTTCGGACAGATGGCCACGCCCGTGGCCGATCGGCAAATCCCACGAGTAGTTGAGCACCAGGCGCTGCCGGACGTCGAAGTCGGAATTACCGCGCTCGGCCTCAAGGTCGAAAGAGTTGCGAGGGAATTCCTGGTTTCCTGCCGTCGGCACGAGTGGGTCCGAGGCATTATCAATCGCGTGTGCCCAAGTGTATGCAAACTGCATAGCGAAGCCTCGAGAGAACCTCCTGGTGACGTTCGCCTGCAGCGCGTGATAAACCGATGAGGCAGCGTTGGTAAAGAATTCGGCGCCGAGGAGAGCATTGTTGTTGACGGGGTCGAATGGCAGCACGCCCGTCTCGGCGCCAAACCAAAGATTGTTGAACTGCAAGGTCGATTGCTCGCATTGACCGCTGGGCGTATGAAAGCCCTGGTTCAGCGGGTTTGTGGGCAGGCAAAATGCCTCCAGCTGATTCACGAGAGCAGGCTGCGGAGGATTGCCGTCCACCACGCGGAGCAGATGAGCTCCTCTTGATCCGACATAATTCGCCTCCATGAGCAACTGACCCGGAAGTTGTTGCTGGACCCCGAAGCTCCAGTTCTGGCTGTAAGGCATTTTCAAGTGTGGGTCGATGAGGAATGGCAGGATGCCGGCGCCATTGTCAACAACCGGTGTTGCGGTTAGCGTTGCAGGAGGGGACAAGGTTGAGACTGGAGGGCCGATACTGGTCGGGGTGAAGAAGGGCTGGAAAAAGACCTGCTGGTAGGGCGGATTCCCCCGCGTCAATCCCAATAACTGTCCGAATACCCGGTCGTGAAAAATGCCGTAGCCGGCACGTATCGAGGTCTTGCCCTGCTTGAACGGATCCCAGGCTATTCCCATTCGCGGCTCAAAATCGTGCCAGTCGTTGTTGTAGAGTGGGGGGAGGCCCTGGTCCTTCTGTCCGGCAATAGTAAAGGTGAAAGGCGCTGGCCCGCTCGGGCTGGTGAAGAGCGTGGAGAGAAGATTCTCCACTTCGTAGGGAACGCCGTTGAACTGATAGCGCAAGCCGTAGCTCAAGGTCAGGTTGGGAAGGATTTTGTAAATATCCTGCGCAAAGGCATTGAACTCCTTCTGACGCAGGCCTCGGAAATCATCAGGACTTCTCACTCCAGTCTTGTCAAAGAATTGCGCTTGCGTCTCCGACCCGACTACCCCAAACAGCGACCACACCATGTCCTGGAGAGTAGGATTTAGGTCAACATTCGTCCCGGTCTGGAACGCAGGAACACCAAAATTGGAGAAGTTGTGAAAATCCACCGTTGGCCGCGACAAGAACTCGTTAGTGCTGTTGGAGTACACATCGCGGAATTCAACCCCAAACTTGAACGTATGCTTTCCCTGGACCCAACTGACGTCGTCACTGATCGTGTAGGTGCCACTGAAGCGCCTTGAGCCGTTTCTGTCTACCAGGGCTAGACAACCGAAGCCTGAAAGCCCAGGGAGTGGGAAATCTAACCCGCGACCGAAAGCATCCGGTGCACTAAAGCCGTCAAAGACGCTTACTCCTTCGCATGTTAGCGGGAAATTGATGCGATTCGCCCCGACTCGCAAGTTGTTCACCAGGTTCTGATCCAGTACCGAGGTGAGCTGGACGGTTGCATTCTGCCGCCGTTGTAGGGTTCCCGTTCCGCCCAAACCCGGCAGAAAGTCCGTGTGCGCGAAGTTGGGGTCAGCGAAACGATTAAAGGTATAGCGGACGGTGAGTGTCTCGTTGCGCATGAAACTGTGGTCCAAACGAGCAGTCAGGTTGTCTCCCGCAGTGCTGGTTCGGCTAGGGAAGTAGAGCTTGCCGCGAGCGTCATCCACTTTTGGCCCATTGGGCAACGGGTACAGGGCCAGTATCATCTGGATGATCGGATCTAGCGGAAGTCCAAAGATGTTACTCGGTGCTCCAGGCGTCCTCAAATCGACCGGTTGCCCGTTGAAAGTGAACTGCCCCGTTTTGAAGGTGGAGATAGGAACTGTGCTTGTGTTCGTCAACGTGGTGACAAACCGTTGGCCCTCGTAATTGGCGAACCAGAAGATTTTGTCCCGCCGGATAGGTCCTCCGACAGAACCCCCGAAGGTATTGCGGACGTACGAATCTTTAGCAACTAGTTGCCCCTCAGCATTCACTTCGTGATTGAAAAAATCGCGTGCGCCGAGAGCGTCGTACCGTCCAAACCAATATGCGTCAGCGTGCAAACCGTTTGTCCCTTGCTTGCTCACAATCTCTACGACCGCGCCGGTGTTGCGACCGAATTCCGGAAGGAAGTTGCTGGTGATGACTTGAAACTCCTGAACTGCGTCGGGATTGAGCGTGGCTAGCCCTGGTTGTGGCAGAGACAGTCCTGGAATTTCGGCGTCGTTGTTGTCGGTGCCGTCGAGGAGGAAGTTGTTGTTGCGCTCACGGGAACCGTTTACGGAAATGCCTTGCAGCTGTGAATTGCTCTGGATCGCACCTGGTGACAGCAGGATCAGCTGATACGGATCTCGCAGAATCAGTGGGAGACTCTCAACTTGGCGACTGCTCACCACATTCGCAATCTGTGCATCGTTTACATCGATGGGCGCTAAGGCTTCGCCCAAGACTGTCACCTTCTCAGGGGTTGCACTGGGTGCAAGCGTGGCGTTGAGGTTTTGGACCTGGTCCACCGTGAGCGCCACTCCAGAATACATCGCAAGTTTGAAGCTCGGTTTTTCGAAGAGCACCTCGTAGACTCCAGGAGGGAGATTTGTGATCCTGTAGATTCCGGAGTCGTTGGTCTCAGCGCTGCGGATGGCATTGGTGGTGCGGCTGAGGGCGGATACGTTGGCGTGTGGAACAACAGCGCCTGTGATATCGGTGACTGTGCCGGCAATAGACGCGGTCTGGCCGGAAGCGAAGAGCTTTAGAACGAACAGTCCAAGAAACAGGATTGAGAGGACTAAACGTCTGCTCATGGGGACCTCCCCATGCGACGGACGTGTTCCGTGGCGAGAGGTTCCACTCACCGACGAACCACACCGCCTAAACTGGATAGCGTAAAGGAATGATGTCACCGTCGGGCGATCTGGTCAATTCCCGCTGGCATGTCCGAACGCTTCTGCTACGGCAGCGTTACTCTGAACCGCGTCGGGTAGCTTGCATGCGCGCAGACCTTCAGTCGCCCAATCCATCTGCATCACGGGGCAAACAGCGCCGGACTTCGCACTGCAGTCGGTTGACGGAAAGACTGTTCACTTGTCGGACTTCCACGGCAGAGGCGTCCTTCTGCACTTCTGGTCGACTTCGTGGCTGCCCTGCAGGGTCGAAATGCAGTGGTTCGAGCGGATGCACAACCGTTATGGACCGCAAGGACTCCAGGTGCTCGTGATAAAGATGGGTAACGCCGAGAAGGGGGACATCACGGAGTACGCCAACAACTTAGGGATCGACAATCCGATTCTGTTGGGAACTGAGCACGTGGGTGACTCTTATGGGGTCAGAGTCCTTCCCGCAACGATCTATGTTGGTCGCGATGGAAAAGTCGCTGAGAAGGTACCTGGGGCGAAAGAACACGACGAGCTTGAAGCAAAGGTCAAAAAAGCGCTTATGCCAAGGTGCTAACGCCATGCGTCAATCGCATCAGGTTGAGCTTCGAACAGTACGACCGGCTTCTGCCATCCTATTCGAGCGCCTTGTTGTAGCTTGTCATTCTTGCGGCGCTCACGCTGTGGCTCTATGGGCCAACGTTAACCCATTTGCTCGGACAGTGGTGGCACGACCCGCATTTCGCTCACGGGTTCTTCGTGCCTGTCTTTTCTGCATTCGTGGTCTGGCAGAGACGTAGGCGGCTATTCGTCCCCTGAATTTTGAACTTCGAGAATTTCGCACGTCTTCATGAATTGATCGGCACAACTGGATTGCTGCGTCGCCACTGACGTTTGAACCGCCCATCAGCATCTTCTTTAATGCGAAGTTTCGTGGCCGGTTTGTATTGATCAATCCAGCGCACGTCCACGGGCTTTCCTTTCTTATAGACGATGAAAGCGACATATTGCCTCTTGCGGAGCACGGTCGAAATTTCGTTCCACTGCTCAGGCGTTGCCCCTTGCAAAATCCACCCTCTATAACGTGTCAATTGCATGCCCCACATCTCGTTTCTCCAGCTACGTCGCTGCTCATTTTCGCGGGTAAAGGCTAAAACTCAGGACCTGGGATGTCCCGACTTGACTGCACAGCATGCTACTCCGCACTAGGACCCAGCGCAATGTATTCGCTTCTTGCGATGCGATGTACCTCTTGGCGAAGCTGCCTAATTCGATAGTGGCGCAGGTGGAACTCTAGGATATCCCTGTCGTCCAATTTCTTAGGATGAGTGAACACCCGAATCTGTTCTTGGACGAGTTGTTCGATTTCCTGCTCTGGGCTGGGGGCAGGCATGTCCGAGGAAGTGTGGCAGATGATACCCGCAGGAATGTTAAACGTGTGTGAATATTCGCGAGAGCTAAGCAGCCCGGACTCCCGCCTGCGAAACGAGGGCCCGAGCCTGACCACAAATCGAGCCCCGATGTGTGGCTGGCAGGATTGTACTGGCGTTTTGCCCAGAAGGCATCCTTTTGAACGACGGAAGCCGTCGGCTATCATTGCGCAGTATGGATGGTGCGGCTATTCGCGAGCGCGTGCAGATCCTACGCCTCGAAGTTGCGAAAATCCGTGCTGAGAATACACGCTACCTTCAACAGCCCCATCACAGTTATTGGGATGAACTGCTATACAAGGACCGAGAGGCGCGGCTTGTGCAAATCCTCAAGGAGTTGACCGCCCTCACAAAGAAGAACCCTCCCGACTAAAAAGGCCCCAGCGGTGCTCAGTCACCGGGGCCCGTCAAAAGGTGTACAGAAGTTGTCCTAGACTCCGCTTGGCACAGTACCCCTCGGCTGGGGGCGTGTCAACGGGCAGAAAGAAACCCTGCAATCCGTTCGCAGAGTCTGGTTTGGCAGATTGCAGAGCTTCGTCTTCAGTATCGGTAAGTTGGGAACAGCTTACACCCGCTTGACCCGACCTTGCTTTGTTAAATGGATTTGAATAGAAAAAGGCCCCAGTGATAGCCGGTCACTGGGGCTCCAAGGGAAGGAAAATTAATGGACGCCGAGCACGATATGCCTCATCGCGTGGGCTCGTCAATGCATAAAAAGGCCCCAGTGGTGCTCAGTCACCGGGGTCAGGAGATACATGACAGTGCTCTTCTTTTTGCGCTTGGCGCGATACCCCACGGCTGGGGGCGTCTCAATGGCCCGAACCGGTGCGCTTGGGGCTGTTTGGGGTTCAGCCATTCGGCTCGGGCTTGGCGTCAACGGATAATGACTCGAAATATTAAGAACGTGGCAATGGCAAGTGCGGCAATCAAGAGCACACAGACCCCTATGGTCAAAGGGATGAGCCAATCGCGCATTGGGATTGGCTTTCTCAACATGTGCAGCGGTGCCGACGTTTCGTCAGAGGACAAGTTCTAAGCCGCGATCACCCTTATCGCGATCACCCCTTATAAGGACCCACTATACGAAATAACGAGCCACCATACAAAGGACGCGCTCAACGCAAATGCGATGGTCAGGAGAATGTCAGACTTGTCGTCCGTTGTCAGTCGCATAGCACAGCCTCCCCGAAGCAAACATCATTCGAGCGACGTGGACGGGTTGCTGATTACCGAGAATGCTACCCTCGGCAGTGCCCCAATGCAACGGCAGGGAGGCTAATGGGACAAAGAAAACCCTGCAATCCGCAGCCCGCGTCCGAATGTTGCGAGAATTGCAGGGCTTTCGACTTTCTTCGGGGACCGATGCAGAAGAGCATACACCCGCTCAACCTGCGTCCTGATTGTTAAATTGGTTTGAATAGTCGGCGCTGTCACTATTGCCGGAAGCATTAAAACTTCTGGCAGCTAGGCCCGTAGCATTGTCCGGGCTACCCTCGATCATCGCACCGCACGTCCCGGCCCAGGCTTACTTCGCTCTCCCCCAAAGCTTGGGCCATCCATGTTTTTATTGCTTGGGAAGTGACGGTCCGAGTGTCCTGCAGGCGGCCCTGGAGTGAACCCCAAAACTGAGGCACTCGTTAAGGCACACTTAGCAGAAAGGACTGCAAGTGGCAAAGAAACGAGTGGGGCGGTATCCGAAGGAGTTCCGGCGGATGGCGGTGGAGCGCTTGAAGAACTGCGACAACATCGTGGCCCTGGCCCGAGAGCTGGGTGTGCATCGTCGGCTGCTATATAAATGGCGAGATCAACTGGAACCGATGGAGGAGTCCGAGGGGTCACTCCTGCCTAACTCTCGGGTGGCAGCGCTGCGGAAGGAAATCAGCCAACTGAGGCACGTGCTGGCCGACAAAGTGGTGGAAGTGGATTTTTTCAGAGGTGCCTTGCACAAAGTCGAGGCTCGACGCCAGGGGCGAGGAAGCTCTGGCGAGAAGGCATCTACGACCAGATCCGAGAGCTGATGCCGGTGCAAGGCAGCATGAGTATCGAGCGGATGTGTCAGTTAGCCGAGGTAAGCCGAGCCGGATTTTATCGTTCCCTGCGGGAGAGAACGCCGGCGGAGGAAGAGATGGAGCTGCGATCGGCGATCCAGCAAATCGCTCTGGAACATCGGCGTCGCTATGGCTATCGTCGGATAGCAGCGGAGTTGTGGCGGAGAGGGATGCTGGCCAATCACAAGCGCGTAGTACGGCTCATGCGGGAAGACAACCTGCTGGCGATACAACCCCGGCAGTTTGTGGTCACCACCGATTCCCATCACGAACTGGAGGTCTATCTGAATCTGGCACGTCGCATGAAGCTCACTGGCATCGATCAGCTCTGGGTGGCCGACATCACCTACATTCGGTTACGAGCAGAGTTTGTGTACTTAGCGGTGATCCTTGATGGATTCTCTCGCAAAGTCGTGGGCTGGGCTCTAGAGCGAACGCTCACCAGCCGGCTGGCGATAGCGGCGTTAGAACAGGCCATCGCAAGACGGCAGCCGCGGCCGGGTCTGATTCATCACTCGGATCGCGGCGTGCAGTACGCCTGTGGGGACTACGTATCCATCCTCGACCAGCATCAGATGATTCCGAGCATGAGTCGCCCCGCGAATCCCTATGACAACGCCAGTTGCGAGAGCTTTATCAAGACGCTGAAGCGGGAAGAGATTTACGCGAACGCGTACGAAAATCTCGAGCACTTGCGTGCGAACATCGAAACCTTCGCAGCAGTTTCGATGCCTCGTCACGGCGAGTCGCTCAAAACCAAGGGCCACCGCGCTTCAACGACGGATCGATCAAATTTCGAGACGCGTGATGTAGGTAGCGACAAGAGCCTGTTCCCGATCACTGATTCCGGGCGCACCAACGCAAAAGATGACCATCAGGGCTTTATCAACGAGCGAGACCTCGAACGAACCGTTATCCGTCGAGCGCCAAGGACACCGCCGGCCGGACAGGCCAACGCCGCCGGAAGACTTGGCTCCATTCCCCCTTTTGGAGACCAGGCTTGGCAAGCTCCGCCATACCATCCCGGTTCCACTGCTGACTCCCCGGATTCAGATAAGTCGGAACGGGATGCGATGGAGAAGTCTTCTTTGATTTACGTTAACAAGGTCTCTGCGATCGCTACTGCCCCAAGCGTCCTAAACATTTCGGTCGCAGAACCGGTCTTGGAACTGGATACCGGGACAAGATTGCGGGCGCGCCTCGAATCGGCTGCCAGCACGGCCGTGCAAGCACCAGTGCTAGCCGTGATTGAGTACAACTACGAGCGGGACGGCGAGATTGTTGTTCCTGCAGGCGCAAAAGCGGTTGGGCGCATCCGAGACGCAAATCGTTCCGGCTACGTGGACATTCAATTTGATTCTCTGCTGCTGCCTGATGGCGCGTCCGTACCCATCCAGGCAACTGCGACCAATCTCGACCTGCGACCGCTAAAGGGAAAGGTGGAAGGCAAGAATACCGGCAAGAATGTCCTCATGCGCTCCCTGTCGGGGATCGGCCAGGCGGGTTCAATGTTGATCGGTCAAGGCAGTTTGAACCAGCCGCTTAGCGAATCGGATCTCGTGCGCGAACGCTTCGGCAGCAACATCGGCGAAGCTGGGGACGAGGAGGTTTCGCGATTGGCGATGACGCAACACATCGTGGTGACTGTATCAGCTGGCGTTCCCATTTACGTGATCCTTGAGCGAGAGCGCAAGTCCAATGAGGCGTCCGCGCAGGTAGTGCGGCGGGGCGCCCCCGGTTCGAACTCGGCTGGCATTGACCAACTACGCAGTTTGCTGCAGTTGCAGCAGGAGTTGAGCCAACCCACTGCAACTCCTGCAACGCAGTAGACAAGGTGTGTCCTGCTCCCGGTTTCAGAAGAGAGATCGAGACGAGATAGGCTGTGGCTATAATGGGCGTGCTGACACACATGGGTGGTTTAGTAATTAGCAGTTTTGTACACCCACGGTGTACAAACAATGAAATTGTCGAACAAGCATTTTGGTTTACGTTTATCCTATTTTGTCAACCGTGGGTAAACAAAATCAAGACAAGTTAAACTGGCTGCAGCGATCGCTCCCCGAAGGGCTAGTCGCCGATACTGCGTGGCTTGAAAAGCACGGCTACTCAAAGAAGTTTGCGCAATAAATATGTCGCACATGGGTGGCTCCATCAGGTCATGCGCGGTGTTTACCGACGCCCCGCTCCTAAGCTACAAGGAGAAGTTGGACAGGAAAATCTCCGTTGGCAGGCGGTCGTAATATCCCTTCAGAGTCTGCTGGGATATCCATACATGGTCGGCGGTCGAACCGCTCTCGAACTCCAGGGCTTCGCGCACTACCTGTCCGGGTCCCATCGCGAGACCCACCTCTACGGGACTCGCAAACCACCGGGCTGGGCTACCAAACTGGAACTGGAGAACCGACTCGTGTTTCACAATGCAGACCGGCTCTTCAGACAGGCCGCGAATCGCCCGCTCCGAAGGAGCGGCAGCCACCATAGGAACGATCTTTTCAAGAGCAGCTACATACAGTATCCATGGGGACAGTGGGAATGGCCGCTCAAGATGTCTTCGCCCGAGCGCGCGAGTCTTGAACTCTTAGACGAAATCCCGCAGCGCGAAACCTTTCATCAGGCCGATGTTCTGATGGAGGGGCTGCGTAATCTCAGCCCCCAACGACTCCACACCCTGCCCGTCACCTGCCGCAGCATAAAAGTGAAGCGATTGTTCCTGTGGTTTGCAGAGCGTCACCAGCACGCTTGGCTAAAGAGGCTGGATCGCAAGGACGTCGACCTCGGACACGCCTGTCTCGGGGAAAATAGCCTTGTGGTTTTACCGGTGCACACAATGTGTACCATTTACACGTTTGGTGCCAGGGCTCCCGAATCCCAGGTGACGAGGTTTGCAAATAGAAGAAGTGGCCTCGTGTATCCATCGTGTCCGCTATCTCCAAAAGGCTCGAACGTCTACATGTGGGAGTGCATCCGCTCCGAGGCGTCGAGTTCTGCAGTTTGCGCTTTGAGCAATATGCGGGGAAATGACGGCGGCTAGTGGTGCATCGTGTGCTTTGGATACGGCAGCGAGTCCCAGACGCGCCAGAATGCCGACATGTCCTCTGGGCTGCCCAGGGATACACGGATGTGGGTCTTCATCTGCGGAAATGATGGCCCGATCAGGATCTTGCCTCCACGAAGTTGCTGGCCGACCTCGCTGCCGGGGTGCAAGGTGTCCATCATGACAAAGTTTGTGTGCGAATCGATCGGTTTGAGGGCGCGCGCCATGGCCTGATTGAAGAATTCCTGGCGCGCGCTAGCGTTTCGCTGCACGACATCGTTCACCGTGTCGACATCTTCCAGTGCGGCCAGTGCCGCTTCTGCCGCGATGGAATTGATGTTGTCCTCTGTCAGGAATGCTCGCAGCGTCTCAGCGACCGTCCGCGAGGCCACCGCGTAGCCGAGCCGCAAGCCGGCCAGACCGTAGACTTTGGAAAAGGTCCGAGTTACAACGATCTTTGGGTCATCCAGAGGATGATCAAGAAATGATGAGTATGTCGCAGAATGTCCGGCAAACTGGTGGTAGGCTTCGTCGATGACAACGATGCTCGAGGATGGAAGCTTGCTGATAAAATCGTCAAGGTCGTTGTGAGGAGTAAGCGATGCGGTCGGATTGTTGGGGTTGCAGACGTACACGAGCGCCGTGGCAGAAGTGGCTCGTGCGAGCATGCCGGAAAGATCGTGCGAGAATGCTGGCGTTAATCCAATGGAGGTGACGTCTGCGCCCATCACACGAGCGTAGTGTTCGATCGCCGCAAACGTCGGTGAGGCCTGAAGCAATTGCTTTCCCCTACCCAGATAGGCGCATGAAGCAGCCCGCAGGATCTCGGTAGACCCGCAGCCGAGTACAACCCGCTCCGACCCGACCTGGTGACTAGCGGCGATGGCTTCTCGCAGTACTGCGGTCCTGGTTCCTGCATAACGGTTCGCGCTCGCTGCGGAAGACCGTATCGCCTCCGCCACCTTCGCTGAGGGACCATAAGGATTTTCGTTCCGGTTCAAGCGGATGAGGGCATCTGTTGATGGTGTCGATGTGATTTCCGGGGTCGCCGTTACTGCCGTTGTCGCAAACACCTGTCGAAGCGAAAGGTCGCTGGCTGCGGTTGCAGCGAGCGAACAGAGGAAACCCCTGCGCGAATAGATCATCGGTGCTCCGTTAGTAGGGGGAGTTAAGAATAGCCGGCTGTTCGGAGAAGTCGCGGGTTTAGCGCTAGGCCCACCAGGCGACGTCACCGCTTGGCGAGACTGCCCGTTCCGTTATCCGTTTCGCACCCGCCGGTCGCACTTCCGTTCAGGATGTAGCTGGTTTGCAACATCGACCCTGTCGGGTCCAGCGTGCCCCGTACGGTGATATTGTCTCCGCTGTCGTCACTCCCGCTGAGGACGACTTGCGTTCTGCGAACGGCCACCTGTAGCCGGGCATTCTTGAGACAGTTGGAACTCAGGCTGGAGTTGCCGACCAGGCGACCGCTCGCATCCGGACTGATGAGGACTGTCATTGTGAACGGCGTGACGTCGTTGTGTTTGGAAAAGAAAGTGCCCGACCAGGTTCCTCGAACATCAGCCGTCGATGGTTGCTTCCCCCCAGTTTGTCCAGACGCCGAGATGTACGTCGCGCCCACCAGGATCAGCAAAGCCGCGAACGAGAAAAGCGGCCGATGGAACAAGAGGTGTGTCGTATTCATTGCGATTCTCCATGGACGAGAAGTCATGCGATCAATGAATCACCAGATTCACACTGGTGGAGTGACTCGTTCCTCCGCCTGTGCCGGTAACTGTGAGCGGATGCGTGCCTGCGGCAGCGCCGGGCTTCACCGAGATCGTGAGCCTCGTTGTGCCGGATCCCGTGACGGACCCCGGACTGAATGAAGCACTCGTCCGCGAAGGCAAGCCGGTCACACTGAAATTTACGGTCGACGCAAACGGCCCAATGCTGTTGACCGTAACCGTGTATGAACCTTTCGTGTTCTTGGTCAGAGTTTGGCTGCCAGGAGTAGCCGACAGTGAAAAATCGGCCAGTGACAGCGTTACTTGCGTAGAGTGGGTCAGAGCACCGCTGTTGCCAGTGATAGTCAGTGGATAGCTTCCGACAGGGGTGGAGGCCGACGTAGTTACAGCCAGCGCCGTAGATCCCGAAGCCGTGACGGAAGTCGGGGTGAAAGTGTAGGTCGCTCCGGTGGGTAATCCCGACACATTGAATGTCACAGTTCCGCCAAAACCGCCGGAACCGGTCACATTGACTGAATAGCTTGTGCCTGAGCCTGGAACTAGTGACCTCGATGACGGGGTCGCCGAGATCGCAAAGTCAGCTGATGCGGTGACCTGCACAAAGCTCGCCAGGGAAGGGACACCGGCGCTGCTGAGAAGAAACATCATGTAATACCCTGGCGGTGAGATGTTGCCATTCGGGGGAGCGCTCACCGTGAGTACTCCGCTACTCGCGGTGAAGGACAATTCCACTTCCCGCTGGTCCATACCGAAGGCGTGGGTCACAGTTCCGTTGCGGACGAGAACAACGTGACTGATGTTTGCCGCATCGGGCGTCTGCACGGTGAACTGGCCGCCGTAAGCCACGTTGCTGGGGGCACCCGTGATCGAGGGCCGGGTGGCAAGATTGCCACTGGAGTCGAACAGATATGGCGGCTTGTAAATCTCCATCGTGTTGTTGTAGGTGCCGCGCGAGGGATTGCCGCCAGCTACCCACACCGTTGCATCCGGGAGAAGTAACGCGACGGAGTGGTACAACCGTTGTGAAGCATTGGCGCCGGCAGAGGACATGCTCCCCACATTAGGAGGAGTCGAGCTGAGGTTTACCGTACTTACGTCGAACAGGTCAGCGTTCAAGCTGAGGCTTCCGGTGTCCTCATCGTTTACGGAGCCGCCCAGAGCGAGGATTTTTCCATTGGGCAGGATCACTGCATTCATCTCGATCCGGGCTTCGCTCATGGTCGGTCCGTAGACCCAGGCAGGTGACGTGGCGCCCATGTCAATAATCTCCGTGGTATTGGTGGCTGGGTTTCCTCCGCCCATGATCATGACTTTCGAATCGTAGTTGTTTGCCGGCGTGAGAGGCAGCAGCACTGATGTGCCATATGTGCGAGTTCCCCCGTAATTGGTACTTGCCAGGCTGGTATTCCATGTTTGCGTGGTGGCATCAAAGAGCTTGGAAGTTGTTCCCGAGCCAGAGTAAAGAACCTTGCCGTTTGGCAACAGATGCAGTCGGGGGTAGAGGTCCGGCGTCCAGGGGGAGAAATATTGGGTGCTCCAACCCGCGCCGATCGTATAGAACTCGACTGCCGTATTGGTGCTACCGGTTTCATTGAGGCCAGAAAATGCCATCACGCGACCGTCCCCCAGGGTCAGAACAGTCGGGTACCAACGGCCATGGGCCATGTTCTGGATGTTGGTGAATGTGTTCGTTGCGGGATCAAACGCCGCAACTTGTGGCTGACCGTAGAACGGATCGTATTGGATAGTGCCGCCATCGATCAGGGCACGTCCGTCCTGCAACAGAACCATCCCATTGCAGAACATATCCCAGGACAGCGTGAACTGCGTGAGGCTCCCCGCGACAGGGTCCCAGAGCAAAGCGCCAGACTGATTGGAAGGACCATATGGCGCTCCCGATGGACAACCCGATTGTGAGGGAGGACAGTTCCCCGAGCCGGCGACAACCAGGACTTTCCCATTGGCCAGCAAGGCCGCGTGCACAGGATTGATCGGCATGGAATAGGAAAGCTTGCTCCACTGCCCTTGAACGTTAACCTGCCCGAATGCTACCTGTAAAAATAGCGTAAGTAAGAAAAAGCCAAGAGCATAGCATCGAGACGAAGAGACGCGGCAGCTCATAGACACCTCGGTTCTTGGGCGCTGGTAACCGGTCGTGCTGACAGTGAGAGTTGTCCCTGGGGGAAGGCCGGCTGCTCTGCCCTGAAGCAGCGCGCACGCGTAGAGGGCGGAGCTACAAAGTGGCCGAACAATAGCCTTGGCGGGGCTGGGTGTCAAGGCTGAACTTTGAACGCAACCGCAATATGTGAATGTCTTTTTCTTCAGAATAGAAAAGTTCGCATTGATGGATTTGTAACCGAGGCAAACCGGGCACTTTGGATGACGGGCAAGGAATGGGCCCGCTTAAAGCCCGACATCGAGCTAGCCGGGTACACACTAGGCAGACGGGCGGCGGCTGCCAACGGACCAACAGCAAAACACTAGAGGCTGTTCGAGCGGCGAATGGCGGACCAACGATTAGCGGGCAAGCTAGCGGCGATGACTGATTGAGGCCACGCGGTGGTCGCGTGAGGACGATGCATGGATCTTTAAATCGAACCCCTGACAGTTCAAGCTAGCAATTCCGCTGTGAGCGCAAATCTCCAATCCGCGCTGACATGTGAAAAGTGTTGCATTCGGTTGCAGCATTTTGCAGGTGCTGCAATTCCGCGGGTGCCGCCAGAGAAAGCGCTACATCCAAAACCATGAAGCGCCGCAACGAGGAATCGCGAGCAACAAGCGTTCGGATTTGCGGAAAGAGCTCTACTATATGGGCGACACGAATTGACGAGTTTACAAAAGCACTCTCGACGAAGCTCTGGCCAGCACGATGGACGTTAACGAGGAATCATGCTGTATTTTTCGTTCACCCTACTCGCATTTGCTGCAGGTTGGATCCTCACAACCTACGCGATGCGCGAGTACGGACTCTGCGGAATAGAGGCTCTGCTCGTTGGGGGAGGCATCGGTCTGGTGTGCGCGTATGGCGTTCTCTTGCTTCTCATGTTGTTTTTGCCTTTCGCGATCTCCTTCGACCTGTCGCTCGCACTGGTAGCGGGCACTCTTCTTTACCCGCTCTTCTGGCCAAAGAATTTTCAACCCATTGGCCAGCGGATTCGGACACACTTCTCGCTATTGCGCACGACATCTGCCTGGCGTAGATCAGTTATTCCAGGCGCGCTGCTCAGCGGCCTGCTCATTTGGTATGCGGACATCTACTTCAACACCCTCGTGCGGCTTCCTGGCGGGGGATACGCTGCCGCTTTTGCGGGCTACGGTGATGTGCCATACCACTTGGCGCAAATTTCGCATCTTGCAGCTGGCAAAAGTCTGATGCTCGACGACGCAACTTACGCCGGCTTGCCGCTTAAATACCCCTTTTTCATAAATTTCATTAGCGCGATCTTCCTCCGGCTTGGCGCCCCTCTTATCATTGCTTTCCATCTCCCGGGGTTCTTTTTTGGCTCGACTGGGATCGTGCTGCTCTATTTCCTTTTCAAGCGGCACGCGAGGTCTAGGACCATTGCCTTTGGAGGCGTCCTGCTCGCGCTCTTTGCCTCCAATACCCGATATCTGCTGATCTTCCAGGATCCCTTCTTTAGCGCACGGCACTCGCTGCCGGATTGGCTCACCCATCTCGGCCATCTTCCATTCGAGGTTGGTACCAAATGGAATGCGACCTTCCCTAACCAGAACGTGGATATGACGGCTCTATTGCCGCTTTTCTTGCTGCATCAACGTGCCAGCATCATGGGATTCTGGAGCGTGTTGGCTGTTCTTACGCTTTGGGCAGCGTTTGTGGAGACACTTTCCGATCGCTGCCCCCAGAAGTTGCTAACCGCCGCGGCGCCGATGGCCTTACTCCTTGCGTTGTTTCCGCTCCTCCATATGCACGCCTTCGTCGCGCTCTGTTTCGCCGCTACTGGGTGGGTACTCTTCTCACTGATACGGAAGGAAGGGCAGGTGAGGGCGCTCATGACGTCGCTTCTCTGGGTCATCCCGTTCTTGCTATGGGAGATCGCATATTTTGTCGCCGGCCACTCCGATTACACCTTTCGGCCGCACTTCCGACTCGGCTGGATGACGAACCCTAACGAACCAGGAGGGATTGTACTCGACAGCGCAGGGAAGGAATCAATGATCACAGGGTGGCTCCGCTTCATCTGGCAGAATTTCGGGGTTCTGCTGCCCCTGTTCCTCGTTGGGGCCCCTATCTTGGTCTTTCGTTACCGACGGGGGCTGTGCCGGGACAAACTCTGGCTCTTCATTCCGGGAAGCTGTCTCCTTCTTGTAATTCCCAACCTCGTCAAGTTCCAGGCGTGGGATTTCGATACAAACAAGTTCTTCTTGTTCGCCACTGTTTTCGAGGTCGTGGTGCTGATGATGCTTTTCGGCGAGCTTTCGAAAACGCAGCCCCGACTTGCGAAAGTGGTGCTCGTTGCTATCGTCATCGCGGCAATACCAACTGGACTCCTTGACATGTACGCGAGAACGACCCTGATCGGACCAGTCCGTGCGGGCCTTTTCGACAAGGACAGCGTTCAAGTGGGAAGTTGGGTCTGGACTGCCACACGACCGGAAGCTGTCTTTATAACGAGCGAGAATCACCTAAACCCGGTCAATTCGTTGGGGGGACGCAGCGTGGTCCTTGGATTCAAGGGCTGGCTGTGGAGTCACGGGGTTTCTTACGAAAATCGCGATCGCGCGATCGCCGCGTTTATCCAAGCCCCAGGCGCACATCTGGGCGAGTTCGACACGCTCGGAGCACATTACGTGCTTCTCGACCAGGAGTGGCGAGCTCAATACCCACATCTTGAGGAGAAGCTTTATCGGGATTTTGGTGTTCCCGTATTCTCTGCAGGGCAGTACAAGGTATGGAAATTCTAGGGCTGGCCGAGGAGTCATGTCAGCTAGGTTGGAAAGCGAGGCTGGTTGCGGTGCCGACAGGCAATCTTACGAATCGACAGTAACGAACACGAAGCTCGTTTGGAAGGTCGCGGCTGCCTCAATTTTAATCGTCGCTATCTTCCTGCGCCTCTACCATCTTGATCTTAAGCCATTACACAACGACGAGGGCGTCAACGCCTACTTTTTCGTACGTCTCTTCCGCGAAAACTTTTATCAGTACGATCCCGCAAACTATCACGGACCGACACTTTACTACTTCACGCTCATAGCATGCAGCATCAGCACTCTATTTTTCGGTGCAAGCGGTGTGAACACGTTCGTCATCCGTCTCGTTCCAGCGCTATTCGGCGTAGCTGCCGTTTATTTGATTTTGAAGCTACGAGATCAGTTAGGCACAGGCGCAGTATTAGCGGCGGCAGCTCTCACCGCCGTTTCTCCCGGAGCTACCTATTTTTCGCGCGACTATATTCATGAATCGATATTCGCGTTTTTGACGTTAGGCCTCGTCGTCGCTGTGACGCATTGGTACGCGAAGAATACGCTCGGGTCCTTGCTAATGGTTGCCGCTGTCGCCGCGCTACTGTTTGCAACAAAGGAAACCGCAGTCGTTTCTGTTGTCGTGCTTGTGCTCGCATTGATCGCCACCGTTTTCTTTGTGCCACGGGAGACAATAGTGGGTGGTGAGGAATCCCCGAAAGCCATGCTCGGAGAGATCCTTACCAGATTTCGCGGGCCAAGTGACGCCGTGTGGTCGCTGCTCGGCGGAATTGTAGTATTTCTGGTGCTGACGTTTATCCTTTTTTCTTCTTTCTTGGGGAATTATCCCCGGGGTTTGCATGATGCTGTAGGGGCTCTCAAGTTTTGGGTCAACGTAGGCGCAACACAGCAACACCACGGTTTTAGTACTTATATTTTTTGGCTGGCTCGAGAAGAGGCGCTGCTGCTGGTGTTAGGGATCACTGGAACCGTTGTTGCCGCTGTTAAGCAGCAAAGCTTCGCATTTTTTGCCGGTTTGTGGGCCTTGGGGTTGCTAGCCGTCTATTCGGTGATCCCGTACAAGACTCCGTGGCTGACTTTAAATTTCATCATCCCGCTGGCAATCGTAGCCGGATATACAGTCGAAGTGATCTACCGAAAGCTGTATGCAAAACGCAAGACAGCCGCCTGGATCTGGGTGCTGTGTTTTTTGATGGGAATAGCGACTTCGGCGAATAGCGCAATTCGGCTTAATTTTTACCATTATGATGATGACCACAATCCATACGTTTACGTGCAAACGCAACGTGGGTTTCTCTCACTGGTAGAGACGATTCATGAAATTGCCTATCGTCGTGGCAGTAGGGAGCAGACATCGATCGCCATCATGTCGCCCGACTATTGGCCGCTACCCTGGTATTTGCGTGATTACACGAGAACGGGTTACTACGATCGGATTTCAGATATCAACGCCGATATCGTGATCGGCTCTGAATGGCAAGCGCTGCAATTGGCGCTTAAGCTTGGTAAGAACTACGAGCGGATTGGTGCTTATCCCCTGCGCCCCGGTATAGTCCTGGTGGTCTTCGCACGCCGTACTCCAGGAGATTGGTCAGGCAACGATCTGTCTCGGTTCAGCGGGCGATGCATCCCATTCCGGGTTTTGTGGATGCCTCAGGCACAAGGGTCTTTACCTGTAGGCACAGAAGTTTGAATCGCAGCAAAATCAGTGACGCTAATTTCGGACAATGATTCCGGTTGACAGCTACACTTTGAACGACTAAAAATACGCCACATTGCTGTGCGGTCGTCGAGTATTGAATTCAAGTTCCCCCCTCTACGAGACCTCACGGCCAGCAGACAATCCAAAGAGGACGGACCCTTATCACAACTGACGCGCAGGCGAAGCCTGCGGACGTCCCACTCAACCGGGTTCAATCTAGACCGTTTAGCTCCTAAGGAGGTCCATGATGAAACCAGGCAAAGTGCTTACATTTTTACTGGTGGTTCTCGTCCTGATCGCCGTAGGGCACCATCAGTTGTCCCAGACATCGGTTCAGGCACTCGTTCCGCTCGCGCAAGCGCAGACGACGCCGACACCAACTCCAACACCGACACCAACTCCAACTCCGACACCGACACCGACACCGACACCAACTCCAACTCCAACTCCAACTCCGACTCCAACGCCGACTCCAACTCCGACTCCAACGCCGACTCCAACTCCGACTCCAACGCCGCCGCCAGCTATTAGCGAGGCCTGCACGCCTGGATTCTTCAAGAATCACCCACAGTTCATCACGGGTGGCTCGTGCTTCCCAGGCGTCAGCGAAAGCACAACCGTAGCTTCACTCTTTGGGACCGCTTCGGGTATCGATACTTGCGTCAGCAGCCTTTCACTGCTGGATGCATTATCTGACCCCGCCAGCCAGTGCGGACAGGGATTGCCGCAAGCCGAGTTAATCCTGATCAAGCAGGCCATTACGAGAGTGCTGAATGCCACAAATTCCACTCCTCCCGCCTGCACGGCAGCAGTAGCCGTGATCACAACAACAAACAGCGCAATTGCTGCTGCTGTTGCAACCAACAACACTAGTGGCTTGACATCGTTGGCCGACAGCTTTGATAAACTCAACAATGACAAGCCTTGCAACATTGGTGGATCCGACTGAGAGTCGCAGCTGGATACAAGTGGGCGAGAAGAATCCTTCTCGCCCTTTCTCGCTGGTACACTGCAGTCCTTCACTAACCGCTTCCGAGAAATCGCTTAGACGGCTACTCGTCTATCCCAAACCTGTTAGCGCCAGATCGACTTCTCACGCCCGGACAAGCCCACAGACAACGCATATGTGGAATCGTTCAATGGAACCTTCCGTGCCGAATGTCTGGATGTGCACTGGTTCATGACGCTGTGCGAGGCTAAACAGATTATTTGAATCTTGGAGGCAAGAATACAAACAGAGTCGGCCTCACCGATCTCTCGGGGAGAGGACGCCGTGTGAGTTCGCCAGTCAGATCGCTTGGAAGGGCGATCTGACCGGCTCACAAGCCGACGAAAACTCACTTTGAAAATGGGTCCGAAAAAAGGGACCGTTCACATCAACCAAGAACTGCATGGAGATTGGAACAGCGAACGGGGGCACGTTACTGGCTAGCGCTGTCGCTATCCACCTCCCTGTATGCGATTCGCAAAGCCTAGTGCGGCACTCGGAGTATGGATCGCGCTGGCCACTCGCGAGAAGATGGAGCCACCGGTATCCTCTAGATTTCAGCAGTTCAGGCCCTACCACTTCATTGGGAATCTCTCGGCGACAGAGGCCGTCCTCTACAAGTTGACGGCATTCCGCTAAATACAAAAAGCGGCCGCCGCAAGCCGAGCATGTCAGTCAAAAGCAAGGGCGGGGAAGTCATGGCGCGCGCCGCATCAGTCTCGGTATCGTGTACACCTGCCAGCAGACGCCTGTGCCGTTGAGGGTGACCCTCTGCGGACTGCCGCCGTCGTTGACAGTACCTGACGCAGTGGGCCTGAATCTGACGACTACCTGGCAGCTTATGCCTGCCGCCAACGAGATTTTGCAGTTGTTAACTTGAGTGAAGTCGCGAACATCAGTTCCTGAAATCGCAATGCCAAGGTTAAGCACGGTTATCGTGGCCACGTTTTGTAAGTCCACCGTCTTTCCGGGGCTTTCTGTGCCAATCGTAACAGAACCGAAACTCAACTCGTGGGCGAGAGATGCATTGTTGTTTGCGTCGCGACGACTCCTGCAGCCGCTGAGGCCTTCTACGGTTGGTGGACTGAACTGAAAATGAGGCAGAAAACGATGACCAAGCACGTGCCAGTTCTGGTGCGCGGCGGCGTCCAAAGCTCTTGTGGACGATCCAAGAGCCGTTGAGTTTCGGGCCGACTTTCGAAGGTTGCTACTTTAGCCCGAACAGACTACTCCAACAGCTGAATTGCAATGACAGCGACCGCGCCGTACTATCCCGGCAAGTGTTCGTAAAGTTTTGCCCAGTTTGGGGCCCGGGTACAGCTTTCTAAGTCTCCGCACTCCGCTGGGCAAAGTACAAGCTTCATTGAGCCCGTTAGGGGGATGAGGCTCTTGACGGGCCACATATTTTCATTATGCTCGCATGCGCCAAACTGGGCTTTCAATGGACTCGTTTCACCCCACTGTCGAGCGTGGCCTCCTCGAGCCGTAAGCGGCGTCACAGTTGTGCCATTTACTGGTCTCAGAAAGGCTCATAGTGTGCCGAGCGAGCAGTTCTTTGGGGAGAACGGCTCGATTGGAAAAAGGGAGCAGTTCTTGGGGGAGAGCTGTTCCATTGAAAATGCGCTCAGCATTTGAACCTTGGAGTGCTGAGCGCATTTTGTGGTTTCTTGCAGGGGGCCAATGAATCGCACGCTGGAGATCGTCGGGTTATCGCAGGAGTCTATTCCGCGCATCGCACGATGGTCGAAACCGGCTTGTGGAGTCGTCACTCGCCACTCACGACCTTCCAACTGGTCATCTCATTACGCTCGAAGATGTACACGAACTGACGGTGACTTGCTAGCTTTTGCCTGTAGGCGCTCATCTGCAGCACGTGGCCCAGGCGACGGGCATGACGACCGTGCGGCCGATTTCCAGACTAGCGTTTATGGCAGCGCAGGACTTGCGGGATGGCACAGCAGACGATGTCCACTAAACGGTTCGTGACGAACATCTTCTTTTGGGAGCACGGGCCTTGGACTCAAGCCTATATTGCTGCATGCTCCCGGTGACCTGCCTCGTCGGATCGAGAATGCTCGCACGGCCATCGCGGCATGGCCGACGGTACAGGCAGGGCAGGAGCGCTCTATTGCGAGGACGTTGGAACTTGATTCCCTCTACGGCGCTCTTCGCGATCTGAGGTTTCTGGTGGAAGAAGGGCTGTCAGACAGGCTCTCAAGGTGAACCGCCTATTGCAGTGCTATCGTTTGTGCTCCGAAGGTGAGACTGTGGACAAGCCGTGGGAATGCCAGCCATGGTTTGAGCGGCACCGGATTGCCTTGTTGGAAACGGACGCTCTTGCACTGCCTGCTCGGATAGAAACGGGCGAAGCCGCCATCAGGACCAGAATGGCAGAACTCGATCGACGCGACACGAAAGATTTTAGATGCGCTCCGCAATGCCCTCAGCATCTTGCAGTAGCTGATCGAAGAAGAGACGAAGAAATGGGTCTAGTGAACGGGTCACGTGATGTGGTCTGCTGCTGTGCACGCTGTGCTGGAATCAGTGCGCTGTAGCAGTGAAACGGTGCTAGGCTTGTTGTCAAACAAAGGGGGCGTGACTGGTCGGGATGGACCAGGGTCCGTCCAACCCCAGACAAGCCGCATTCCGAGCAGACGTTGGGGTAGCTGTTCCCTCAGTCCGAAATTTCGCATGGCTCAAAATCAGCCCGAGTCAAAAAGTGAGCGGGACATCTCCGAACTGGAGACGACAGTTTGTCCCGTCTGTAAGCAACTCAAGCTCGCAGATCAAGCATGTCAGAGCGCAATCTGCCAGGAGATCCGGAAGAAGCAGTCGGCTTGACGAGGAGGGATCAGGCGGCTTAAAGATTCAACCCGCCCGAAGGGAAGCCCGGCACCAAGACAGATCCCCCGTTCGCTCGGCGAGGATCACGATCAGGCCAATAGTTCAGACGTTTCTTAGTTGTCCAAACTGGTGTCCCAAAAGGCACAGCAAGCATCAGGGAGGGTGCTATGGAAAAGAAGGTTGCCCGCTGGAGCTATTGGTTGGGAATCACATGCTTGTTCATTACTCTTGCGTGGAAGGCCGGAAACGCCTTCGGGGTGTGGCGGTCCCTGCCACCGACTCCGGCCGACATCTCCTATTGGTCCTTCTAAAACGGGAGCATGCTCTTTTTCGCTTTGAGCATTGCATCCGCTTGCCGTGTGTGGCCTAAAGCCCAGCACTAGCAGGGAATGTCAGGTCGGAGGTCCTCTGGCGAGCCTTCCAGTTCTCCAGATGTACCAGATCCATGGTATTTCAATTCAGTCGACCCCGGTACATTCTCTCGATTGTCCGCCCCTCACCACGCAGACGCGGGTGCCAGCAACAATCGGGTTCTTCTCGGGCTACTCCGATTTGGGCGCTCACGTGGGATTCTCGACAACACCAGACTGGAAGGAACAATTCGCAATTCTTCGCATCAGCTGGACCGGCGACGGACTCCCGAGGTCCGTCCTTTAACCCCACCAGCTCTCGTAGGGTTAGACGTTTCGTCCGGCGCAAAGGCCCGGATCGAGGACGACAGTTGAACTGCACGCCCATCCGGGCCCTTGTTGCCGTGCACGGTTTTTTCCCCCGATGCACAAAGGCAGCCAACGTCACGTGGGCTAACCGGGGAAGAGCAATCGCGAATGACCACCCGGCGAAAAAGAGGGCATGCTTTTGGTTCGTATGCGTCGCAAACGCGGGAATCCAAGTTGGGGAATGCCAGCTGCCATTCCTCATGTGGCTACTGAATTCGAGTCGCAGGTGCTACGGCTGGGGCTCACGATGAAAACTTACACCGCTTCAACCGAGCTGAGAGCTTGGTGCGAGAACAACAAGAATCGGTGCTACATACCTGAATGGCTGCTTGCTAAATGGGGAATCAGTGTTGATGTATACGCGTTTCCCGCACGTCGGCCGGAAACAGCCCGCTCCGAGATAGTCTCCTTCGTACAGACAGACAGGGCGGAACGGGCGAAGAAGAAGCGATCAGCCTAGAATGCGCCTTGGGCGAGGCGAGAACGGCACGGAGTTTTTGCCGTTTACCTCTGTCCTGGGCGCAGCCGGAGCGGAACGGTGTCAGGCTGGCCACGTTCATTCGCCTCGCCCTGCGATTGTCTGTCAGATTTCTTCAGGGTGCCGGAACCACAGCCTGCGCTTGATTCGAGTACGTGCTCTCCGTCCCCGTGCTATCCACTGCTGTCACCACGTAATAGTAAGTCTGTCCCGCGCTTACTCCGCTGTCCGTATAGGTCAACCCTGCGTCATTAGAGCTCACCTGCGCATACGGACCACCCGAAACGCTCCCTCGATACACGTTGTATCCGACCACGCCCGTCGTGCTGCTGGCTGCCCATGAGAGGTTCACGCTGTGCGGCACGGGAGCGACTCCGCTCCCGCTCAGTGCCATCATCGGCGAATTCCCCGCGTTGCTCGCGAACGACAACGACGCACTCGCTGTCCCCGACACTTGCGGCAGGAACGTCACCGTAAACGCCACGGATCGTCCGGGCGACAGCGTCGTCGGAAACGAGAGCCCGCCGACGACGAACTCCGCGCTCGTGCTGGTCGCCGACGACACCGTCACCGACGACCCGCTCGCCGTTAGCGTGCCGCTCAACGCTGCACTCGAGCCGTCCGTTACGTTGCCAAAATTCAATGCCGTCGGCGTCAGCGTCAGCTGTCCCACCGTCGCTCCCGTCCCGGCCAGTGCGGTATTCAATTGTGCGTCTGACGCGTTGGAGAAGATCGCCAGCGTGCCTGATACCGACCCCGATGCCGTCGGAGAAAATACCACGCTGAACGTTAGGCTCTGCCCCGCAGCCAGGGTCACCGGCAGCGATAGCCCGCCCACCGTGAACGCTGAACTCGAAACGCTGGTTCCTGAAATCGTCACACTGGCGTTGCCCGTGTTCGTCAGCGTCTCCATCAGTGTCTGCGAACTGCCGGGCAGAATATTGCCGAAGCTCAAACTCGTCGGCGACGCGGCAAGCTGACCCGTCGTCGTGATCCCTGTCCCTGAGAGTACCGCTGATGCCGAGGTAACCGTGCCGCTATACCTCGACTTCTTGGGGCCTCGGCCGCTCGACATCGACGCGCTTACCGCCACCGATCCAGCATCAGTACCCGTGGTGAGTGGCGCAAAGCTCACGTTGACATACATGCTCTGCCCAGGTGACAGCGTGTACGGTAAGCTCACACCACTCGTCGCGTAGCCAGTACCATTCACATTGACTTGCGACACGCTGACATTGGAGCTTCCCACGTTTGAGATGCTCACCGCTTGGGTTTGACTGTTGCCGACCAGAACGTTTCCGAACGTTACGCTGGAGGGGGTAATCGCGATCTGCCCCTCCATTTGTGGCACCAAGAATGTTATGGAAGTGAAAATCAGAAGAGAAACAACGCGAATCAGCCCAGAGCTGCTCACAGTTCACACCTATGCCTGGGCGCAACAAGCACCAGGCGGGGGATTGGTGGTGCTCTTGTCTGCGACTCGCTCTTCTGCCGCTTGAGCCGTGGACACCTGCGGCTACGATTCTCGATCGTTTGGAGGATGGCGGACAGATCACTGAGGGACAGCTTCAAAAGGACAATCTCAGAAGGACATCCGGACGTGCGTTTTGCTCAGGTACTGTGTCCGGGTGGACATCGCTCGATCGCTAACAGACCAATCAATGAAAATATGGGGGGCGAGGGGTCTATGAGCTACCAGTCTTTCGTGGCTGTCTTGAACTGGTCGCTTAAAGCAGAAAGAGCGCAGTGGCGCAAGGCTAGGCACTAGAGCTAGGATTGCCGCGCAGCAATAAGCGATGACCGGTGAGGCAGAACTATGAAGGCGTGTGGGATCCTCGATGTCCAGAGCGCGGGAGATGATTGGGGAGGGGTTTGCCGGCGGCTTGCCATCGCGAAGCGTGCCGACTGCGGGGCACGCATCTGTGATGAACACACAGAGACGTGCGGCGCATGCGGCGTGTGGTTCTGCGGGAGTTGACTCGGATTTCATCTCGCCCATCACGGCAAGCCCACGAGAGGAGAAGACCCTCATCGAGCGCGTAAGAGCGCGTAAAGAGTGGCTCACTCCTCTAATCGAAGAATGTAAGAGATAGCACAGTCGCGTTGGGCAGGTCGCACCGCTGAAGTTCCAGCCGACACCGCGTGCGAGCGCTAAGGCATCCTACCGAGTGAACCCTGTATTGGCGGATCTTGGCACCATCGCATCCTAAATCCTGCTGGACGGGGTGAAGGGGTGCGGGGAAGCGCCACGCTGGCCCATACGGCGCGGTTCTCTTCGGGTCAGGGCACTCCGTCCAGCATAAACAGATGGGATGAGTTGTACATGCTCTTTCGAGCACAACGGGCCATGAAAACGGGTTAAGCTGCCAGAGCCGTGGACGTATGTGGTCGTCGGCCTTAGTGGCGCCAAGAGCCCGTGGATGAGTTTGACCCTGGATGCCTTAAAGAACAACGGACTGTCGCCTTCTCTTCGGAGAGGAGCACGCGAGGGAGACTTTCGCGATTTTTGCATCCTTACGTCTCACGGCGGAAGGAGACAGTTATGGAAGTCTTATACGCGCGGTGCTGCGGACTGGATGTACATAAGTCCTCAATCACTGCTTGTGTTCTTATCGCGCAAGCCGGCAAACCGCTGAAGCATATCCGACGCTTCGGATCCACCACACGTGAACTTCGTGAACTGGTGGTCTGGTTACACGAGTTCGGGGTTGAGCACGTGGCGATGGAGTCGACTGGTGTCTATTGGAAACCTGTGTGGAATGTACTTGAAGGTCAGTTTCAGATCGTCCTGGCCAATGCGCAGCACATCAAGGCAGTTCCCGGGCGCAAGACGGATACGAAGGATTGTCAGTGGATAGCTGAGCTGCTCCAGCACGGACTTCTGCGTGCCAGCTACATCCCATCCGTGTTGATTCGCGATCTACGGGATCTCACCCGAGCCCGGACCAGCCTGTCTCAAGAACACTCCCGCATTGCAAGTCGGATCCAGAAAGTTCTGGAGGATGCCAACATCAAGCTGGCCAGTGTAGCTAGCAACACGCTTGGCAAGAGTGGCAGAGCGATGCTGGGAGCGATCATTGAGGGAGAAGAGAGTTCGGAGCGACTAGCTGATCTAGCTCTCGGTCACCTACGAGTAAAGATTCCTCAGCTCCAGACAGCTCTGGAAGGCCAAGTTCGAGATCATCATCGCTTTCTGCTACAGAGCTTGCTTCGCCAGTTGCAGTTCCTAGAAGCGGAGATCGGGTTGCTGGATGCTCGACTCGATCAAATCGGGCGAGAGCACCTCGATCTGGCAGACACGCTGGATCGTTGGATAACAGTTCCAGGTGTGGACCGTGTGGCTGCCTGGAGTTTTATCGCGGAGATGGGCACCGATGTTACTCAGTTTCCAACCGCAGCCCATCTAGCTAGTGTAGTGCGTCATACAGAGTGACGTTTATGCAGGGCCCGGCGGGCGCGTTTGACCTTTTCCAAGATGTCGGAAGCGCGGGCCGTCCAGATGAAGGGTTTGGGATTCTCGTTGTGGCGGT
>Ga0126373_10000142_pt1 | contig 48996 bp, 46 predicted proteins | sample PanSoiMetPlot_11_FD_92545 | JGI IMG/M metagenome (GOLD analysis project Ga0126373, IMG submission 92545) | Tropical forest soil microbial communities from Panama - MetaG Plot_11 | ecosystem: Environmental > Terrestrial > Soil > Tropical forest > Bulk soil | place: Panama | collected 2016-02-17 | reverse complement strand
GCTGGTGCGGTTGTACGACGTGACGGCGGGGCAGATTCTGCTGGATGGGGTGGATATTCGCGAATACGAGCTCGAGGATTTGTGGAAGGAAGTCGGCGTGATTTTTCAGGATTTCGTGCGCTATGAGATGAGCGCCGCACATAACATCGCGATGGGGCGAATCGAGCAGAGCGCGAATGAGGAAGGGATCCGACTGGCGGCGGAGAAAAGTCTGGCGGATCAGGTGATCAGCCGGCTGCCGAAGAAGTACGAGCAGATTCTGGGTTCGCGGTTCGAGGGAGGAGTGGATCTCTCGGGCGGCGAATGGCAGAAAATTGCGCTGGCGCGGGCGTATCTGCGCGACGCGCAGTTGTTGATTTTGGACGAGCCGACGGCGGCGCTGGATGCGCGGTCGGAGCACGAAGTTTTCCAGCGATTTGCAGAATTGACGGAAGGCAAGATGTCTCTTTTGATTTCACACCGCTTCTCCACAGTCCGCATGGCCAACCGCATATTGGTCCTCGAAAACGGCAGGATCGCCGAACAGGGTCCCCATGATGAGCTACTCAAGAACCGCGGGCGGTATGCAGAAATGTTTGAGTTGCAGGCGGCGAACTACCGATGAAAGTGTGAGGTTGTTTACAAATGGCGACCCCGAATCCATCACCAATCTATAACGAGCCGGAAACTATTCCTCCAAAGAGCCGCGAGGAGATTGACGTTCACAAGAAAGCTGCAAGCGGTGAAGATCGCGCGAGTATGTTGAATGAGCTGCACGCAAAAGCGCTGGAAATCGCGGCGGAGCAGCGCGTTTCCGAGGAGGCGGGAAATACGCTGCTGCTCGAAGCGAAATTGAAGGACGCGAGCGAAGCGTTTGAGAAAGCGTTCAGCCAATTGCGAGAGATTGCGGGTTCCGGAAAGCATTTGTACGGCGTGCAGCGGCAATTTTTCGAGAGCTCCGAAGTGGTGCGCGTCGCGACGGAAAACGCGCGAGGAAGTCTGAAGAAGGCAGGAACGGTACCGCAGGCGCAGGGCGCGAACGGCGAGATCGTGCCACGCGCGTATGCGGTGATGGAGAAGTTCTTCGAGGCGACCGAGTACGAGTTCGATTCGGAAAGGTTCTCCGTTTTCTTTCGAGCCTTTCAGACGGAGCAGCCGCTGCAGTTTGCCGAAAACTGGCTGCTGATCGCGTTCGCACAACTGCTGCTGTTGGACCACATGAATCATGAAATCGCGCAGATGCCCCTCGAGGCCATCGAAGCGAAGATAGCGGACGGGCCGGAGACGGGCAGCGCGCTGATGGGGACGCTGCTGACGAGTTTGCGGCGGACGACGGAGCTGGAGCCGGAAGAAACCATCGAGACGGTCAGCGAAATCGACAGGGTGCTGCGACGCGATCCGGCGAAGGCGTACGCGCGGATGGATTTCGAGAGCCGTGAAGCGTATTGCAAAGCGGTAGCGGAACTGGCGGCGCAGTCGGATATGAGTGAGCGCGAAGTGGCGGAGAAGGCGATTGAGCTTGCAAGCGCAGGGACGGCACCCTCTGCGACGAAACGAGGGGCGGAACGCAGAGAGCACGTTGGATTCTACGTGATCCGCGAGGGAAGAAAAATTCTCGGCGATGCGATTGGATATAAAGCGACATGGTCGCGGCGCTTTCGTTCGATGACGCTACGCTCGGCAGATCTGGTGTACCTGATGGGAATCGAGCTGGCGACGATGGGTATCATCGCGCTGGTTCTGGTTGCGGCACACGGGAAGCTGCCAGGCTCGCTCGATCTTTTGCTGTTCCTGCTACCTGCGCTGGAATGCGCAGTATCGACGGTGAATACGCTTTCGACGCAGTTTCTTTCTCCGAGGGCGCTGCCGAAGTTGGATTTTTCGGAAGGCATTCCGGAAGAGTGCGCGACGGTGGTGGCGATTCCCACGCTTTTGATCAGTGAAGAACAGATGCACAAGGCTGTGACCGACCTGGAAGTGCGTTACCTGGCAAATCGCGACCGGAATCTGTGCTTTGCGCTGGTGACGGACCCACCGGATTCGACGAAGCAGTTCGACGACAAAGACCAACTCGCTCCGCTGTGCAGCAGCTTGATTCAGAAGTTGAATGCGAAATATGCACAGGAAGGGCGAGACACGTTTTTCCATTTCCACAGGGACCGCGTTTACAACACGTCGGAAAAAATGTGGATGGGATGGGAAAGGAAGCGCGGCAAGCTGCTGGATTTCAATCGTTTGCTGCTTGGGCAGGAAAACAGCTTCACGCTGAAGACGGGAAATCTCGAGGCCCTGCCGAAAATCAAGTACGTGATTACGCTCGATGCGGACACACAGTTGCCGCGGGATTCGGCGCGGAAGCTGGTGGGGACGCTGGCGCATCCGCTGAACCGCGCGGTGATTGATCCGGCGACGAATAAGGTAATCGAAGGCTACGGAATCCTGCAGCCGCGGGTGGATATCAGCATCCGGTCGGCAGCGCGTTCCCGGCTGGCGGCGATTTTTTCAGGGGATACGGGATTCGATATTTACGCGCGGGCGGTTTCGGATGTTTATCAGGATTTGTTTGGCGAAGGAATTTTCACGGGCAAGGGGATTTACGAGGTCGAGATTTTCCAGCAGGCGCTGGAGCACCGGTTCCCAGTCAATTCGCTGTTGAGCCACGATCTAATCGAGGGAGCGTACGCGCGAGCGGGTTTGGTTTCCGACGTGGAAGTGGTGGACGATTATCCTTCTCATTTCAGCGCGTATACCCGAAGGAAGCACCGCTGGGTGCGTGGCGACTGGCAGATTATTTTTTGGCTGCTGCCGCGCGTGCCGAACTATTTCGGCAAGATCGTGCGGAATCCGCTGAGCCTGCTCTCGCGATGGGAAATCATCGACAATTTGCGCAGGAGCGTTACGGAATTTGCGACGTTCGTTTTGTTGCTGGGGATATGGCTGTTTTATCCGGGGAACGCAGTGTACTGGACGCTAGCGGCCCTGGCGGTCATTGCGTTCCCGACGTATTTTCCGTTTTTCGTTTCGATTGTCCGTGCGGGGAGGACGCGGTTCACAGCGGCCTACTGGAAAAACTTCGGCGCGGATTTTGTGGGGGCGACTGAGCGGCTGTTTTTCCGGATTACGTTCTTGTGCCACCAGGGGTTTGTGACCATGGACGCCGTTGTGCGGACGCTGATTCGTGTGACGATCACGCATCGGCGGATGCTGGAGTGGGAGACGGCAGCCGAGGCGGAAATCGCGACGAACAAAAAGAAATCGCCGGTAGAAGACTACATGGACTGGATGCCGCTGCTGTCATTTTGCTTGGCGGTGCTGATTGCGGCGGTGCGGCCTGAATCGCTAGCGGTTGCGCTGCCGTTTCTGGCACTGTGGGCATCGTCGAAGCCGATTTGCCACTGGCTAAATCAGCCGGTGCGCTCTGGAGTAACACCGCTGGACGCGAAGGACCGTGCGATGCTGCGAAATGCGGCGCTGCGGACATGGCGATTTTTCCGGCAGTACAGCACTGCGGAAGAGAACTGGCTGATTCCGGATATTGTGCAAGAGGCGGCACCGCTTGCGGCGCATCAGATATCGACGACGAACCTGGGATTTTTACTGAATGCGCGGCTCGCGGCGTATGACATGGGATTTGTATCGTTGCGGGAGTTCATTGGTACAACGCAAAAGACGTTTGAGTCGATGGGCAAGCTCGCGAAATCGAACGGGCATTTGTACAACTGGTACAACACAAAGACGCTTGAACCGCTGACGCCGAGATTCATCTCGACGGTAGACAATGGCAATTTGGTTTGCTGCCTGTGGACGCTGAAGAGCGGCTGCCTGGAAGCGGTGAAAGCACCGATTTTTCAGGAGTCGTTCTGGGGAGGGCTGGACGATCACCTGGATCTTGTGGCGGAGTTTCTTCCGAAGGAGAAGAAGAACGAGCGAATCGCAAAGCGTATCGAGGAAATGAAGCTGAGAACGCGCCTCAAGAAAGATGGTAACGGGAATTGGCTGGATGTGGTGCGCGGGCTGGAAGTAGATGTGGCGATGCTGGAGATCGAGCTGACCGAAGCGCAAGTGGGCGACGAGGGACGCTGGTGGGCACGCGAGCTGTCGCAGCGTCTGCATCACATGGGAAAAATGGTGCAGGACTTCACGCCGTGGCTTTTGCCGGAGGTGGAGAAGTATCTACGGGCGTTTGAGATTTCCAGCGATGCGGCGATCGAGACGCTGACGCTCGGTTCCGCGTTGAAGGTAAACGTGGATTTGCAAGCGCGGCTGAACGAGTTTTTAGCTCAGCCGGAAGTGGACGTGGAAACGCGGGCGATGGCGGAAGCGGTGCGGACACGGTTGGGAGACGCGGAGCATATTTGCCGGGAAGTGAAGGCGGAACTCGAGGGAATCGCGGAGAGTTCAGACACGTGGGCGAATGAAATGGACTTCGGCTTTTTCTACAACCCGCGGAAGAAGGCTATGTCAATTGGTTACGACGTGGAGCACAACTGCCTGATGGAGTATTACTACGACATGTTCGCGTCGGAAGCGCGAGCGGCGGTGTTTGTGGCAATTGCGAAGGGGGAAGTGCCGCAGGAAAGCTGGCTGCTGCTTCGGCGTCCGCACGCGCTATACAAGCGGACGCGCATTATTTTGTCATGGACCGGCACGATGTTCGAGTACTTGCTGCCGGCGTTATGGATGAAGAGCTATCCGAACACGATTTTTGAACGCAGTGGACAGGGAGCGGTTCGTGCGCAGAGGAATTTCACGCGCAGGACTTCGGTGCCATGGGGGATTTCAGAGAGCTCGTGCATCGACAAGAACCCGGATGGATTCTACCGGTATCACGCGTTTGGAGTGCCGGGACTGGCGATGAACCGGCCCAGTACGCAGGATCTGGTGATTTCGCCGTATTCGACGTTCCTGGGGCTGCTGGTGGATGCAGCGGGCGCGGCGAAGAATTTGCGGCGAATGAAAGAGATGGGCTGGATGGGCGCGTTTGGATTTTTCGAGTCGGCGGACTTCACGACTTCGCGCGTGGGCGAGGGAAAAGAGTACGAGCTGGTGCGCTGCTGGATGGCTCATCATGAGGGAATGATTATGCTCGCGGTCGCGAATGTGCTGTGCGATTCGCCGATGCAACGGCGTTTCCATGACGAGCCGCAGGTCGAGGCGACGGAACGGCTGCTGCACGAAAAATTCCCGCGAATGTGGAAACTGGAGAAGATCGACAAGGCCGTGACGGACGCGCATGCTTTGCTGAGCCTCGAGCAGAAGCAGCGGCTGGCGGAGGCTTCGGCGGCGCATGGGCAAGTTGGCGCGCTGGGCGCGGAAGCGGCTCCGGCGCGGGTGGCGGCAGCGGCGGCAGCAAGCAGTTCAAAGGTAAAGCTGGCGGCGGAGCATCACCGAAGCGAACCGTAATACGAAGAGTCTCCGAAAGCATAACTAAACCACAGAAGTTTTACTCTGCAGTCCTGGCTTTGCCACTTGCGGCAACTCAGGGTATTCTGTTCGGACGTCCTCGCTATTATTGGGGGAGCTGAATCGATGCCTGTGAGCATTACAACACGCCCGAGCGGAGCCGCGACAGTCGTGGACATTACGGGTGAGGTTACATTGTTCAATGCTCCCGACCTACGCAAGGTCTTGATGGACCTATTGAAAGTTCGGAGAGCGCCGCGGGTCATTGTGAACATGACGAATGTCGGTTACATCGATAGTGCCGGAGTAGCGTGCCTGGTTGAGGCTTTGAAAGTGGCGCGGGAATCGAAGCTGGGACTCGCGCTTTTCGGGCTCAATCGCGTAGCGAAAGAGGTGTTCGAGCTGACGCGGCTGATCACAGTGTTTGAAGTGTATGGCACGGAGGAAGAAGCGGTCCGTGGCGTGCGGCAGGCTCCGTCCGGCGCTGCCGTCTGAAATATTCGATATGTCTGTCGTGGAAACAGTCGGACAAGCCACCATCGACGGGCTGGCCTACCTCGGCGACCTCACGATTCTGACTGGCCGGTCGCTTCGCGCGCTCATCGTTGGGCCATTTCAGGGTCAGCGAGTGCGCGGCCAGCGCGCGGTGCACCAGGCGATGACTGCCGGGGTCGGCGCGATTCCTATCCTTTCGCTGATTTCATTTTTTATTGGCGTAATTTTGGCGCTGCAGGCGGCGTACGAGTTGAGAAAGCTCGGCGCGATTGCATTGGTTGCAAGGGCTGTGGCCATTACGGTGACGCGCGAACTCGCGCCGCTGATTACGGCGATTGTCGTGATTGGACGGTCGGGCTCGGCGTTCGCTGCGGAAATCGGCTCGATGAAGGTGAATGAAGAGATCGATGCGCTGGAGACGATGGCGCTTGATCCCATCGAGTTTCTCGTAGCGCCAAAACTTGTGGCGATGGCTTTGATGTTGCCGTGTCTGACCACGTGGGCGGACTTCATGGGCATTCTTGGCGGCGCGACTTTTGGCGTGAGCGTTGCGGGATTTACTCTGGGGTCTTACATCCAGGCGACGCTGCACTCGCTGGTGTCTCGCGACATCGTTACGGGTCTAATCAAGAGCGTGATGTTCGGGATGGTGATCACCGCAGTGGGGTGCCAGGAAGGCCTTTCGACGGGACTGGGCGCGGAGCAGGTGGGCCGCTCGACGACGTCGGCGGTGGTGAAATCCATTTTTCTGGTTGTGGCGGTGGATTTGGTGTTTACGATGTTGTTTTATTTCACGACGTCGCATTGATGCGCGGAGTTGCAGCGCAAAGTGATGTGGCGGGGAAACTATGAGGCCTAGGGCGAGCCGGAGAGAATCGGAAAGGCAGGCGAACGGCGGCACTGCGATCAGCGTGCGCAATTTGCGCGTTAATTATGGAGAGCACGAGGTTCTGCACAACATCAGTTTCGATGTGAAGGCCGGGGAGACGATCACGATTCTCGGCGGGTCGGGTTCGGGAAAGACTACGCTGTTGCGTTCGCTGATTGGACTTGAGAAACCATCCGGCGGCGCGATCTGGATCCGAGGGCAGGATTTGTGCTGCATTTCGTCGCGCGAGATGGCGGAGTTGCGAAAAAAGTTTGGTGTGTCGTTTCAGGGCGGCGCGCTGTTCGGCTCGATGACAGTAGGCGAAAATGTGGCGCTGCCGCTTCGCGAGCACACGCAGCTGGACGACTCGACGATCGAAGTATTGGTGAGGCTGAAACTCGAAGAGGTGGGGCTTTCCGGCTACGAAGACTACAACCCGGCGCAGTTGAGCGGCGGAATGAAAAAGCGCGCAGCTATTGCTCGGGCGCTGACAATGGATCCGGAGATTTTATTTTTCGACGAGCCGTCGGCGGGGCTTGATCCGATCATTGCCGCGGGAATTGACGACCTGATTCTGAAATTGAAGCGGGCATTTGGAATGACGATTGTGGTTGTAACGCATGAATTGGCCAGCGCGTTTCTGATTGCGGACCGGATGATGGTGATCGACAAGGGAAACATCATCGCAATTGGGACGCCGGAAGAAATGAAGGCGGATCAGCAGCCTCGAGTGCGTCAGTTTCTCGACCGCGTTCCGGACCCGGAGATTTCCGCAGACGAGGGATTCCTGGATCGTTTGACTCAGAATTTACGGCTGTAGCGGGCAAAGCGCGCTACGGGGGCGTGTTATACTGCGGCGCTTCCGGGGTCAGTGTCGCCAGCTTATACTTTTCCGTGGATAGTTGGAATGCCATTGCAAGCAAAACACGAGCGCGCGTTAGTGGGCCTGTTCGTTCTCGTCGCCACCGGACTTCTGGTGGCAACGCTTTTTGCGATGAGCGGAGTCTTCGGGCGCGGCGGACGAGTTTACCGGGCGTACTTCAAGAATGCCGGGGGACTCGGGCCGGGATCTGAGGTGCGTTATGCCGGCGGACCTCCGGTAGGACGCGTCACTGTGGTGCGGACGGATCCACAAGACCCGAGCCGGATGGAAATTGATTTTCGCGTGGACGACCAGGTTCCCGTAAAAATGGATAGCAAGGCGAAGATTGCGAGCCTCGGCCCGCTCGGCGACAATTTCCTGGGGATTGTTCCGGGCAGCGCTACGGCGCAACTGGCTCCATCGGGCACGGTCTTGACGGGGATGGACTATGCGAGCTTTGACGACCTGACCAGCAAGATTAACAATCTTGCGCCGCAGGTCAGCGTACTGTTGGTCAATCTGAACGCGCGTGTGACGGACTTGCAGGAAACGATCCGGCGAGTCAACAGCCTGCTTGATACGAATAATCGGGCGAATATTTCGGCGAGCCTTGCGAATGTTCGTGGCATGCTTGCGGAAGACCGGCCGGTACTGCATTCGACGCTCAATAATTTGAACGCCACGAGTTCGAAACTTGCTCCGCTGATCGATGATCTGAAGAAGACAGCGAATCAGGCGAATATCGCGCTCTCGCATATCGACGGCACAGTGATGGAGAATCGTCCGGATTTGCGCCAAGCGGTGAGCGAGCTGCGGGGGACTTTGACGTCTACAAACGCGCTGACCGACCAACTCAACGGCATTCTGAATACGAACAGCGACAACCTGGACGTGATTATTGCGAACCTGAGAGACGTGACCGAGAATCTCAAGGCTTTCACGGAGAGGATTAAGACCCGGCCTGCGTCGCTGATCCGGTCGTCAGCGCCGCCGGAGCACGTACCAGGTCAGTTGCCGAAGCAGCCGAAATGAAGATGAGCGTACGCATTGCAGGAAAACGGATCCTTACGGTTCTCGCTGGCCTCGCGGCTCTTGCGGGAATTCTCGTGATTACGAGTTGCGGCGCCGCGCGGCCAGTGAGTTACTACACGCTGAATTCCACGCCTACGCCTGAGCCTTCGGTCACAGTGGAGAATGATGCGCCGATTCCTTTAACGATTCTTGTTGGGCGCATCACGGCTTCACATCTTTACTTGAATGATCCGATCGTGTACGGCAACGGCGGCGTGGAAATGGGGACGTACGAGTACCATCGGTGGATGGACGTGCCGACAGAAATGCTGGAAACGATGCTGACGCAGACGCTCCGCGACCAAGGAAGATTTCGATCCGTCGGACGGATAGGAAGCGGTGCGAAAGGGGACTACATTCTACGCGGCCATCTGTACTCGCTCGAAGAAGTTGATTCACCGGCGATCATGGCGCGTTTCTCGATTGAACTGGAACTGTTTCAGCCAAAGACGGGAATGGTTGTTTGGAATCAGTCGTACCACCAGGATGAACCGGTGAATCAGAAGAACGTCACAGCGGTTGTCGAAGCGTTGCGGCGGGAAGTTGTGGCGGGCTTCAACCAACTGACGACAAGTCTCGATACGTATCTCGCCAGCCGTTCCACGCAGTAACAGCGTTGTGTCCTTCGTTTAATCCGGCACTTGATCGGGAGCGGGGGCGTCGCCCGGCTTTAAGCTTTCGAGAGCATCAGGCAGGTTTTCGTCGCTCTTCAGCGCCTGCAAGGGAAAACCTTGTTCGCGCCAGCCGGAGATGCCTCCCGCCAAAGGTCGAATGCGAGTGATTCCAAGGTTGCGAAGCCGCAAGGCCATCTGCGCAGCAGTCGCTTCGTTCGGGCAACTGCAAAACAGCACAATTTCGCGGTCGCGCGGAATGACATCGATGGCTTCTTCCAAGTCCGCGGCGTCCATGTGCACAGCTCCGGGAATCGTTTCGGGTTCGGACTCGAACTCCATGGAGTGGCGAAGGTCGACAACGACGACGTTTTCGCCTCGGCCCATTCGCTGGTGCAATTCATTTGGAGTGATTCGCGCGATACGCAGGCCGTGCAGAAAGCGGCGCCGCTTAAGATATTTCCAGCCGATATAGAGCAGCAAGCCAGCCACCAAAAGCACAAAGAGGCCGCGACCTAGAAAAACCAGTTGTGACGCCGCGCGCTCAATCTGGTTGCTGAAAATGTAGCCGACTCCGATGTAAACGGTGACCCAGAGAAGCGCCCCCAATCCATCGAACAGGGCGAAACGCGCCCACGGCATTCGGCTCGCGCCCGCCAACGGAGGCGCAATGGCGTTGAGTCCAGGGATGAACTTCGCTACGACGAGCGCCCACTCGCCTCGGCGCTCGAACTGGCCCTGGGTTCTGCTCACGCAGGAGTCGGGCTCAAGCGAGACGCGGCACAACCACCGTAGAAGCTTCATCCCGCGGCGGCGGCCGAGCTCATACCAGAGAGCGTCCGACACGGCTGCCGCGATGACCGGCAGCAGCACCGCCACAGCAAGATTCATCCGGCTGGCCCCCGCCAAAGCGCCGGCGGCCAGGAGCAGCGGAGCGGACGGCAACGGCAAGCCCAATTGCTCTGCGAGCACCCAGCCGAAGAGCAGCACATAGCCGTATCGAAACAGAAACTCGATTATGCCGCTCATCCAACTCCTTGCGCTGTGAGATCAGACCTTGTGCAGACGTACCACCCATGTGCGCTGTGCATTTGATGAGGGCGCGCCGTTGAAGGCGCGAACAACCTTAAGCAGAGCATTGCTTACAATACTCCTGCACGAGCAGGGATGTCACGCAGGGCGCGTAAATGCCGGGCCAGAAGGCGAGCGCGGGGTACGGTTGAACCCAATGGGCAACATGAGTACTCTAAACTGCAACAGCTAAGAGGAGGGTTTATGGCCGGTGAGACAAAGGATCAGTCGGTGTTAGATCATATTAACAAGCTGGTGCGCGAAGAAGAGCACCTATACGGGCAGAGCGAACTGACGTCGGAGAACCGCGTGCGGCTGGAGCAGCTAAAGGTCGAGCTGGATCAATGTTGGGACTTGTTGCGCCAGCGCAGAGCGCTTCGCGAGTTTGGAGAAGATCCAGAGAAGGCGAAGGTGCGTCCTGCGAAGATTGTAGAGAATTACGAACAGTAGGCCGCGCAAGTGACCCCATCGTATTGGTAAAAGGTGGTAGCGATACCGGGACTCGAACCCGGATTTGAGCCTTGAGAGGGCTCCGTCCTAACCTTTAGACGATATCGCCGCGGTTGAAATCTGCCAACGTAGGGCCGTAGGCGCGTGTTTCAAACATCGATTTTCGCACGGCTGCCCAAGCGTCGCAAGTGCACCTGACGCCTGGTACGTCATTCTGTAAAGATCAAAAATACATTCTGAAGCGGCGAAAGCGCGTATGATTCCGTGCGCGGAGGGCAGTCGAATGCTAACTCGAAGGAAATTCTTTCAGGTTGCAGGGCTTGCTGCGGGCGCGCCGCTGGCGTCGGGTTTGGCGCTGGGACAAGACGCGCGACCATGCGGAGACTTGCCGCCCGCCATTGCGGAGCTGAAATCGATGCGTGAGCAGGCGCATCCGATCACTGTGGAGGAGCGGAAGGAGCGGCTGGAACGTGCGCGGCGGCTGATGCGGGAGCGTCGGATTGACGCGATCCTGCTGATCGGCGGGACGTCGATGAAATACTTCGCGAATATTGACTGGTGGCTGAGCGAGCGAACGTTTGCGCTGATTATTCCGGCGAAAGGCGAGCCATTTTTTGTGTGCCCAGGATTTGAAGAGGACCGCGCGCGGGAGCAGATCAATCGCGGGCCATTCGCCGGGAATCCGGACTTGCGAATCTGGCAGGAGAACGAAAGCCCGTATGAGCGAGTGGCGCAGGGACTGAAGGACCGCGGAATCGCGAATGGTCGAATCGGAATTGAAGAGACGGTGTGGTTCGTGTACAGCGACGGAGTGGCGCACGCGGCACCGGGAGTCACGCTGACGAGCGCGACTCCCGTGACAGCGGGATGCCGAATGCACAAGACGCAGCACGAAATTGAGCTGCTGCAGCTTGCGAATATGGTGACGATCAAGGCGTACGAAGCGGCGTGGCGTTCGCTGCGAGCAGGAATGACACAGCAAGACTTCGCGCGAATGGTTGCGGACGCGCACACGCAGTTGGGCTTTACGGGCGACGCGGGAGTGCAGGTCGGGCAGTATTCGGCGCTGCCGCACGGATCGATTGAGCCGCAGAGAGTGGAAGAGGGAACGATTCTGCTGATTGACGGCGGATGCGCAGCGGAAGGCTATCATTCGGATATCAGCCGGACATTTGTTCTGGGCAAACCGACGGACAAGATGAAGAGAGTCTTCGACATCGTTCATCGAGCGCAGGCTGCAGCGCTGGCGCAAGCGCGGCCGGGTGTGGAGGCGCAATCGGTGGACGCGGCGGCGCGGAAGGTGATTGAAGATGCGGGCTACGGGCCAGGATACAAATATTTTGGGCACCGGCTCGGGCACGGAATTGGAATGGACGATCATGAATGGGCGTATCTGGTCGGGGGTGACACGCTAAAGCTGGAGCCACGAATGAGCTTCAGCGATGAGCCGGGGATCTACATTCGCACCGAATTCGGCGTGAGGCTCGAGGACTGCATGCACATCACGGAAGACGGCGCGAAGTTGTTCACGGGACAGAGCGCGTCGCTGGAGCGGCCGTTCGACGTCGGGTAAAGGATATTTCGCTCCCGGAAACTTCACCCCGGTCACTACGGGAACGTGCATGCCGCTGTGGTAGCTTTAAGTAGGTTCCTACTTTCAATAAAGAGGCATTATGGATTCGCGCAGCAACCGGCGCAGCGACCGCATTTCCATCTCATATACGTTGGAAACGATGGGCACGAACGCGGAGGGGAAGCCGTTTCTAGAGACGGCGAGAACGGTGGTGGTGAACCGGCACGGAGCGCTGGTTTCACTGAATCACAAACTTCGCGTCGGGCAAGGGGTGACGGTGCGGCGGCGTGCCAGCGATGGGTCGATCCGGCAAGCTGATGTGCGCGTAGTAGCGTGCGAGAAAGAGTTGCCGAACGGCGGGGAGTATGGAGTTTCGTTTGTCGATCCGAACCTGGACTTCTGGGGCATCGAGTTTCCGGAGCCGGAACGGGCGGTAGACGCGGTGGTCCGCCTGCTGGTGGAGTGTACGCATTGCAGGTCCCAGGAGCTGGCGTATCTGGATTCGCGGGAGTTGAAGGAATTCGAGGCGAACCGTCTTTTCGCGCGACAATGCCGCATGTGCGAGGCTCCGACGATTTGGAAGCAGCCCCTGGAAGCGATTTCGCATGCAGGGAATGGCGAGCCGCGGCGAGAAGGCGCTGCGGGAGCTGCGACAGCTTCGCCGGAGCGCGAGACGACACGTTACGAGACACACCTGACTGCCTGCGTGCGGGCGAAGCCCGGCACGGAAGAAATGGCGGTGTGCGAAAACGTTTCGCGGCAGGGAATTGCGTTTCGGACGAAGAACCGATATGAGGAAGGCTCGCAACTAGAAGTGGCGGTTCCGTATACGCCGGGGATGGCTAACGTATTTGTTCCGGCGGTGGTGATCCACGTGCGCGCGTTGCCGGCGGCGGGGCTTTATCGGCACGGCGCAAAGTATTTGCGGAAAGACGCTACGGTTTAGTCGCCTAAGGCAGGGATGCGCTCAGGGCGCGGGCGCAGATTGTACCGCATGCAAATGTCTAGAAAGATGCTGCCGCAAGCAGTGTCAAAGTAAATCGCGGTTTCTTCGGTGTCCGTTCTGTTACTCCCAGCTTCGCTGTCCTCGTACCTTTCTGGCGGCAGAACTTTGAACTTATAACCGCGGTCGTTGAGCAATGTAACGGCATTTCCGATAATCATGTTGGCTAGTTCGAAGATGGTTTCGCTGACGATCTGCCCGGATGCTTCGATTTCTTCACCGCCGAGGGCGCGGGCGACGAGGATCGCAGTATCCGGAGCCATGTCGAGGATGATGCGGCCCTCAATTTCCCCGTGGATAAGCACGCGGACTGCGCAACCGCGGCGCCGATACTCCGTTTGTTCCATGGTGAGATCACCGATTTTCGTGGGTCCGTTGAGTGCCGTTGCGAGTACACAATCGGCGGCACTGATAAACGGTTGAATCAAATTCATCTTCATGAGCGCGCTTCTCCGACCGGAGCGGGCATGTGCGCATCTTCATCACTGAGCACATAGCGAATGATTTCGTAGAGCACATCCGGCTTGACGGGTTTTTGGACAAAATGGCGCGCGCCTTTCTGGAGAGCGGCCAGAATATTGTCCTGATAGCCGACGGACGAGACCATGACGATGCGCGCCTCGGGATGCTGGCGCACGATACGCTCGACAGCCTCGATGCCTTCCATTTGCGGCATGGTGATGTCCATCAGGACGATATCGGGCCTGGTGCGTGCGTATTCCGTGATGGCTGTGCAGCCGTCGCCCGCTTCGCCGGCGACTTCACCGCCGAAAGTATTGATCATCTTCGCCAGATTTTTGCGCGCGAAGACGGAGTCGTCAACAACGAGATAACGAACCGGCTGACTGTCCTCTTTTCGCGTCAATGGCGTGAATGGCTTCATGACCCTCTCCTTCAAAACAGATATCGTGCTTCTCCGTTAATGTGTGTGAACGGCTGACCCTTTGTGAAGCGCCACTTGGCAGGGGTCTTCCGCGCACAGGGCATAAAGAAAATTTGGCAGCGCCTCAAGATCGACAACACGGCTCACGTGGCCGCGCGCGATAGCGCTGCGCGGCATGCTGTCGACCACGCAAGAGGCAGAGTCCTGGGCAAGGGTGAGGCCGCCGGCTTCTTTTACAGCGCGCATGGCTTCTGCGCCGTCATCGCCCATTCCGGTCATCAGGAGCGCGATGCCGCGCGGGCCAAATTCCTTGGCCACGGAGCGGAACAGAATGTCGGCAGACGGGCGATGGCCGTTGATGCGCGGAGAATCCGAGACAACGGCGATGTGGCCATGCGGCGTGTGACGGACTAGGAGATGGCGATTACCCGGACAGACCAAAGCTTGCCCGGCGGCGAGTTGGTCGCCAGCAGAGGCTTCCCGCACCTGGAGCATGGAATTGTCGTCGAGGCGTTTTGCAAGCATTTCGGTGAACCCGGCGGGCATGTGCTGGGCAATTAAGAGGCAGCCACCGAAATCCGCTGGAACTTGCGAGAGCAAGTACTCGAGCGCGTTCGGTCCTCCGGTGGAGATGCCGATGGCCACGACGCGGTTCGGTGAATGTTGCCGCTGGCCCTTGGGAAGGCGTGCTTTCAGGCGCGCCGACGGAATCTCGGCAATCATTTTGGGAATACCGGAAATCGCAGCCGCTTTGATTTTGAGGGCAAGTTCTTGAGCGATTCCTTGCAAGCTGCCGGAGGCGGCATGCGCCGGTTTTGTGACGAAGTCAAATGCACCCAGGGCGAGGGCTTTCAAGGTTTGCTGTGCGCCCTCGTGAGAATGAGCGCTGAAAAGGATTACGGGTATGCGGTAGCGACGCGTGATCTCACGCATCATTTCGATGCCGTTCATACGCGGCATTTCGAGGTCGAGCGTGACCACGTGTGGCTTGAGCTCCTCGATTTTCTTCAGGCCGAATGAGCCGTCCATTGCTGTTCCGACGACTTTGATCCCGCGATCTTGTTCGAGAATCTGCGGAATAAGCTTCCGCATCAATGCGGAATCGTCGACAACGAGCACACGAATCGGTTCACTCATGCTATGGCTCCCAGGGCCGGTGTACGTCCAAGGCGGCCAGCGACCGCCGAAATATTCAAAATGAGAACAACGGTGCCGTCACCAAGGATGGAAGCGCCGGTGACGATGTCGGACGAAGCGAGGTGGTCGTCGAGAGTCTTGATGACCAACTCCTCTTCGCCCATCAGCACGTCGACTACGAGGCCAAACTTGCGGTCGCCCGCGCCGATGACGACGACGAAGACTTTCTTGGCATCCGCGGCGGGCGGCTGGTCGAGGCAGACGAGAGTGAGCAGCTGATCGCGCAGGCGAATGACGCTGTGACTATCGACGTGATGAATGTCCGCGCCCGTGACGCGAGTGATCTCGACGACATTTGCGACGGGCGCGGCGTAGAGGCGGCCGCCAATGCGGAACAAAAGCGCCTGAATGCTGGCGAGCGTGAGCGGCACGAGCAGACGGAATTTCGTGCCGAGCGACGGCGTGCTTTCGATTTCTACAGTGCCTTTGAGACGTTCGAGCACGGTGGCGACGACGTCCATACCGACACCGCGGCCGCTGATTTCAGTGACCTCGTCGGCAGTGCTGAGGCCGGGCTCGAAAATGAGACGCGCGGCTTCGGAGTCGGTGAGCTTGCTGGCTTCAGATGCGGAAACGATGCCACGCTCGATCGCACGTTCGACAAGTTTCTGGCGGTTGATGCCGCGGCCATCGTCGGAAACCTCGATGACCATTTGATTTCCCTGGTGATAGGCGTTGAGTTGCACGGTGCCGCAGCGCGGTTTGCCAGCGGCTTCGCGGTCAGCGGGTGTTTCGACTCCGTGGTCAACGGCATTGCGAACGAGGTGAGCGAGCGGTTCAGCGAGAGCGTCGAGAATGCCTTTGTCGAGGTCGGTGTTTTCGCCGGAAACGTTGAGGACGACTTCGCGCTCGCGGGTCTTAGCGATGTCACGCACGAGGCGCGGGAAGCGACGAAAGAGCTGCTCGACGGGAACCATGCGAATTTTCATCACAGAACGCTGAAGCTCTTCGAGGACGCGAGATTGCAGGGCGAGCGCATCGGCAAAGCGGCTTCGCAGAGGATCTTTGGCGTGATGCTTGTCGAATTCGACGATCGTGCGATGAAGCATCGATTTGCCGATGATGAGTTCGCCGATCAAGTTCAGGACCGTGTCGATGCGATCGGCGTCGACACGAAGCGTCCGATCCGCGGCCATGCGCACGGCGGCGGAAGGTTCGGATTCCGAGGGTTCGTCGCTGATCTTGGTTGAGGCGCTGGGATGAACAGCTGCAGGTGCGGGAGCTGAGAGAGATGCAGGAAACACGCCCGAAGCACGCGCTTCGGCCTGGAGCAAGACTTCGAGGACGTCCTGAGAAGGTTCCTTGGCTTCGGAGATTCTTTCGATCACGACGCTCGAAACGACGGAGGGAATCTTGCACTTTGTTGCGATTAGTTCTTCGGAGTGATCGCTCTCGATAGCGGCTTCGATGTGCGAAGCGTATTCGGCTGCTGCGGCATCGACGGGATAAATAGCAAGGATCGAGCCGACATTCTTTAGAACATTTTGAACAAGCTGAAACGCGGCGCTGTGCATTCCCATCGCCGGATCGATTTCGAGAGCGATGTTGTAGACACGGACGTTGCAGCTCAGCGATTCGGCAATGCGTTCGCGCTGCACTTCGCTCCAGTCAAACTTGCGGGCAGCACGATTCGGAGCCGGTGATTGGTGTTTGGGAATTCTTGTGATTCGGCGAATGTGCTCGCGAAGTTCGTCACCCGAAGGAGGGGCGACGTCCATGCGATAGGCGGCCAGCATGGCCTGAAAGGTATCCGCGGCGGTGAAGATCACTTCGACGAGGGAATTGTGCATGCCGTGAGGAAGTTCGGGACGAAGAGCATCTTCCATTTCGTGAGCCAGAGTGCTGAGCTCTCGGAAACCGCACGCGGCGGAATCGCCTTTGAGAGTGTGGACGACGCGGCGGATGCGACGGATGATTTCCGGATCTTCGGCATGACTTTCCAGCTCAAGTCCTGCCTCATTCATCTCTTGAAGGAGTTCCTGCGAGCTCTCGAAGAAGAGTTCGCGTAGCTCGGAGGCGCGCTCGTCCGGAAAGAAGTTCATGAGGGCACCTCGAGGCGCTGATAGGCGGTGCCATTATTCTGGTGGATCATTTTGAATTTCGTAGTGAGACCGAAGAGACTTTCCGCGTGACCTACGAACAGGTAGCCGTCGGGATTCAGACAGTTGTAAAACTTGTCGATCAAGCGTTTTTGCTCGGCCTCGTCAAAATAAATCATCACGTTGCGGCAGAAGATGATGTCGTTGCCCTGCGGGAGAAACTGAGTCTTCAAATTGTGAAAGTCAAACTGAACGAGATTCTTCAGCGCGGGCTTGACGGCGTATTTGTCGCCCTGCTTGTCGAAATAACGGAGCCGGCAGGTGTAATCAACAGGCTCCATTTGAGCGTCCGAGTAAAGTGCTTGTTCGCCCTGCAGGAGCGCGGAGTAGCTGATATCGGATGCGACGATTTCGACTTTCCATGGTGGCGGAATCAGCGGCTTAGGCGACGGCATGTCGAAAGGAAGAGGATTGCGGAGGTAGTAGTAAGAAAGCGCATCGCAGACTCCGATGGCCATAGTGTACGGTTCCTGACCGGTTGAGCAGCCGGCGCTCCAGAGGCGAAGCGAAAAATCGCGGCGCTCCTGCTTCCTGTGGAGCAAGGTTTCGAGGATGACCTTGGAGAAAAGTTCGAGTTGGGGCAGGTTGCGAAAAAAGCTGGTTTCATTAACCGTGAGATTCTCGAGCAGAGCGGCCAATTCTTTTTTTCCATCATGACTGGTGAGCAAACGGTAGTAGCTGTAAAAAGAATCGAGATTGCAGGCTTTCAGGCGGCGCTGCAGACGGTCGCGGAGAAAGTGAATACGGTGCTCGTCGAAGGACATTCCGCATTCCTGATAAACGAGCGTCTGGAGCAGCTTCAGCTCAGGCTCGGTGAGCGGGACGGGAATCGTTAGCGTTGCCATGCGGACTGTTCGCTCGCTTTGCTGAATGCCACAGTTACTGCTCAGACCAGATGCTCGACGGGCGCGACATTCAGTTCGTCGAGATGACACACTTCGCTGCTTTTCAGAACTTTGTTCAGGTCGAGAAGGATGACGAGACGGTTCTTCAGTTTTCCGACCCCGGTGACGTAGTCGTTTTCGCCGTTCAAAAAGACAGAGCCAGGCGCCTCGATATCCGAGGGAGGGATTTTGAGCACTTCGGAGGCGGCGTTGACAATGAGGCCGACGGTGCGATTTTCGAGTTCGACGACGACGACGCGATTCTTCTTGTCTGGCTCGACGTCGGTTTGGCCGAATCGCTTGCGAAGATCGACCACGGAAATAATTTTCCCGCGGAGATTGATGACACCTTCAACATACTTCTGAGCGTTTGGGACGGCAGTGATCTCCGGAACTCGGACGATTTCGCGAACGAGCGAGATGGGGACTCCGTATGTCTCGCGCCCAATGCGCAGGCCGACGATTTGTAGGTCTCGGGTCATGCTCGGCTGATGTTCTGGGGACGCCTCGTCATGTGCTCGTTACGCCCGAACGAGATCGGAATGAAAAGAGTCTTCTGTTTCTTGGCTGTTGGTACGTCCGTTTCCGCGCCAAGAGGAACTACGGTCCGATTCACGCGAGTCGCGATCGATCCGGAAACGGTCCATGCTCTCAAGGAGAACGCGCGAAAGTTTGGCCATTTGCTCGGCGGTGGCAGCGAGCTCCGTAGAACTGGACGTGGACTGCTGCACGATTTCGCGCATCTTTTCCATCGCGCGGACAACGCCCTGCGCACCGGAGGCCTGCTCTTCGACGGAGGAGGTGATCTCCTGAGTGATTTCCGTCAAACGCGTGGTTGCCTTGGCGATTTGCGATGAGCCGCTGGATTGTTCGTTTGTGGCGGCGCCGATTTCCTGAGCAAACTTGTAAACTTCGCTGACAACGTTGGAGATTTTTCCAAATGCTTTGTTGAGATCAAGGCCGAGCAGCAGGCCGTCTTGCACCATCTGCGTGCTCGTGGCCATGTTGTTGACAGCGGTGCGCGCTTCATCCTGAATTCCCTGAATAAGCTCGGCGATTTCCTTAGTGGATTGCGTGGATTTTTCAGCGAGCTTGCGAACTTCATCAGCGACGACGGCAAAGCCCAGTCCATGCTCGCCCGCGCGAGCAGCTTCGATCGCGGCATTGAGAGCGAGAAGGTTGGTCTGTTCGGCGAGATCGTCAATGACCTCGATGATTTTGCCGATGTTGTCGGCGCGCTTGCCAAGCAAGCCGATGATTTCGGATGAGGACTGAATCGCGGTGCTGGTGCGGTTCAAACCCTCGGTCGCCTTTTCCATGGTAGTTATGCCGGTTTCGACTTCGACGCGCGAGCGGTGGCAAATATCGAGCAGAATTTTTGCGGTGTCAGCGACGCGCTGGATCGAGGCGACCATCTGCTCGATGGACGCAGAGGTTTCGGCCACGCTGGAAGCCTGGACCTGAGTGTTCTTGACGACGTTCTGCACGTTGATACTCATTTCGTGCATGGTACTGGTAACTTCGTCGATGGCAGAAGCAGCCTGCACGCTGATTTTTGCGGATTCTTCAGACGCGGCGGCCATTTGATTCGCGCCGGCAGCGACTTGCGAAGCCGTGTCGCGCACGCGGCGAACGATTTCGCGGAGGCCGCGCGCCATCCGCGAAAACGCGGTGGCCATCGTGTCGCGTTTGGAGAGCGGCTCGATTTCCACGGCGAGTTCGCCTTCCGCGACAGCAGCGGAGACGCCGGCCATGCGCTTGAGATGCAAGACCATCGAACGGAAGTTATCGGCGAGACGACCAATCTCGTCGTCGCGGCGAATATCGATGTTGTGCTCGAGGTCGCCGGCGCTTCCGATTTCGTGTGCAACGTCGATCAGATGGGCAAGCGGATCGGTGATGGACTTCGCGGTGAAATAGGCGATGCCGATGCCGAGAAGAATAGCGATCACTACTCCGATGGAGCTTCCGAAGGTGCTGATTTTGCTGGCGCGTTCGGCGGAGTCGTTCGCAGCGTTGAGAGACTGTTGGATTCGGCTCTCGGCATCATCAAGGACTTGGACGGATTTGCCGACCCAGGACCCAGGATTTTTTTCGAGGTAAAAAACCTGCAGATCCGAAACAGTGCTATCGCCCGAATCGACCTGATGACGCTTGGCGATCAGCGGCCGAGAAAAAGTTTGATCCCAGTCTTGTTCACTGGCTTCGACCTGTTCGAGCGCATTGCGCATGATTTCGTCATTGGTGTTCGCCTTGGCCTTGGAGATGTAATCCATCAGGTCGCTTTCCTCTTTGTTCGTTGCAGTTTCGATCCGAGGATCACCACTCAATAGGAAATTGCGAAGGTCGAGGCGGGCTTCCATCATGTCGTAACGAACTTTTTCGATGACGTGAAGACTCTCGAGAGTAGAGGCGGCCTTGTTACGGACAGAGTGTTCGCGAAGAAGGGCCGTGAAGTTCACGACGAACACTATGGACAAGATCAAAAGAATCGAGCCAAATCCGATATAAAGCTTCTTACTGATGGTCATTGCCCATCGCCTCCCACCTGGGACGGGGCACACAGAGTCCGGCCCCGAAGGTCATCAAGAAAACCAGATACGATTACTGCCCATTGAAATCGAATTCGACGACTTCAACGGTTTCCTTTGGTCCCGGCTCAAACTTCCAGCTCTTGAGCGCCTTTTCGGCTGATTCGAGCAATAGAGGGCTGCCGCCAACGGCACGGGTGGACTTCACGTGACCATCCGGCTCGACTGTGGCCTCAATCTTTACTTTGCCGGTGATGTTCATTTCCCGGGCAATACCTGGGTAATCGGGCACTACACGATGGCTGACCTTCCGCTTTGTAGCGGAGTCTTGTGCCATCGAGGCGTGCGGCGTCAGCAGGAGCGCTGCTGCCACAAAAACCAAGCTGAACCCCAGTACCTTCTTTGTAATGTTCACGGACTTCTCCTCAGACGGGCCTGAATATCCGATGTCCATGAATGCAAAGCGTGTACCAGTCCTAGAACCATCGTTACTGAGCCACAAGGATCGAAAGTAATAAGTAAGGTCCAAAGAAACAGAGACTTAGAGCTCGATTAAAGAGGGGCGGATTTCGAGCCGGATCATTGCGTCGTCTCATCGGGAGCGAGCCCGGCAGGGAAACGTCTCAGCTTGAGAAATCTCGCTGTTGCCGGTGCATAGTTCGGCAACTCACGACGGGCGCTTGTTGACTCAAAATGAGATTGCAGGCTACCGTGAAATGTACACAGGTTCTCAATTTGGGTTTCGGCGTGCAGGCGCGCCCTTTCCATGCGTTCACGGTCACGGCGGTCCAAAGTCCTCTCCTCAACCCGCGAAGGCAGCCTCGAGCGCCTTCTTGAACAGCTGTGCGCCTCGCGTCGAGACGCAATCCCCGGTGTCTGTCGCGCGCTGAGCGCCCATTTTCAAGGAGATGGAGCGAGTTGTTGGCGCGTCGATAGTAGCGCAAAGGCGAAATGTGTTTACATGACCGGTTTTGCCGGACTCGACTTGGCAGGCCCAGAAGTTGAGCTGACGAACGGCTCGCTTTTTTCGCGAGCGCTCGCTCGCGGGACTGCCGTCCAGGCTGGTCATAACAAGGTGTCACACTGCTACCTAGTGATTGCTGCAAAAACTCAGGACGGCGCGCGCAGCCTACTAGCGGTTTCTTACCGGTCGGCCTCGAAGAGGGCGCTTCGCGACGCGGAACAGCGCGCGAAGAGCATTTCGGCACTCGTGGGTCTCGCTTTTTCGTCGCTGGATTCATCAAGAGAGGATTTGGCGGAGAAGCACGGGCGGAGCTTGATGAATCTCGCGCTGGAGCTGAAACCCTCGCTGCGGCTGCCAGAGTTTGTCGGGCGTTTTACGTGCCGCGCTGGAGAAATTCTCGGTGCGCGAGTGGCAATTCTGGCGCTGACGCGCGGCGCACAACTAGAGACGGTGCTTGTGAGTGATTTGCGCGAGCCGTCGCGAGAAATTGATCGGCCGAGACTCAACGCAGCCATCACGAAACTGGCTCAAGAGCATTCGGAAGGGACTCTGCTTGGATCCGCGATAGCTCTGTTGGGCGAAGAAGCGGCACTGAGCTTTGGCTGGCATGACGTTTGTTTTGTGCGATTGACCGGAACAGAAGGGGACCTCCTGGGAGCGCTGTGCCTCGTGGATCGCGCGAAGGAGCTTGCGAAATCGGATCGGAATCTCGTGCAGGCACTGGCGGGACACGCCTCCGTGGCGCTGGAAAATTCGCGGCTTTTCTCGCGAATCGAGCACTCGAAACGGCAATGGGTAGAGGATTTCGACGCCATTAGCGACTTGATTGTGGTGCACGATCCGGTGAATATGATTCTGCGGGTGAATCGCTCGCTAGCGGATGCAGTGGGATTGCGGCCGTCGGAACTTGTCGGCAAAAGCACCAAGGCGATCAGTAAAATCGCGGCGGATTCGCCAGGCCTGGCGTGCCCGTTTTGCAGGGAATCAGATCACGCGATAGAAGAGTCAGTGCTTACGTCAGGTGCGCGCGCATTTTTGATTTCGACGTCACGAATTGGTTCTGGCGAAGAAGGATCGCGGACCATCCACGTGCTGAAAGACATTACGGAACAGCGAAGATACCAAACGCAGCTGCAGCGCGAGCGCGACTTCAACACAAAAATATTGAACAACACACAGAGCATGATTCTCGTGCTCGATACGGCGGGTCTGGTGAGTTACGCAAACCGGCGATGCTATGAATCGGGCTACGGAAAGGAAGATCTGCTGGGGCGAACGTTCGCGGAATTCATTCCGCGAAACCGCCGCGCGCAGTTCGACCGGACGTTTGCAAGCGCATTGCGAGGGATCGCATCGGAGAATATTGAGTTGCCGGTGCTGCGAGGAAACCGAAGCACCGGACAGTTTTCGATCAGCGTGAGTCCGATGCGCGACGAAGAGGGCCACGTGAACAGCATCGTCGTGGTGCTGACGGATATTACAGATGCGGCGGTGCTACAGGCGCAACTGCGGCACAGCGAAAAAATGGCGGCGGTTGGCCAACTGGTCGCCGGAGTAGCACACGAAATTAACAATCCGCTGGCGGCGATTGTGGGTTATTCGGATTTGCTGCTAGAGAACAGCAGCGTCCCGAAGTCCGCTAAAGAAGAGCTGGAGATCGTGCTGAAGGAGGCGGAACGCACAAAGGAAATTGTGCAAAACCTGCTGAGATTTGCGCGGCAAATGCCCGCGAAGCGCGAGGCGCTGGACATTCACGACGTCCTGCGGCAAGTGCTGCAGCTGCGCACGTACGGAGGGGCGAGCGACGGAGTGGAAGTCGTCGAGCATTTCAGCACGAAGGTTCCGCAGGTTTTTGGGGACGCGAATCAGCTGCAGCAGGTGTTTCTAAATATTTTGAATAACGCGTATGACGCAGTGCGTGAGTCAGGATGCACAGGAAGAATCGAGATCGCCACCAAGGAACTCGACGGAGTCGTGGAAATCACAATTCGCGACAATGGCGTGGGAATTTCGGACACAGCGCGAATCTTCGAGCCGTTTTATACGACAAAGGAAGTCGGCAAAGGGACTGGCCTGGGTTTGAGCATCTGCTACGGCATTGTGAGAGAGCACGGCGGCGATGTGATTTGCGAGAACAACAATAATGGGGCAGGATGCACATTTTTTGTACGGCTTCCGGCGGCGAAGACACCAGCAACATTTTCCGTGGCAGGGATGCCTTAGCACGCGTGAGGTGGGGTGGCGGTCCCAGGAAACAATTGGAGAATGCGAAGAATCATGGTTGACGATGCACGAGTTCGGTTTTTGGTGGTTGACGACGAGGCTTCGATCCGGAAGCTCTGCATGACCATTGGCGAGCGGCTGGGGTTCGCGGTGTCGGAGGCAGAAAACGCGGAAGCCGCACTGGTATTGATCGAAGAGCATCTTCCGGAGGTTGTGATCGCAGATCTGAAATTGCCGCAGATGGGTGGTGTGGAGTTGCTCCGCCAAATCAAGCGCCTGCTTTCTGCGACAGAAGTAGCGATTATGACCGGGCATGGAACGGTCGAGTCTGCGGTTGATGCAATGAAATTAGGCGCATACGACTACATCGAGAAACCGTTTCGGGTCGAGAAACTGAGGTCTCTGCTGCAGCGCATGGCAGAAAAGGTGCGGCTCGTGGCAGAGAATCAGTTTTTGCGCGAGCGCGTGGACGCAGAGACACGACTCGATGGAATTGTTGGAACGTCCGCAAAAATTCAGGAAGTACTGCGCATGGTTTCGCGGTTGAAGGATTCGTCAGCGCCCGTTTTGATTGCTGGTGAGAGCGGAACGGGCAAGGAACTTGTGGCGCGCGCGATTCATTTCCGGGGTCCGCTGGCACAGAGGCCGTTCGTCGCGGTGGACTGCGGTGCATTGGTGCCGACGCTAATGGAAAGCGAGCTTTTTGGTCACGAAAAAGGAGCATTCACGGGCGCGCTCAAGGCGAAGCGCGGACTTTTTCAGGCAGCGAACGGTGGAACGATATTCCTGGACGAAATTGGCGAGCTGCCTCTGGAAATGCAGGCGAAACTTTTGCGCGTGCTGCAAGAAAAAGAAGTGCGGCCGGTGGGCAGCAACGAGAGCGTGTCGGTGGATGTGCGCGTAATCGCGGCAACGAATCGAGATTTAGAAGCGGCGTATCGTGCGGGCGCGTTCCGAAAGGATTTGTTCTTCCGACTGAACGTCGTCGTGGTGCATATGCCGGCGCTGCGCGAAAGGCGTTCCGACATTCCTGCACTGATTCGATGTTTCTTGGAGCGGCATGCGCCGGGAGAAAACGTTCAGGTGGGCTCAGCAGTGATGAAGGCCTTCCTCCAGTACGACTGGCCGGGAAACATTCGAGAATTGGAAAACTGCGTGGCGCGCGCATTGGCGTTGGGCGATCGACAGTCAATTGGGTTAAACGATCTTCCGCCCACCCTTCGCTCAAGCCAGGAGGGGGATTTCTCGAGCGAAGATTCGCGCGTCCTGGCCTCGACGGCACTGGCGGATATGGAGCGAATGACGATCCTGCGCGTTTTCGAGCAGGCGCGTGGCGACAAGGCTCTCGCCGGAAAAATGCTTGGGATCAGCCGCGCGACGCTATACCGGAAACTGAAGCAGTACCAGATTCCGCTAAGGCCGGCACGGAAGGCAGTCGCGACCGCGCCGCAAGATTAGCCTCTTGTGGGTCGGATTTGTCTCATCGGTGGGTGTTGCAGGTGCCGACGGATGAGACGATTTTGTCGCAGGGTGAGACACTGTAGAGTCCGGTAGTGCGACGGACCGCGTAATAGCCGCAATTCCAATAAGTTACGGTTCCCGCGAACAATCTGGCTTTGGCCGCGTGCGTGCTTTTCCCCTTCACTAACGCCGAGAGTAGGGTTTACTTCGGCAGTACAGCACCTTTGCGCAAAGGGTACTGAATTCATGACCAAGCTAGCTGGAAAATCTGCGCCTCCGGAGCAATCACCGGTGTCGCTGAGCGAGAAAGCAGAAGCGATCGCCGGAGCGTGGGCGGAAGCACGGCTCCTCTATCCGCTTTATTTTTATTTGTCGACACACTTTCATTTGACGGTGACACCCGTTCATGACGCAACGCTTCCCGCCGCATGTCCTGCGACAGAGCTTTTCGACCAGGTGATTGGCTGGCTGGACGAGATGGACGCACAAATCCGGCCGAATCAGCTGCGGCAGCTGCTGCATTCGCTGAAAGAGGTCCGGCCAGAGAGTTTGCGCGCGCTGATCTTGCGTTTGCTGCGCCACACTCAGAAATCACCAACGGATCGGGACAACATCGATTTGCTGCTGGCAACGTACTTCGCTCTTTGTGCGCCGGAGGATTTGTACGCGTGCGAGATTACGCTCGGCGACGTCGCCCAAGTGCTGCAAAACGTCTTGGTGGACGCCGATGCCACGGAACTCGAATGGTGCGGGCCGCTCAATCAAGTGTTGGACGCGATGAAAGAGTGCCGGGGCTTGCGCGAAGTTTTCGCGGCGAAACTGCTGGAAAAAGGGCGCGAGCTCAAAGATGCCGCGGGGTACATGTTTTACGATCCGGCGGCCTTGGTTGCGTTCACGCGATTCAATTTTTTGGTGCGCCGCTCATTCTTCCGTCTGCTTCATGCGGACTTGCGGGCGATCCGCGAAGGCCTGACAGAGCTGGAGCGGCGCGGCATTTCCACTGTTGATTGCCGTACGGCGGGACTGGCCCAACAAGAACCTGTCGGGCACTTGCGAGAAATTTCTCTCTCGTGGCGGCAGCCAATATCTTCGGACTATGCAGCGGAGTCCGCGAACAAGACATTCGAGCAACTGCTTGCGATTCGTGCTGCGGTGGAACGGGCGCTCGGAATTGTTCCGGCTGAAATCAAAGTTCCGGTGATTGACTCGGTGACGCCTCCGGAAAAGCCGAAGCCGATTGCGCCTGAGGCGTCGCCGCAGCCCGCGACGCAAACGGCGGCGCCTCAAGCGGTGCAACGACCGTCGCGTCCGCGCGAAATCATTGAACCGCCCGCAGCACCAGCACAGCCAGCGCCGAAGCCGCGAGTGGTTACGTTACCCAGCCGCAATGCGGCAGCCTCACCGCAAGTTCCAGCAACCGCGCCAGCGGTGCAGCCTGTTCGTCCTGTTGCCGTGCCGGCCGCTCCGGCAAAACCCATCGCGCCCGTAACAGCTCAATCGCCACTACAACAACCAGCAGCGGCCATGAAGGCGCCGCCAACACCGCCGATGAGACCCGCACCTGCAGCGCCAACTGTCGCAACAGCTCATGCTGAACGCGCGGATGTCTCAGGGACACGGGCAGTCACGAACGGCAACGTGCTTTCGCCGGACCTCGAGAAATGTCTCGAGGGAATCTGGGAGCAGCTGATCGAAGCGCCGCCGACGCGCGGGCGTTCGATGAGCACAGTAAACCTGGGCGACGCGAGAATCTTGCTATCGGCTTGGGAAGTAAACGCGTTTGTGAGCGACGGCGGCCAGCTTTCGGAAGACCTACGGCGGGCCGTAGCGGCGCGCTCTCTCATTGCCCTAGCGCGCGAAGAACAGAAGGCGTCAGGAGATCCCGCGAAGCTCAATAGCGCAATCGCGCTTGGACGCGAGGAGATGAAATACTTGCAGGTACGCGTGGACCAGGCCCAGCGAATGAAGAATACGGAGGCAGCGGTGAATCTCGGTATTAGCGCGCGGCGGCTGCTTTCGACGATCGAAGAAGCGCAGGCGTAGAGATTACGGGGAAGCACTCCGCGAAAAGCCCAGTTGTCGGAGGATGAAGCGTTGAAAAAGGTTCTGGTCGTCGATGATTCAGTTGCAGCGGTGAAGATGATGCAGGGGATACTCGAAGAGGGCGGCTATCTTTCGGTCGGCCTGAGCGACCCGCTGCGAATCGAAGAGGCCATTACCACTGAGCATCCCGGGGTGATTTTGCTCGATGTGGTCATGCCGCAGCGAAATGGGTTTCAAATTTGCCGTGATTTGAAAGGGAATGAGCTGTTTGGCGGCATACCGGTGATTCTCGTGAGCTCGAAGAATACGACGAGCGATAAGTTTTGGGGCCAGCAACAGGGCGCGGACGCATACATCGCCAAGCCGTTTACAGCCGAGGAGCTTTTGTCCACAGTGCGGAGATTCGCTTGATGCATGACGACCACAAGACGGAGCACGGCTTCGAGCAGCCCGATCTGGCCGCGGTTGGCGCAGAGGCCGGCGAAATGCTCGATCCGACGGAGATGGTCGAGCCTTTTGGCGGGGACGCGCTCAGCGATCGGATTCCGGAGAGTCAGTATTGCGTTTTCCGTGCTGGACGTGAACGGTTTTGTCTTTCCGTGCTGACGATTGAAGAGGTAGTTGATTGGCCTCCGGTGACGCGAGTGCCGCTGGCGCCGTCGTTCTTGATGGGCGTTTTCAATTTGCGCGGATCAATCGTTCCACTGATGGATATCGCATTTACGGAAGGCAGACGGCCCGGGTTGCTGCCGCGACACGTTGTTGTGGCGGCGTTGCGGGACGAAGTGAGCGCAACGAGCATTCGGCTCGGAATCGCCGCGGACGAAGTGATGGGAACGTATACGGCGGCGGACGATTCGCTCCTGGATCAGATGCCGAGCGAGGTTCCGCACTGCAGAGGCATGTTGCGGCATGACGACCGCCTGGCGCTGGTGCTTGACCTGAACAAGATGATCGAAGTGTTTCCGGTGCCGGTCATATGAGATTGAAAAAAACATCAGTTGGAAGAACCGTCGCGGGGGATGCGGCCATCACGGTTTTTGATTTCGGAGGATGTTATGAGATCGCGTCTTAGTTCCACCATCTGGGCTTTGATCCTTTGGGATGCGGCCGCGCTCGCCGCGGTTCTGGGCTTCGCTTTCCATGCCGGCGCCATGGCGAACGGACAGTCGCTCGCCAATTTTTCGGCGCTTCCGAGCGGGGCATCGTCAAGCTTGCTTTGCGCCGCAGCCCTTGCCGTTGCGACGTTCCTCGCGCACGTAATCTTGCTTCCGAAGCGCGTGATTGCGCCGTTGAGCGAACTGGCGAGCTTTTCCGAGAAACTTGCCGCAGGCGACTCACGCGCGAAGGCGGAGATCACGGGGACGGACGAGTTCGCCTTCATTGCCGACAATTTGAATCGCAGCGCTGCGAAAGTCGCCCGGTCGTCGGTCAGCCAGGAGGCGTCGGAATCTTTACAGCGGAGCATCACGGACTTGCTCAACCTGATCAATCAGGTGTCACGCGGCGACTTGACGATGCGCGGCAGAGTGACGAATGACGCGCTGGGCAACGTGACCGACTCTGTGAACTTGATGCTCGACAACTTCACGAAGGTTATTGAGCGAGTGCGGAAGGCGGCGATCGACGTCAATAACAGCGCGAGCCACATTCTATTCGCGGCCGACGAAATGACGACGGGCGCGACGCAGCAGGATCAGGAAATCACGAACACTTCATCGGCGGTAGAAGAACTGACGGTGTCGATGAAACAGGTATCAAACAACGCAGAAGCGAGCGCCGAAGCGGCGCGCCGGGCACTGGATGCGGCAGAATCAGGCAACCGCGCAGTTCGCGACACACTCGAAGGGATGCAGCGTATCCGCGCTTCGGTGCAGGCGACCGCAAAAAAGATCAAATCGCTGGGCGACCGGTCGCTGGAAATTTCGGAAATCATCAACGTCATCAACGACATCACAGAGCAGACCAACCTGCTTGCGCTCAACGCGGCGATCGAAGCGGCGCGTGCGGGCGAGGCGGGACGCGGATTCGCGGTAGTTGCGGACGAGGTGCGCAAGCTCGCAGAACACTCACGCAGCGCGACGAAAGACATTGCAGCGCTCATCAAGGCGATTCAGGCCGAGACGAACGAAGCGGTTGTGGTAATGGAGGAAGGCACGAAGGAAGTGGAGGTCGGCGCCAGCCTCGCGGATCAAGCCGGAAAAGCGCTGGAAGCGATTTCGAGCGTCGTGCGGCAGTCCGCGGAACTCGTCCAGGAAATTTCGCTCGCGTCGAAGCAGCAGGTGCGAGGAACCGAAGGCGTAGCGAACGCGATGCAAATTATCTCGAGCATTACTCGGCAGACGTCGCAAGGCGCCCGTCAAACGGCAACGACGGTCGGTGACATGGTCAAACTTTCGGAGCAGCTGAACGAAGCGCTCGCTCAGTTCCGTTCCGGATCAAAAACTGGCTCGGAGGGCTTGCACGCCGAGGAATTGCGGCCCGAGCCGGTTCCGATGGGCGCACGCCGTTAATTAATTGGCCGTTGCTCGCTGACGCGGACGGAACATGAAACATCTTGCAGGCGTTTCCATCACGGATTACGAATTCGACGAGATTCGTACGCTCATCGAGCGGCGCTCCGGCATTTTGTTCGACGCATCACGCGAGCGTTTTTTCTCGACGCGCATTCGCGAACACATGGCGGCGAAGCATTTTGCCCGCGGCACGGATCTGCTTCGCAAGGTGCACGCGTCGAATGTCGAGTACGACATGCTGGTGGAGCGACTCCTGACGCAGGAGACTTCGTTTTTCCGGTACCCCGCGGTTTTCGAAGCGTTTCAACGGAAAGTCCTTCCTGAATTGCACATGAAAAAATTCTGGGAGAATCCGCGGTCGTTGCGTATTTGGAGCGCGGGATGTGCAACGGGAGAGGAACCGTACTCGATCGCGATTTCCGTCGCGGATGCGCTGATGTTCTCCGAGGCGTGGAACGTGGAGATTCTAGCGACAGACATTAGCAAGAACGCGCTGAAGTCGGCGCAAGAAGGCATCTACCGGCGCCGAAGCCTTGGACAACTGTCGCCGCGCCAGCTGGATGCCTACTTTTCAGCGTCCGGCAACGAACACGTAATCAAGCCGCGAATCCGGCGAATGGTGTCGTTTGCGCCGATGAATCTGGCGCAGGCGGTGTACCTCGGGCGCCTTGACTGCATTTTCTGCATGAACGTGATGATTTATTTTTCGGAGGCGCGCAGAAATTCGCTAATTCAGCACTTCTATGAATATCTGGAGCCCGGCGGATATTTGTTCCTCGGCCATTCCGAATCGGTGTCCAACGTTCCCGTGAGATTCGAATCAGTGGTGTCCGGCGACTGCATTCTCTATCGCAAGCCAGCGGGCGAAATGATTTATCGCGGCGCGGCGTTGGTCGAAGGTGCGTTGTGAGCGATCCCGGAAAAGGCGCGATCGAAGTCTTCCTGCAGGAAGCGTCGGAGCACCTGCAGTTCCTGCGCGAATACGCGAGCATTCTCCAGGAGCCGCAGCCGAATCCCGATGATTTGGAGCGGTTATACATTGCGGCGCACACACTTTCCGGCACTTCAGCGACTTATGGGTTCCCGTTGTTCTCGGAAATTTCAGGCAAGCTGGCGCACGTGTTTCAATACACGCGAAATGCGTCGCTCAATTCGGACACGATAGCGCCTCTCACGGAATTTCTGTCAGACGCGATTTCCGTGCTGGAGTTTGATCTGTTGGAAATCAGTGACTCGGCAACGGAAGTGGCATCGGATATTCAGGCGTTCAAGCAGCGTTATGCCTTTGCCTTTCCTCCGGCTGGACCGGCGTCGCGCGCAGAGACGCTCGTCGATAGTGCGAGCGTGTCGGCAGTCGGTGCACCGCAGGTTGCTCAACAAACTGCCGGTGGGTATTACGACCGGCTGCCGCTCGATGACGAGGTCACCGAAGAGGTATTGCGATTCTTTGTGCCCGAAGCGGAAGAACACCTGCAAGCAGTGACGGAGTGTTTGCTGGCGCTCGAAGCAAGCCCGAATCCTGAGGACGTGAATCGGCTGTTCCGCTCGATGCATACGATCAAGGGTTCAGCGGCACAGGTTGGCTTGCACCGCATTTCTGCGATTGCGCATCGCGTGGAAGACTTGGTTGGACAGATGCGCGACGGCATTCTTGCTCCCGGAGCCGAACTAACAGATCTCTGTCTGCAATCCGCTGATGTATTGAAAAAGTTTCTGCATCACGAATGGCCGAGCGAACAAGATGCTCGGTCGGCGGTTGATCTGTTGCTTTTGCGCATTGAGGAATTTGTGCCGGACCAGACGGTTGGGGCGGGATCGGATAACGTCGGAGACGCGATGGTGCAAGCGGCAGCTGAAGGAGCCGGTCTGTCGCATCCGTCTGCTGCTATGCATGATGAAGGGCCGGCCGAAAGCGCGGCGCCACGGATGGCGCATTCTAACGCTCCACAGTTGCATTCCGTGCGGATTTCCCTAGAGCGCCTGGACAAAATGATGAATGCGGTGGGCGAGTTGGTGATCAACCGCACGAGAATGATCGGACGCCTTGCCGAACTGGAGAGGCTTGTCGAGATTCTGAATTTCTCGAAGTCGCGGCTAGGCGAGAAGATTTCCGGTTTCCAGGAGAAATACGAGTTCAACTGGGTCGGATCGCAATTTCCGCTGCTTTCATCGAAGGCAGCTGCGCAGAATGCTTCGAGGGTGGCCGACAAACGGCATGACCCGTTCAGCGAGTTCACGGAACTGGAGATGGACCGGTACGATGATTTCAGTATTTTGTCGCGGTCACTAACAGAAATCTCCGCAGACGTGAACGAAGTGCTTGCGCAACTCGGCGGTTTCATGGGCCGAGTGGACGCGGACATCGATGAATTCACAAAACTGGCACATCATCTGCAGGATCAGATCACTCAGGCACGAATGGTGCCCATCGGCAATTTGTACACGCGGTTGTCGCGAACCGTGCGCGATGCGGCCAAGACGACCGCCAAAGAAGTTGATTTCGTCTTGGATGGCGCGTCCACGGAACTCGACAACAACATCATCCAGCAGATCTCCGATCCGCTGATTCACATTGTGCGAAATGCGGTTGCGCACGGCTTGGAGATGCCGGAGGAGCGTGCGCAGCAGGGCAAGAATCCACGAGGGCGTATTGCAGTTCGCGCGTATCATCGCGGCAATCATATTTTCATCGAAGTTGAGGACGACGGCTGCGGCATTGATTCGGAAAAGATCCGCACCCGAGCGGCCGAATCGGGATTTGTTTCGGCGGAGCAAGCGCGGCTGATGAACGACCGCGAGTTGCGCAACCTGCTTTTCTTGCCCGGATTCTCCACCGCAAATGAAAAGACGGAATTGGCGGGACGCGGCGTCGGTTTGGACGTCGTGAAGGCCAATCTGGAAGCGCTGAACGGCGAAGTCGAGATAAGAACTGAACCCGGGCAGGGCTCATGCTTCACGCTGAAAGTTCCGCTTACGCTGATTATTTCGCAAGCCTTGTTTGTTCGCTGCGGCACGTCGCTGTTCGCGCTGCCACTGGGCTTCGTCGAAGAAATCCGGCGTTTGCGGCCCGAAGAAATCGAAGATGTTGGCGGCAAGCTGCTGACGAAGGTTCGCGACGAAATCATAGACGTAGTGCGTTTGGATGCGCGGCTCGGCCTGCCCCTGCTCGAAACTGTGAATGGATATTTCCGGATGGTGATCGTCAAGGTTGCAGGCAGGCGCGTTGGTCTGGCCGTCGACGAAGTGCTGCGCAAAGACGAAGTTGTCATCAAGAATCTCGGCGGATTCCTCCGCAACATCCGTTTGTTCCCCGGCGCGACCATTGCTCCCGACGGGAGCTTGATTCTCGCCATTGACTTGCATCGACTTGTCGCCCAGGAACTCTCCGAACACGCTTCTCTGAGCGCTACGGCTGCGGCAGCGCGCGTGTTCGCGCCGGGAGCTGAGGCGGTTGCGTCCGGCAGCATTCCGACGGAGGCGATCGACGAAGTGCAAGGCGAGCGAGTGGTGATCGTCGTCGATGATTCGATCAGCGTCCGCAAGTTTGTGGGCCGAATGCTCGAGAAGGCCGGCTATCGCGTGCTGCTGGCTTCGGACGGTCTTGAAGCGACCGAGCTTTTGGCGCAATCGGGCGCGCATCTGATCATCACCGATTTGGAAATGCCGCGGATGAACGGATACGAGCTGATGGCTCACCTGCGACAGAATCCGGACACGCGCCGAATTCCAACGATGGTCGTAACTTCCCGCGCCGGAGCCAAGCATCGCGACCGCGCGATGAAGGAAGGTGCGGTGACGTTCCTGACCAAGCCCGTACAAGAGGAACAATTGCTGGCTGCCGTGGCCTCGATTCTAGGAGTGGAGAAGGCGGGACATCGTCGCCGGTCGGCGCCCGTTACCGTGAGCTGATATGAACGCGACTGCAAAGAAGATTCGTGTGCTGCTGGTGGACGATTCTTCGTTCATGCGCAAAGTGCTGCAGGCGATTATCAGCAGCGACCCGCAAATGGAAGTTGTGGGCCAAGCCAAGGACGGAAACGAGGCTGTGGCGATGGCGCAGTCGCTCAACCCAGACGTGATTACGATGGATATCAATATGCCCCGTGCGGATGGTTTGCAGGCGACGGAGCAAATCATGTCGCAGAATCCGCGGCCAATTGTGATTGTAAGTTCTGAAACGCGCGACGGCGCAGCGAGCACGTTGGTCGCGTTGGAGCTAGGCGCGATTGATTTCATTTCAAAGCCGTCGAGCGGCATCGATCTGGACATGAATTCCGTCGGCGCAGAACTGAATCGCAAGCTGAAGATGGCGGCGAAGGTCCATGTGGTGCGGACGGCGACGCGGCCAAAGGCCAATGCGAGGGGAATATGTGGAGAAGCATCTGCAACACCCACGGAAGGCCCAGTTTCAAATGCGACAAACGCAAACCGATTTCCTGTCGTGGTGATTGCCGCTTCGACGGGCGGCCCAGCGGCAGTGATGCAGTTGGTGGCTGGCATAGCGAAGGACCTTCCTGGGGCGGTTGTGTTGGTGCAGCACATGCCCGCTAGTTTCACGAGTCAGTTTGCCATTCAGCTTGCGAACGCCGCCGAAATCCAAGTTAAAGAAGCGGTGGCAAACGAGGCGCTCGCGCCGGCGACTTTCTACATTTGTCCCGGATCGCATCATATCCGCGTTTCGCCCAAGGGGCGCATTGTACTCGATAGCGGCGCGCGGATTTCAGGGTACCGTCCGTGCGCCGACGTGGCGATGGAAACTGCCGCGGAGTGGGCCGGTCCGCTCACGACGGGCGTGGTCCTGACAGGCATGGGCAATGACGGTTCTCGCGGCGCGCGGGCAATTTACTCCGGCGGCGGGGCGGTTTTCGTTCAGGACGAAGCGACGTCAGTGATTTTTGGCATGCCCGCGGAAGTGATAAAGACAGGATTCGTGACGCAAGTACTCCCTCTCGATCAGATTGCGGCCGCGATTGAAAAGCGCGTGCGGCAACTCGCCAGTATGTCCCAGGTTGTGCTGAGATGAGGATTGCGCCAAGCGAAACGCGGCCGGGTCGACGCTCGTTCCACAGCGAGCCGATCATCCTTTTTTCCATCAGCGGACAAACGTTTGCGATCAATGCAAATGCGATTCAGGAAATCCGCACCACGGACAGCATTTCCGCAGCTGCCACGGATGTTTCCGCGCCGGGAATCCCGAAGGTGCGACACGGCTTGCGGCGCGGCCGGACGATGTTTCATGTGGTTAACGGCGCCGCTCATTTTGGATTGCCGGCATCGCGCCCCGCACAAGTTGTCGTGCTACGGAATTATCGCATCGCTGTACTCGTGGACTCGATCGACCGAATGGAGACGATGACGCTCCTGATGGCTTTGCCGCCCGGATTTTGCGGGCCTGAAAGGGTGTGGTACCGGGGAGTGACGTTAATCTCGGAAAACGTGGTGCCGGTGGTGAGTCCAGCCGGATTCTTGACGGAGCAAGACCTTGCACAATTGGACGCGGCGGCCTCGGAAGCAGCGGAATCTGAGCCAACTGCTGAAGCTGGAGGCAAGGCGATTCAAGCGTCGACGGAGCAGCGCGAATGAGCGTCGCAGTTGAAACGACGGTAAAGTCGTTTGTGGTCCTTCCGCTTGGCAAACGGCGCGTTGCTTTCGCAGCCGACTCGGTGATCGAGTTGACTGTACCGGAGAGACTTCAGAATTTCCCGCATCGCACAGGGTGGATTTCTGGGGTGCTGGTGCGGCGGAACCGCATCGTGCCAGTCTGTGATATTAGCGAGTTGTTCGGTGAAGAAGCGTCTTCCGCGAATCGTTTTTACTTGATCGCGGAATGGCAGGAGAGCGGCCTGCGAGATTGGTGCGCGATCCCGGTTGCGGGAGAGTGCGAGCTCGCTTCGGCCGAAACGTTACAGCCTCGGGACGGTAAAACGAGTGCGCGGTTTTCATTTGTCATTGGATCGATCCCCGTAAACGGCGAAGAAATCGAGATAGTTGACCTCGCAAAGCTGATTCAGGCGCGTCGCGCGGTTTCTGGAAACTCGGCCGAGGAATCGTCTCGATGACTGTCGCCGCAGCTCAGCCTAAGATCCTGCTGATTGATAGCAACGTGTATTTTTCGAAGAAGCTGAGCGATGCATTGAAAACGGAAGGATTCGAAGTGGTGACAAGCTCGCAGGCGCCGTACGCGCTGACGATGCTCGAATGGAACAAGCCGGCAGTGGTGCTGTGTGCGACGAATTTGCGTGAGATGAATGCCTATGAAATTGCGCCAATTCTGCGCGCGGATTCGAAGACGGCAGCGATTCCGATCATCGCGGTGGGAAATGGCGGAGATCAGGCTCTTATGGAGGCGTTTCGTTCCGGCTGCGACGATTACGTGGACCGGCGGCGCGCACCGGACGACATCGCCGCGCATGTGCGTGCATTTCTGCTGAGCCGACAGGAGGGTTTTCAGCCGACGCAAATGGTACCGAGCTCGATGGCGTCGCTCACGGGCGATTTGTCACGAATGGATTTGCCGGGCGTGATTCAAATGCTAAGTCAGGCGCGTCAGACGGGTGCACTGAATATCAACGCCGGCGATACGGATGGCGTGATTTACTTTGATGGCGGCGAACTGTCGCATGCGGAGTGCGGTCTGCTGTTCGGCGATGAAGCCGTGGTTCATATTGTGAAGTCTTGCGAGAACACGGGGAAAGGCGTTTACAAGTTTGTGTATGGCACGACGGCCGCCCACAGGACAGTGTTGCGGTCGGCGACCGACCTGATGCTCGATGCGATGCGCGAGCTGGACGAAGCGGCGCAAGAGGCCGAGTCGACGAGTGATGTGGAATCCTCTGAGGCGCACTCGAGGAGCGATTCAGACAGCGGCCCCAATAAAATCGAATTGGAGCAGCCATGAGCGACACGCTCGAAACAGCCAGCGAAAAACCCACGGGAAAAGTTCCGACGGTCTACTTCATCGATGACAGCGCAACGATGCGCGAAGTGATCAAGATTGCATTTCGGCGCGAATCCATCAATGTGATTACTTGCCACGATGCCGCGTCCGCTCTGGTGCAATTTGGAGAAACGGTTCCCGACGCAGTGATTACCGATGTGATTATGCCGGGAAAAGACGGGTACGAAGTGTGCCAGTTGATAAAGAAAGATGAGCACCTCGCGAAAACGCCCGTGATCCTGATGTCCGGCGTGGTGGACAAAACCGTAGCGGAAAAAGCAATCGCGGTACGCGCGGACGAGTTGATTCGCAAACCGTTTCAGCCGCAGGATTTGATCGCGCGGGTGAAAAATCTGCTCGATCCCAAACCGCATCAGCAGACGCCGGCGGTGCGCGAGCGGCCGATCACCAGCGCGGAGCCAAGGTTGGGTGCCGCCTCGCTGTCGGGGATTTTCGCAATGCCAGCTGAATCCGCACCGCCAGCCGCGATGAGGCCAATGCCTCCGGCATTGAGCGAGCGACCAGCGGTTCCGGTGGCGTCGTACTCTGCGCCGAGACCTGCAGCGCCCACAGCAGAAATCCAGAAACTCAAGTTCGAAATTCAGCGACTGGAAATGCTCGTCAAAAAACTTCTATCCGAGCTCGAAGCAGAGCGCAGTTACGTGGCGTCGCTCGAATCACACATGAGAACGCTGCAAGAAACCGAGTGAGACAGTGGCGAACTACCTAAGCTTCGATGCCAGGAACTCGTGGACTACGGCGGTGATGTCCTTATGTTGAGCGATGGCTTCGTAGTTCAAGTGTTGCATGTTGTTATCTGAGATTTTCCCAGACAATTCCGCAATTGCAGCGAGCACGCCCGGACGATTTTTCCCAATTTCGCTACGAACAATCGTGACGGCTTGGTATGGCGGGAAGTAGTGTTTGTCGTCTTCCAGGACAGTGAAGTCGTCGCCGAGTAACTGGCCGTCAGTGGTATTGCCAGCAACGATGTCGACTTGATGCGCTGTCAGCGCACGATAGAGAAGATTTAGATCCATGATGCGCGGCTCGCCGGTGAATTTCAGGCCGTACGTTTTCACGAAGCCGTCGTATCCGTCGGGGCGCTCCATGAATTCGTAGCCAAAACCCGCACGCCAATTTGGTGAGTATTTCGCCGCCTGGGAAGTCGTATGAAGCTGATCCTGCCGCGCGTCCTGTCCGCGAATCACGATGGCGAAACTGTCGTTAAACCCGAGTGGCGGTTCAACGATGAGATTGAAGCGGCGCGCGTATTCGCTGCGAACGCGATCGAAAACGGCTTGAGGATCCGTCTCAGGAGGCTGTTTCAGTACGGCGGTCAGCGCGGTGCCGGTGTATTCCACGTACATATCGATGCGGCCAGCGAGCAACGCTTGATGGCAAATGTAGGTTCCGGCGAGATAGAAGCGGCGTTCTACGTGCAGTTTTGTTTTTGCTTGTATCTGCTGGGCCAGGATTTCGCCGAGGATCGCTTGCTCGGGGAAATTCTTGGAGCCCACGACAATTGTGTCCTGGCGACTCACACAGCCACTGACGAGGATGAGGACAGTGAAGCAGGTCAGTATCAGGCAGCGCATGGTTTAGCGAGCGTGCCGCAACCGGCGTTCAAAGAGACCGAGGATGATATCGGCGAGGAGCGCGAGAATCGCGGCAGGAATTGCGCCCGCAAGAATGACGCGGTTATCGACCATGGCCAAACCGCGAAAGATGAATTCGCCCAAGCCTCCCGCTCCCACGGCGGCGGCTATGGTTGCAATGCCGACAGTCCAAACGGTGGCAATGCGGATGCCAGCGAGCAATACAGGCAGCGATAGGGGCATCTCGACGCGGAACAGAATCTGCGAATCAGTCATCCCCATGGCGCGCGCAGATTCGCGCACATTGGGATCGACGCCCTGAATGCCTGCAATGGTGTTGCGAATGATTGGGAGCAGAGCATAGAGCGCCAGCGCAACGATCGCGAGGCGGTCGGCGCGAGCACCGAGCCATGGCACTGGCAGCAAGAAGCCAAAGAGGGCAAGGCTTGGAATTGTCTCGGCGACGTTTGCGCTGCCGAGGATTGGCTTCGAGAGCCAGGGCTTGCGCGTCACCGCAATGCCGAGCGGAATTCCTGCGGCGATCGCTAACAACATGGAAATCACGACGAGCCAGAGATGTTCGCCGGTGGACTGCAGAATTTCCATGCGATGTGCAGAAAAGAAATGCAGGAGATTCATTGCACGCCTCGTTTTTGTAGCACCGAGCTTCGTCCGAGCGTTGCGACATAGGCTGCTGCGAGCGGGTCTGTGGTGCGAAGAAAAGTCTGCGGCTCATACACACCGGCGAGCTCTCCTGCTTCCAGAAGGGCAATGCGTGTGCCAAACAGCAAGGCTTCACGGAGATCGTGAGTGACGAAAAGTATTGTCTTCTGCAGCCCTCGCTGAATGATCAGGAATTCCTTCTGTATCTCTCCGCGCGTGACGGGATCAAGCGCGCCAAAGGGCTCGTCCATCAAAAGAATCGGCGGGTCGGCGGCGAGCGCCCGGGCCACGCCTATGCGTTGTTTTTGGCCTCCTGAGAGTTCGTGGGGATAGCGGCCGGCAAATTGTGATGGTTCGAGCCCGACGGTGTGGAGCGATTTGGCGACCCGCTCCTGCACTTTATTAGCGGGCCAGTGCTCTAGTTCCGGAACCACGGCGACGTTTCGTTCCACAGTGAAATGCGGAAAGAGGCCAGCTTCCTGGATGACGTAACCGATCTTGCGGCGCAAGCGAATAGGATCCCAGTCAGTGGTTGCGCGGCCTTCGACGAGGACTTCGCCGCTGTTGGGTTCTAGCAAACGGTTTACAAGTTTCAGTGCGGTCGTTTTTCCAGAACCGCTGCGGCCGAGCAGAACAAGCGTTTCGCCTTCACGGACTTCGAGTGATAAGTTCTTGAGAATGGGATGATCGCCGCGTTGAAAGCTAACGCTGCGAAAGACAATTGTGGGCTGGGCTTTAGCGCGATCCATGCCGCGATTGTAGCGTGAAAGTCCAATCCGAGACAGGCAACCCGCCGTGAAGCGTTGGGTTTTAACGGTCCCGGAAGACCAGGACTTCAGCCGCTTCGCCTTGGTGCGCAGGAACCGAGACGTAGAGCTCGTGAAGGCTAGCGATATATCGCGAATTGCGAGCTCCCGACCCCGACGCAACGCTGCCGAGCGACTGGTAATTGTCGGCGGACTTCTGCTGAAAGACGTAGACTTGCCCGTCAGTGCCGCAAGAAGCGTAGATGCGTTTGCTTTTGGGATCGAAAATCAGATCGTCTATGCCTTTGCCGATAGGCAGGCCTTGAATTTCTTTTCCGCTTTGTGTGTCGAAGATGGAGATTTGTCCACTGCGGCAGCCGATAAAGAGACGGTTATTCGCCTCGTCGAGGGCTGCGGGGACGTTCTGTTTACAGAGAGTGACCTGCCAACTCTTGATGAAACGATATTTTTCGCGGTCGATCACGTCAACTTGATTCTTGCCGGTGTTGTTTACGTACAGGCGAGAACTGGCGGTATCGACGGCCATAGCTTCGACGTGCGGACTGTCGATAGTGATTTCGCCAACTTTCGTGTCCGTGTTGGTGTCGATCACGCTGACGAGCGAAGTTGGCTGGTCCGCGTCTTCGCCACCGTTGACGATATAGAGGTAGCGCATGGTTTGATCGTAGGCGAGGGAATCGGCGTCAACCTGGAGTTTTACCGATTTGATGAGGCGGTAAGTTTTGCCGTCGAAAATCTTGAGCGCACCCGCGCCGCCGTCGGTGACATAGATTCTGTTGCCGGTTTCGCGGTAGGCGATAGCGTGAGGAATTTCGATGTTGGGCATCCGATGGATGATGGTTCCGGTTTTCAAGTTCAGGACGAGGACCTCGTGCATGCTTTCGGCGGCAAGGAAAAGGCGATTGCCTTCGAGATCGACGCCGAAGTGATCGAAGCGGCCGGTGACGTAAGCAGGGAGCTTGAAGCGGTGGATGAGGACAAGCGGGGCGGGCGGCTTGGGAGCCGCGAGCGCGCTTGGAACAAAGGGAAAGAAACAGGTCGCGAGGGCAAAAAAGGTAAATCGCTTGAGCAGGTTCTTGAAGTTCATCACACGAGTTCTCCAGTAAAGGGCATGGAATAGCATAAAATTGCGGGCCCCGGGTAAGCAATGCAGAAACTACCTGACAGGAGCTAGTTTTGCGTTTTGAGATAGGCCCGAACGTCCCGCAAGACGCGAGCGAGCATGGCCGGTGTGAGGCGTCCGGTGAAGGTGTTTTGCTGGCTCGGATGATAAGAGGCGAAGACGCGCGGAAGGCCAGCGGGAAGCTCGTGCACGGCGCCGTGGGCGAATGGGTAGGCCGCATGAGTGGAAATCAGACCCCGCCCTTTGAGGACTTGGAGATAAGCCTTGAGAGCGATCCCGCCTAGGACGAGGATTGCTTTTGGCTTGAGGACGCTGAGTTCGGCTTCAAGATAGGGGCGGCAATTCGCGAACTCGGATGGAAGCGGCTTGTTGGCGGGAGGAGCACAGCGAACGGCTATGCCAATGTATGCATTGTGAAGGACGAGTCCGTCGCCACGGCTTACGGATGTTGATTGATTGGCGAAGCCTGTGCGATGAAGGGCGTCGAAAAGGAAATCGCCGGAGCGGTCCCCGGTGAACGCGCGTCCCGTGCGATTGCCGCCGTGGGCCGCGGGAGCGAGGCCGATGATAAGGACCTGCGCATGTGGATCGCCGAAGCCTGGAACAGGCTTACCCCAATAGTTGCAGTGCAAGAAAGCACGGCGCTTAGTGCGGGCAATGGACTCGCGATAGCGCACCAGGCGCGGGCACTTGCGGCAGGAAATGACTTTGTCGTCAAGGACCTTCAATTCTTTCGCTGGATTCACGATAAGTTTGCCTGAGCCCCAGGCATTTCACGTCAAATTGACATGGCGGCAACGCGCAGACTAGCATACTTGCAGCGATTTTCCCTGCTGCTTCGGGATGCGGCAAATCGTTGCGTTTAGAGAGCGGTTGTGCGTGATGGAAGCGAAAACTGAGCCAAAAAGTGTCCTGACGCGAATTGTGGAAAGACGACGCGAGGCGGTTGCGCACCGCAAGCGTGTGCTGCCGGATGTGGCGTTGAAGCTGGCGGTTGAGAAAAAATCCGCTCCGGTGCGCGATTTCATGGCGGCCCTGACGCAGGATGGATTGAATGTCATCGCAGAGCTGAAGAAGGCTTCGCCGTCGCGAGGGCTCTTGTGCGCTGATTACCAGCCAGTGAAAACTTCTCTGGAATTGGAAGCGAGCGGCGCCGTGGCGCTTTCCGTTCTGACAGAAGAGGACTTTTTTCAGGGTTCGCTGGCTGACTTGAAGCAAGTATCGAAGGCTACGAAGCTTCCGGTTCTGCGGAAAGATTTTATCGTCGACCCGTGGCAAGTATGGGAAACGCGTGCGGCGAACGCAGACGCATTTTTGCTGATTGTTGCGATCCTTAGAGATGAGGACTTGCGCGAGTTGCTTGCATTGGGACGCAAACTTGGAATGGAAGCTCTGGTCGAGGCCCATTCACGGGAGGAATTGAGCCGCTCCGTTGACGCGGGAGCGAGCATTATCGGGATTAATAATCGCAATTTGAAGACCTTTGAAGTGAAAATTGAGACGTCGCTCGAATTGGCTGAACTGATTCCCGAAGAATGCGTGGCGGTGAGCGAATCGGGTATTCGCAGCCACGCCGATCTGGTACGCATGCGGCGTGCGGGATTTGACGCATTTCTTGTTGGAGAGCATCTGATGACCGCGCCGGACGCTGGAGTGGGGCTGACCAAGTTGCTTTCGGAACAAGACGGATGAGTTGAAAATGCATAAGCGCGGAATGGTGGCGGTCAAGATTTGTGGAATTACGAATTGGGCCGATGCGAAGACTGCCATTGACGCGGGTGCTGGTGCACTGGGATTTAATTTTTACGCAAGGAGTCCGAGGAGAGTTGCTGTTTCGCATGCGCGCGAGATTGTGCGGCACATGCCGCGGAAGGTTAGCGCGGTCGGAGTCTTTGTGGATGCTTCCGCGGCGGATGTTTTGAAAATCGCGCGTGAAGTGAAACTGGGAGTGCTGCAATTGCATGGCGAGGAAAGTCCGAAGATTGTAAAGGAACTGGCGCGCGAGTTCCCAGTCATAAAGGCGTTTCGCGTAGGACCGCAATTTAAGGTAGAGGAGCTGGTGAAATATTCGGATGCGTCGGCGTTTTTGCTGGACGCTTTTGACTCCAAATTGCGCGGAGGCACAGGGAAAGAGTTCGACTGGCGGATTGTGACACGGGTGAGGCGATTGGGGCCAGTGATTCTCGCGGGTGGGCTCACGAAAGAGAACGCAGCGAAAGCGATTCGAACTGCAAGGCCGTTTGCGATTGATGTTTGCAGTGGAGTGGAGTGCGCTCCCGGGAAAAAAGATGCGAAGAAAGTGCGCGAGTTTATGAAAGCAGTTCAACGGAAGCGCGGGGAAGAAGGATGAAGAGCACGCCAACTACAGAAAAGAGGTCGCCGGACGCGCGCGGGCGGTTTGGCGCGTACGGCGGCCGCTACGTGCCAGAGACGCTGATGGCTCCGCTGGAAGAACTGGAGCGAGCGTACGCGGAAGCGCGGAAGGACAAAAAGTTTCAGGCAGAAATCGCGGATTTGCTGGCGAATTTCGCGGGGCGGCCAACGCCGTTGCAACTGGCTCCGCAGCTTACCGCGCATCTTCGTGGGCCGAGAATTTATCTGAAGCGTGAAGACTTGCTGCACACCGGCGCGCACAAGATTAACAACTGCATCGGGCAGGGATTGCTGGCAGTGCGGATGGGCAAGCGACGCGTGATCGCGGAAACCGGCGCGGGCCAGCATGGCGTGGCGACAGCGACAGTGGCGGCGCGGCTGGGGCTCGAATGTACCGTCTACATGGGGACGGAAGACATGGAGCGGCAGCGCTTGAACGTTTTTCGCATGCGGTTGCTCGGCGCAGAAGTCGTCGGCGTGGATTCGGGCAGCAAAACGCTCAAAGACGCGATCAACGCAGCGATGCGCGATTGGATGACGAATGTGCGCACCACGCATTACTTGCTGGGATCAGTGCTGGGCGCGCATCCATATCCAACGATGGTGCGCGACTTCCACCGCGTGATCGGTAAAGAGGCACGGGCGCAGATTTTGGAGGTTGAAGGACGGCTGCCGGACTGGCTTTTCGCGTGCGTTGGCGGCGGGTCAAATGCAATTGGCCTGTTCTATGAGTTTCTGGAAGATTCGGAAGTGAAGATGGTTGGTGTGGAAGCCGGAGGCCGCGGCGTCACGCTTGGCGAGCATGCTGCGCGACTGGCGACCACCGGAGGGTTTTCGGGCGCAAAGCCGGGAGTGTTGCAGGGCACGCATACCTGCGTGCTGCAAGACGCGGATGGCCAGATCGCGACGACGCATTCTGTTTCTGCGGGGCTTGATTATCCGGCTGTAGGGCCGGAGCACGCTTGGCTCGCGGAGCAAAATCGCGCGGAGTACACAGCGGTGCGCGATGACGAAGCCGTCGAAGCATTGCGAACTCTGGCCCGGCTCGAGGGGATTATTCCCGCGCTGGAGTCGTCTCACGCCGTCGCAGAGGTGATCAAGCGCGCGCCAGAAATGAAGAAAGACGAAGTTGTCATTGTGAATATATCCGGACGCGGCGACAAAGACATGGAGATTCTCGCGAAGTATGTCTGACCCGGCAAGGGCAGCGACACAACTGAAAACAAGGATTGGGCGAAAGTTCGACGAACTCGCGTACAGAAGCGAGCTGGGGCTGGTTGCTTATCTGACGGCGGGCGATCCATCAATTGATGGCACGGAGCAAATCGTTTTGCGGATGGCGGAAGCTGGTGCCGACGTGATCGAGCTTGGGATTCCGTTCAGCGATCCAGTCGCGGACGGTCCGACGATTCAGCGGGCGAGCGAGCGCGCACTGTGCGCAGGCACGACTCTGGAGAAGGTCATCCAGCTCGTAGCGAGGCTGCGAAACAAAACTGAAGTCCCGGTGGTTTTGTTCGGCTATTTCAATCCGATATTGCAAATGGGATTGGAGAAGTTCGCTAAGAGGGCTTCAACGGCAGGGGCGGACGGAGTGCTCGTCACGGACATGACTCCAGAGGAATCGGCGGAGCACTGCAGCGCGATGCGTGCGAGTGGATTGGACACGGTTTTCTTGGCGGCACCAACGTCGACGGATGAGCGACTGAATCGCATTGCCCGTGTTTCGAGCGGATTCTTATACGTGATTTCGCGCACTGGAGTTACTGGTGCGAAGGATTCTTTGCCTGAAGAGCTTCCCGCGATGGTGCGACGCGCGCGAAAGTTCACGCAGTTGCCGATTGCCGTGGGGTTCGGAATTTCGGTGCCGGCCCAAGTGACGATCCTGGGAGGAATCGCGGACGCAGTCGTCGTGGGTTCGTCTCTCGTCGGGGAGATTGAAAAAGCAAAGTCGGTGAACGAGGCGGCAAAGAATGCCGCCGCGCGCGTGCGACTGTTGAAAGAAGCAGCGAAGCATGGGGTAAGCCGCAGAGGTTTGGACGAATGAGCGACGCTGGTGAGTTTCGCCGCGTGGCGATTTTGGGAGCAGGACTTATCGGAGCGTCATTTGGGGCAGCGATTGAAAAGGCGCAGCCGGGCGCTTCAATTGTTGTTTATGACAGGCCAGAGGTTTTGCGCAGACTGCATCAGAACAAATTCCGATGGGAAAGTTCGGCGGACGTGGGAGATACAGTTCGGGGCGCCGATTTGGTTTACATCGCATTGCCTGTTGCTGTGGCAATGGAGGTGCTTTCGGAGATTTCGCCGCACTGTGATTCGCAGGCATTGGTCACGGATTCTGGAAGCACGAAAGTGCGACTATGCAAGGCGGCGCAAGCCGCTTTTGGTGCAGGCGCGAAGTTCCTCGGCGGCCATCCGATCGCGGGAAGGGAATTGAGTGGGTTGGAGCATGCGGATGCGGGGCTGTTTCACGGAAAGCGCTATGTGCTGATCAACAACGGCCCAGCAAGCGAAACCCTGAACGACTTACGCGTGCGACGGTTCGCGGAGTTATTGCAGGCGATTGGCGCAGATCCGTTCTGGTGCGATGCCGAGACTCACGACTGGGCGATGGCTGTCGTTTCGCAAATGCCGCAACTAGTCTCCGTCGCACTGGCTCGCGTGATTTCCGATGAAACGGATGAAGCCGGTTTGCCGGCCACGCTCGCGGGCAGCGGGTTGCGTGACATTTTGCGAACCGCGGGCAGCCCTTATGAAATGTGGCGGGACATTTGCATGACGAATACGGAAAACATCGCGCGTTCCCTCGACCGAGTGGCTCAAGCGGTCGATTTTCTGCGCGCGCACTTGACGAGCCGCGAATTGGAGGATGAATTTCGCGGTGCGAACCAGCTTTACAAAACGCTTCATGAAAAACAGTTGCTCAACGATGAGTTGCAGCAAAGCGAACCACTGGGCGGAGCAAGCGCCAGTGGATAAGCGCGTGACAAACGCAGAGGCGGCGATTGGAAGTGTCCAGGATGGCGCCACAATCCTCGTTGGTGGATTCGGGATGTGCGGCGTGCCGGAACATTTGCTGCGCGCTTTGCGGGCCAAGGGCACGAAGAATTTGACATTGGTCTCAAACAACGCCGGAACGGACAATTACGGAATTGGCTGGCTGCTTGAATCGAAGCAAGTGAAGAAAATGATCGCGAGTTACGTCGGTGAGAACAAACGATTCGAGGGCTTGGCGCTGAGTGGCGAAATTGAAGTGGAGTTGAATCCGCAGGGAACTCTGGCGGAACGAATGCGTGCCGGCGGCGCCGGCATTCCGGCGTTCTTTACGCCGACGGGTTATGGAACACAGGCGGCGGAAGGAAAAGAGACGCGTTCATTCGATGGAAGAAACTACGTGATGGTGCCGTGGCTGCGGGGTGATTTCGCTTTCATAAAAGCGTGGCGAGGCGACCGTTGGGGCAATCTGATGTACCGGAAAACCGCGCGGAATTTCAATGCAGTGATGGCTACAGCAGGAAAACACGTCATTGCCGAAGTGGAAGAATTGGTTGAACTGGGAAGTCTCTCGCCGGATTGCATTCATACGCCGGGGATTTTTGTCGACGCGATTTTTCAGGGCGAACATTACGGGCGGCCAATCGAGAAAAGAACCCTTCGCAAACCCTAGCGCTTGGATGAGAGAGTGAGTGGAACGGTAGAGCATGAGTAAAGACATGGACAAACGAGAATTCGTGGCCCGGCGCGTTGCGCAGGAGCTTCGCGATGGAGACTACGTAAACTTGGGCATCGGGTTGCCCACACTTGTGCCGAATTTCTTGCCGCCGAATGTAGAAGTCGTGTTGCAATCAGAAAACGGAATGCTCGGCGTTGGACCGTATCCGCGTGAGGGCGAGGAAGACGCGGACTTGATCAACGCCGGGAAAGAGACGATCACCGAAATTCCGGGTTGTTCATATTTTTCAAGTGCGGATTCATTTGCGATGATTCGCGGCGGGCGCATTGATGTGACCGTGCTGGGTGCGTTGCAGGTGGACGAGAAGGGAAATCTGGCGAACTGGGCGATCCCCGGGAAAATGCTCAAGGGAATGGGCGGCGCGATGGACCTCGTGGCAGGAGCCAAGCGCGTGATCATCGCAATGGAGCATACGAACAAAGATGGCCACCCGAAAATCATGAAGCAGTGCACCTTGCCGCTTACGGGGGTCGGCGTCGTTAAAACGATTGTTACGGACTTGGTCGTGATTGATGTCAGTCCGGAAGGTTTGGTGCTTCGCGAAGTCGCGCCAGGGCTGACAGCCGAAGCCGTGCAAAACGCGACAGAAGCCCGGCTGCGAGTATCGCCGAATTTACAGACAATGAAGGTGTAAGGGCGGCGTCGGAAATGTCATCGCGATGCCAGTGTATTCATTGCCGAAATGCTAGTAGCATCATGAACAATCTCCCGAGATGAAGATGGAGCCACATTCGGTTGTCATCGTAAGTTTGCACAGCCCAAAAGAGCGGCTGTGGGGCGAACTGGTCGAAGTGAATGTGGCGGGAGTGACGATTCGTGGAATCGACTTGGATTCGTTCGATGATTTCATCCGGCAGGTATTGCATCCGGAAGGCGAGCGGATTGGTTTGCCGACGCTTTTCTTTCCGATGCAACGAGTCGAGCGGATCGCGTTTGATGAGCCGCGTGGATCGATCCCTTCGCTGGCGGAGAAATTCGCCGTAAGAGTCGGCCAAACTTTGACGGATTATCTCTCGCAGTTTGCTTAAGCTGTTCTAGCTGAATTTCATGGCAAAACAAATTTTCTCAGTTCCAAATCAGCTGACGTTCTTGCGACTCGGATTTCTTCCATTTTTCATCATTGCGATTCGGTACAGCCGCTATGATTGGGCCCTTGCTCTCTTGATTGCTGCGGGGTTGAGCGACGGGCTCGACGGGCTCCTGGCAAGGAAGCTCAATCAAAAAACACAGCTTGGTAGTTTTCTCGACCCGATTGCCGATAAGCTGCTGCTCTCTTCGTCTTATCTCATGCTCGCCTTCAAGGGGCGAATCGCTTGGTGGCTGGCGATTCTTGTTCTTGGCAGGGACGCGCTCATTCTAATTGCGTGTGCCGTGATCTTGCTCGTGGTCGGCTACATGACCTTTCCGCCGAGCTTGTACGGAAAACTGAACACGACGTTTCAGATTCTATTGGTGCTGGTCGTGATTCTCGTCGCGCTGTTTCCGACTCATCTGCTGCGCGATGTGCGATTCGTGCTGATTTACCTCGTCGCGGCATTGACGATTTTTTCAGGATTTCACTACAGTATAACCGTTGCGCGAAAGCTTTGAAGCCGTGGCTGATCTTTCCTAAGAACAG
>Ga0126373_10000141_pt1 | contig 49446 bp, 71 predicted proteins | sample PanSoiMetPlot_11_FD_92545 | JGI IMG/M metagenome (GOLD analysis project Ga0126373, IMG submission 92545) | Tropical forest soil microbial communities from Panama - MetaG Plot_11 | ecosystem: Environmental > Terrestrial > Soil > Tropical forest > Bulk soil | place: Panama | collected 2016-02-17 | reverse complement strand
CGAACATAGCATTGAAGGTCTTGGCCTCGTTACTGTCTTGGGCCAGGCTAGTGATGATAGCCCGGCTTCCAAGGGCGATAAGAGACCGATTACAGATATCAACCTGAGGATCGACTGCCATCTCGAGCCTTCTGCATCATCTCCAGCTGTCGCTCTATCCGGTTCAGCCTCATCTCCGGATACTCTAGGCCACGAGCCTGGATCAGTTCCGGTGTAGCATCCGCTGGGACCAACGAGCCTTCCTCGATGTTCGACCGAACGCCGATAGAAAGCTGCTCTGCAAAGACGTTCTTCAAGTACGCAATGAAGTCAAGGCTAAGATTGATCGGTGGCGGAGCTAGCACCCCTGCCGTCTTCCAAGCCAAGGCCGATACCACAATCCGTTCGAACCAAGGGGTCCATTGCGTTGGATCGGTGATCTGTGCGGTGTAAATGAGGATGGGGTTGGTCTCATTCGTCAACAGGACCTTGTTGTTAGTCCCATCTTGAGTCACCACAAACCGCTTCATCTCGCCTGGATAGAAGGTATTCCCTGGATCGAGGGAGGAATTGGTCAGGTACTGCGCCTTGAGGTAATCCGAGGGCAGCTGGTACTCTAGCAGCCAAGGTGGGGACGGAGTCGTTACGCCATTCCAAGGGATTGGCGGCGGTGCAGCAGGGATTTGCTTTATCACCGTCCCAAGGAAGGCCGTCCTTCGGGCAAAGTTCCAGTTCGCTAAGCACAGACACCAATCCCTCAACACTACGTAGACTAGGTTGAAGGTCTTGCCCTCGATACTATCCTGGTTCAGGGTAGATATCACCTTCTTCGAGCACATCTCGATCAATGCTCGGTTGCATAGGTCGAAGTCACTGGCCATCTCTCGGCCTCACTACTGGAGGGTGTGGAGGATATTCGATACCACGGAGCTGAAGGAGTTCAGCCGTAGCGTCCTCAAGCCCGATAATCCCTTCTCGGCGATTGATATCCGCTGCGAGCTTCGCTGTATTGATAAAATTCTCTAAAAGGAATTGAACCAACTCCTTCTTCCCATTCAACGCATTCGCCACCGAAAAGGCCAGGGCCGACACTACCGTCCGTTCGAACCAAGGAGCCCAGACCGTCGGGTCGGATATTCGGCTTGTATAGACCAGATTAGCCGCCGTTTCGTTCGTCGCCAACGCAACGACCGTCCCATCGTAGACGATTGCAAATCGCTTCGACTCTCCTAAGAACCCTCCACCGGCAGCTATATCGTTATTCGTAATGTACTGGGCCTTGAGATAATCAGCAGGGAGGACGTATTGAAACTGCCACGGAGGGGTGGGTTGGGCTACAGTCCAAGGAGCGCCGGTGAAGGTCTTGCCTAATGCCAAAGAGGCGGTTTTCCGAGCAAAGTTCCACCCAGTAAGGGTGAAACAGAAGTCCTGAATAGCGTTGTAGACAAGATTGCACTGAATTGCCTCGTTGGTGTTATCCCCCATCGAAGCAATAGTCGTGCGCGTGCTGACTAGAGCAAGCGCACGATTGGAGATATCAACGTTGGTTGTCAACGCTGTACACCTCGGTTACCCCGATTAGTCCCTCCAATCCCTGGAGAGCCACTCGTGGAAGGACGATGCGCCTCCGGCCCTTGTGTTCCACAACTTCCGAGGTTCTGATCGTGGAGTCCTGGGCCAATATGGTGCTGGTGCTTTGGACCAACCGGAGGCATGTAGTTCATCACATCTCTGGCCGTCTTCTCCCCGCCGGATGTGGCTCTGGGCTTTTCGTGGGAAGGCTTGTCCCTTCCGTACTCGCTTAGGATGTCTCTCGGCATTAAAGTCTCCTCTCTTCGCTAACAGAGGTCTTACCTCCCTCAGGCTTGGGTGGGATAGGGTCTTGGGCAGGGGACTCGACCTTGATCTCCGGCCCGTGAGCAGCATCAATCTGCGACAGCTCTTTCATTACAATGGCCCGCAGATTCACTAGCTGGGGATGTCCTCGCAACCGCTCCTCTGCATGCAGAAGTGCAGCGATCCGATTGAGGATATCGTCGTCGATCGACTTCTCAAGTTCATCTACGTTCATCTGTGCTTTCCTTGGCTTCCACAGTGATGGAAATCGGTGCCGGCCATAGGGGCCTCGTAGCCCCGGCCCTTGTACAGTGGCTCGGCACCACCTCGAACCCTGCCCTTGTCCATGACATGGTTCCCTTGGGACTGGCCTAGCTGACCAACCCCACCTGGATTAGCGGCCCTAGACTTGGGCTCGACCTTCGTTTCAGTAACGCTTCTTCCCGCTTGGCCTTGCTTCATCTCGAAGCTCCTTTCTCTTGTGGAGGAACCCTCCCTCTTCCTTCTCCTCCGCGATAAGCTGTTGCATTTCTTGCTCCGCTCTCTGGAGTTCTCTTTGTACCCACTCTGGGGCCATCTGACCTATCGATTCCCAGTAGTTCTTGATGTAGATCAGATTATGGTAGTGATGCACGAATCTATGCATATGCGTCGGTGCATAGTATTCGGCCTTGTCATTTGAGTCCATCACTTCTTCTTTCGTCTAAGGATGCCCGTCTTGGCATCGGCTTTGTTGAACTCCTTGGCCACACCAACCGGAACGCCCCTGGATTGGGCCATTCCGGGATTGTGAGCCAGCATAGCCATGAACCGAGCTTGCTTCTTGGTCTCAGATGGCATCTCACGCTCCTATTGGAAGAAGGCCCGGATCGAGAGTATCCCCGCTCCGCCTCCACCGCCACCAGCACCACCAGTACCGGCCCCGCCACCGCTACCACCGCTTCCGACAGCGTAGGCATAGGTCGCCGCACTGGGGTAGAAGGACTTCAAGAAGTACCCTCCAGCTGCACCGCCACCACCTGGACCGGCCGTAGCCGAGACACCAGCCCCACCGCCTCCAGAGCAGCTATTCGTTGCCGCCGTTCCACCCGTACCGCCGCCGTTATTTCCGGCAGTGCCGGCACCACCGAGGAAACTCGAACCCCCGGGCTGGCCATACTGCGCAGTGGCACTTGAGGTGGTCCCGCCGTTCGCTCCGCTAATGTTCACATCCCCACCTGTAGCGGTTCCACCAGTCGCACCCGCTGCGCCGAACACGCCTCCGAGGCCGCCACCGTTCCCCGTGAGGAACGAAGAGCCAAACGTCGTCGCCGTTCCCGCCGTAGCGGCCGTAGGCGAGGTCCCCGAACCAGCTCCGCCCCCTCCGCCGCCACAGCCCCAGACCTCAAGCCACATCGCGTTCAGAGGGACGGTGTAGGTGGCACTGCCACTTGTGAGGATGGTGACGGCAGGAGGCTGACGGACAAACAATACCTTCCACTTGCTGATGCCATTCGACATCAGGCGAAGGCTAGAGAATGGCGAGCCCAGTACGATACTTGCCACGCTGTCGATCGAATCACCTGCCGTTCCCTTGGTAACCGTCAGGGTATTGCTGGGTATACCAATGCCTCCCGCGATATCAACGATATCTATCGTCTGCCCCGCAGTGAAGGCACTGGCCAATGGAAGGGTCCAAGTCCTTGGAGCGGTCAAGGTTGTGTTCGTAGCCACGACGCGATCGGTTGAAGGGATGGTGAAGTTGACATCACCCTGGAAATCTATCCCTACCGAGACCTGGTTTATGTTGTAGTCCCCGCTTTGCGGCACAACCGCTCCAACCCTGCCTGCCCAGGTCGAGACACCGGCTACGGACGAGGAACCGACTGCCTGCCCAGTCCACCTAGAGTTGGCTGGGTCGGCGATAAAGAGGAAGCCGCCGTTCGCCGTGCTGATAACAACGCTCACACCGCCGTTGATCGTCTGCGAGGTCGCGGTTGCCCTCTGGACGGTAAGCGTATTGGTTGAGGTGACCGCTCCGGCGAAATCCGCCACGATGATCGTCTGCCCTCCAATCATAGTAGTGACGTCAGGCAGGGTCCAAGTATGCGGGGTTGTAAACGTCGACGCCGTTCCTACCGTCCGATCGGTGGCGGCTATGGTGATATTGCTTTCGGGGGTGATCGATCGAAGGGCTTCGATGTTGAGACCGGTTGAGCCCCGAGCGCCCTGGGCGTTGTTGTTATTGGTCCCTCCGAACGTGATGGGGAGGGAGTTAGCGACGGCATTGCCTGAGGTGAGATTGATCGGGCCAAAGCCAAGGTTAGTCCCACCTGGATTGACCCTTAGGACCTGATCCGTCGTCCCTACGATATCAGCAACGTTCGCCGTCGAAGCAGTGTTATTACCGATAACGCTGAAGCCAGCACCCTGACGGATGTCGGCATTGGTAACGGCATTAGCTGCGATCTTCGCCGTGGTGACGGCATTGTTGGCGATAGTCGTGGCCAGGCTGCCACCGGTCGTCGTGACATCACCGGTAAGGATTGGGAACCCCGCCGCTGCAAGCTGGCCCGTGACGGCGTTGGCCGAGGCAAGGTTGACAGGGCCGAAGTTGAACGCCGTTCCAAGCGTGTTCATCCTCAGAACCTGATCGGACAGCGAAGCGCAGACATCGGTGACGTTGGCAGTCGAGGCGGTATTGTTCCCTACGACACAGTTGGCTGCGCTTTGGCGGAACTTCGCATTGGTAACTACACTCGTTCCAATGACTAAGGTCACACTTCCAGCCGTGGAAGTCACGTCTCCAGTATGAGCTGGCATACGGCCGGCTAGAAGCGTTCCACTGGAGATGTTGGCGGCGTTCGTCGTGTCGGTTGTGGCTGAGGCTGCGAAGGCCGTGCCGTTGGTCTTGGTGCAGATGACCTGGGCATTCCCTGCCGAGAACGTCAGGGCACAGTCCCCCGTCATCGGTGCCGCGGTTGCGACGTTCGAGGCATTACCGACGAACATGAAGTTCAGCTGGAGGGGAGGAATGCCACCGCCCCCGCCACCGTTCGCTACAACCCAAGCCGTCGTTGCTATTCGTCGGTCGTTGACGCCGTTAGGCGGGGTGTCGGAGCAGGTCGAGTTGACCGGGCAAGCCCCTCCACTTCGACCAACATCAGAGTACTGTCCGTAAGCCGAGGTCGAAGCGAGAAGCAGGAGGAGCGGGAGAAGTTTCTTCATCTAGAAGATGCTCCCATTCTGAAAGGCGGTACAAGTATTGGCACCACCTGGGATTGTTCCAGACGGCTTATAAAGGGACCCATCCGCGACGATACATTGTATCCCTGAGCTGTTTCCTGGATTGGTAACGACTTGGCCTTGAGCTTGGATAAGGCCTCTTGAGCCGATATCGAACCAATAGGTGATCGAGTTCGGCGCCGTGAGGTTGACCGGACAGATAGGCGTCACTATAGCGCCCTTGGATGCCCCGAAGACCACGGTAAACCCGACGTTCCCCGTGAAGGTAATATCCAGCGTGCAGTTGGCACTCGCATTCTCAACCGCACTCATAAAGGTACCGCCGCTGAACCCACCGCCACCTGAAGCGTCTACGTTGATATGGTTGAAGTCGGTGATTGCAATCTGACGAGTGTTCAGGATGGTGTTCCCCGTTCCGTTTGTGATTATCCGAAAGCAATTGATCTGTGACAGGGCGTGGTCTTGGACGGTGAAGAGGGTAAGGTTGTTCCCTGCAAGGTTCAGGGTTACGTTATTGTTGTTGGTGCAGTCCCCAACGATGTTAACAACATGGAAGTAGAAGATGTTGATCGGGGGCTCTTGTCCAGCCGGACAGTTTATTCCGTAGGTGCAATTGGTGAAGGTATAAGTTCCGGTTCCGATCCCAACATTGATCGTGCAAGCCATGCCAATATTACACTGATTGGTGGCCTGGGTCAAGGTTTGGCACGGGTTTGCCAAGACCAAGCAGCTGTTGTTGGTATCAGAACCAGTGGCGTTGTTGACGTAGAGCTGGACACCGGTCTGCGGGCTTGAGCCTGAGCTGCAAACTGGATCGGCGTTGGACGAAGGCCAGATCAACGTGCCCTGGCAAGGGCCGACTGATTTCCAGCCAACCGCACCTGGGCCACCCCCAACAGGGACGGAATGATTTGTGATGTCCTGCCCAAGGCTGGACGTGGAGAAGAGAAGAAGAAGGGCTAGCGCCCTAGCCAGAGAACCAACCACTGAGGTCTCCCAAGGGATAGAGGCGAAGGAGCTGACGGTTCTGCACGATCGAGAAGTCGATCGAAAGGTTGTCGATCTTCTGCGCTCCGAACGGATGGACGGTGATCGGATGGGCCGCAGCAAAGCCACCGAAGTCTTTGATGAAGATAGCCCGTTCGAAGCCTTGAACGTAGGGGATCAATCCGACCGCGCCGACCAAGGGAAGCACCGAAATCGCGGCCCAACTGACGACGTCGGGAAGGTTAATCGTCACGGCGCCGTTGAAGTTCACCAGGACAAGGTTGTCACCGGGGCCAAGTGTGGAGGTGCCACCGGAGGTGATGAAGCGCTGTGGCATCTTCTCGACTTGGGCCCTCAGCCAACCGACCGTAGGGCCACAGTCTACGTTGACCCTCTGGAAGGCCTGGCCACCTTGGTCGAGATCACCAGCCATTAAATCCTCCGCTGCTCCGACGGAGCCCTAGCTGCCTCGACTACCGTCTTGAGGATAGACGCCATCATCGCCATCGTTTCGTTGAACTGTTTCTGGTTCTCAACCATCATCGCTTTGAGCTCGGTCATTCCCGTTTCGTTTGCTGATGTAGCTGCCGTTGCAGCGTCACCCAGCTGCTTTGCAAGGCCTTCGAAGACAGTGTCCCCGTAGGTCTGTCCGCTATCGAAGTCAGGCCTGGACTTCCATATCTCTGCCCACCTCCCTGATATCTCCTTGGCCTCGTCATCAAGCGGTTCCATATCCGGAGTTGGAGGGCCAATGAACTCGATATCATTTCCAATGCCCTTGCCCACGTGACAGACATAGATTTCACCCAGTTCCGGATATCCAGGAACCCTGTGATTGTGGTCGGACGGATCGTGGATGTCCAGAAGCCGGGGGACCTGGAACTTGTACCGCTTAGGCCTTCCCGTCCCTCGATCGGTCTCCGTGTATTCCCACTCCGTCCCCGGAACGCTCAGGTAGTGAGTGGCAGTCAAACGCCATCTTGCCATTGCTTCACCTATGTAATACTGTTAACCCCATCGGGGTACGGCATCGTTGGGCCGGTGGCGAACCTCGACCCAGCCTGCATCGTTATGGCCGAGGCATCCAGCGGAACCATTGCATTGCTGAACGTCGCCGACGTGAGACCGGTCCAGACATAGTCCCCAGCCTGAGCCGCACCAGCGGAATCAGCGACCTTTGTACCAGCCTTCAGCTTAACGTGGTTGATCAAGTGCGCTGCGGTCAGTTGAACCCTTGCCATCCTTATCTCCTATAGTTGAAGGGCGGCGGTAAGTACACCGGGACTACCGCCGCCCCCATTGCACCTGCTTTGTGGGAGGCTAGGAGGACAGGTGCTAACGAAGTCGATACCATTTCGAGCCCGAGGCGTTGTATTGGAACTCGACCGAAGTGTTGGCGGAGATCGTCTGGCTATTGAACGTTCCGTCCAAGGTTTGGCCCGTTCCTGGGGTCACCGTGACCAAAGTCGTCAGGGTGGTATTAGTGGCCACCTCAACGATTTCGCCATCGAACGCGGGACTGGGGAGGGTGATGGCCCAGGTCGTTGGAGCGGTACCAGCCCAGTACAATGTCGAGTTGGCCTGAGTGGCTGCGGTTGTAACGGCGCCGCTCCCTGAGATGATTGCTAGAGCAGTGCCGTTACGGACTTGGTTTATGCAGAGGAAGTTTGAGGGCCCACCCGGTCCTTGGCCAGCACTCCAACACTCATTACCTGTGATGGACTGCTGGGTGATCGGCTGCGCCCCTAAGGCGGTGCTGAAGAGTACCGCCAACAGTATGAGGACCTTCTTCATATCGACCTCAATTCGGAATCAGAACGCCGGCTGGATAGCCACCAAGGACGGCGTTGGCTTGGAGAGGTTGATCGTGACGATCGAGGACGATGTTCCCCCTGATCTTTCCTGCACCATGCGTGCCAACCGAGATGTATTGGAGCTGGAAGAAGCGAGGGAAGGGGACACCAGGAGGCGGCCTGGGAACGTCGATGTCGAGCAAACGAGAGCCGACGATCAACGAGGCCTCGGCCACTACCGCTCCGGAGACATACGTCGTGAACGCCCCGGGAGCACCCGAGCCGTTATCAGGGGCGCCTTGAAGGTTGACCTGGATGCTGGTGCCACCTGTCAAGGCCGTGATGACCTCGACCATCAACTTCAGCGCCGGGTCGTCCCCGATCCCTAGGTCCCGAGCACCTTGGCCCGAGGCAAGGACTGGGATGCCAAGCATGTGAAGGTCGATGACGTTCGACGAAGTCTGGGTCCCCGTCGTCGGAGAGTCCGTCGCTCCGTCGTTATTCCCGACGCCACCTGAGGCACCGGTGAATTGAGATAATGCATCAAGGATCATGTCACACCACCTGTGCTTCGTTGTTCAGCAGAGCATCACACGTACGGATCGGAATGCCCCTGAACGTAGTGATTGGCTTCCCATCGAACTCCTCAATCCGTAGCAAGACGTTGGTCTTGTTCATCGCTTGGAGGTCGAGGTAGGTACGGATCACACGGTTGCAGTAGATTACCGTGCGGCCCATATTGGCCCGGATTTCCGGAGTATCCGAGGTCTGAACCGTGCCAGCAGAGACCGGAGCCGTTGGCATCTTGTAGATGCCTCGGACCAGCAGATTGATCAGGTTAGCCGCTGCAACACCGGTTAGCTGGGTGATGTCGATGTTAGCGATACGAACGCCGAAGCGCCAATCCCGCATCACTAACCCGATCTCCCACTTGAAGTGAGATCGGTAGGCCTGATAGGTGTTTCCAGCAGTGTCCTGAACTGGCCACTCACCCATATCCCGATGCTGAAGCCCAGTGATCTTCCCTTTGGGGAAGGTGGCATGCCAGGTGTCTGAGCCCCAGACCAAGATTACAATCGAGGTATTCGTCGAAGCCGTGCCACCAGCATCGAGGACATTATTTGCTGTCATCGAGTTCGTGGCGTTCTTGGTCGAGTAGCGCGGGATGACACCGGTGAACCGTTCGGGGTTGACGAACTGATTTCCGTAGCACAAGGCCGAGGCAACCTGCTGACTCATGCCCTCAAGGAAGGCCTTGTCTTCAGAGAGCCGGAACTCAGCCGTGTTGCCGTTCAGGTCGGCGATGTCCTTGTCGATAACGGAGTAGGTCTCGAGGTTACCAACGGTATCGACGATCTGGGCCGTGGTGGACTTGGCATTCGGAACGCCTTGGTTCAGCAAACGCCACGTCGCCTGTGGTAGACCGGTACGGACCGTGGTCTTGTGCCCGGTCGGAAGGTTGCCCTCGACAACAAGCATGTCTTCGAGGATTTCATTCGTCTGCGATAACATCTCTATGATCGTGGCGACGCGATAGCCATCATCCATTCGCTTCGCCCAATCCATATAGGTGATCGCGGTTGCGCCAATCGTGGCCATTTATCACCCCGTTGAAGGGAGGGTTGGATACAGAGCCTGTGCCGCTGTAGGCCGTTGGGCTCGGGTTCCTGCGGGTTGACCGGCAACGTGAGAGCCTTCGGTCATTCGTTGGGCCAGGCGATTCATGAAGCGAACAACGGCTGGGTTGTTGCCCGCTCCTGTAAACACCATCGCCTCACGAAAATCCGCAGCGAGCTTGGGGTCACCCAGGCCATCGATCAGCCGTGCAATCGAGGTCTTGACACCATCAAGCTTCGAACCACCGATCTCGGGGTCGTTCTTGATCTGGGTCTTCCACTCGCTCTGAGTGTCTCGCCAAACCTGGAACGGTTGGTCGAACGTTTTTTGCAACTCTTTGGCATAGAAGTCTACCAGTTGTTGGCCTTGGTCTTGAGTCAAGTTCATGCCCTTGAAGAGAGCGCCGACCTCCTTCGACACATCCGCATCGATCGAGAAGCCTTCGGGCGCCTTCCACTCAGCGTACGACTCCGGTGCCCCTGCTAGGGCTTCGGCGGCTTTGCCGATAACGGAGTCTTCATTCGTCGTTGACGTATCTGGCTTCGTCGTCTCCGAAGGGGCGCTCAGGATTGAATCGGACCTCGTCTCTTCGACTGAAGAGGTCGGGGTCGGTTCGGCGGGCGGCGCTGCTTGAGTCTCTGGCATTGTTCTCTCTCATCATCTGGACGTATTCATCCGGGCAGAACTGCATTAGATCGTTGAGGATTTGCAGTCCCTGATTGCGTTCGCCCTCCGCAAAGGCCATCTGCATGGCGTTCGTTGAGAAGGACGAGGTGAAGATATGGCAGGATATCAGGCGTTGGCAGAAATACCTTCGGCCGGCAGGATGGGACATCGCTGCCACGACGAATTGACGACGGTCTTCGAGGTCGAGCTTGGCCTCTTTCTCCGCCTCTTTGACATGCTGCCGTTCAGCGGCGTTATATTCGTTCATTGTGCACCTAGAAGGGCTCCGAGGGCGTTGTCACCTTTCAACGAGGCCCCGGATAGGTCTTTGCCAGCCTTCGCAGCTGCCAAGGCCTGTTGCTGACGGGCCTGTTGCTCTTGTTGGGCTTCACGGCGTTGACGGATCACAGCGAGCTGCTCTTGAGAGCGGATTAGCTTCGGATTATTGCGGAGCAGAGCAGAATAATCGTCAAAGCCGTAGTCGAAGTCGATATTATCCGTCGCAGCCGGGTCGATTGCAGCGACCTGAGAGGCAAGGCCGAACAAACGCTCAATGCCAGAGGCTGCTGAGGCGTTCTGAGCGATTTCAAGCATCGAAACGTATTCCACATCGATATTCTGCCCGGCAATATCCGGCGGGGGCGGCGGGAGGAATGGAATACCGTTGACTGCGGCCCTGGACATGATTCCAAAGACCCGATCTATCGCCACCGACAACAATTCCTCGTTCAGCCGCTCCAAGACCGGCCCAATCATCACCATCGCTTCTGCCCTACGGGCATCGATCTCAGCTGCGGTTACGTTTGAACGGGTTTCGTACTGGGAAATGACCATGAAGAGGTGGTTGTAGAAGGTTTCCTTGATCCGTTCCTGGACTTCCTTAATATCCTCCATCATTTCCTTAATCGGAGGGATGACGTGATAGACCGGGGCGAAGCCAGGACGGCCTTGGTTCAATAAGCCAGCGATATAAGTGATCCCTCCCGGGAGAAGTGAGGCTGGCTGGTTCTTCAGCTGCACATCCGCGACCATCGGAGGGTTGACCATCTTATCAATGGCCTGGGCTTTGCGTCGGGTCTCTAGCTGGAGCTGTTTGATATCCGGCAGCGCATCCATCCCGGGACTTCGGCCGTAGGCATCGTTGGCAACAAGGTCCCATCTCGGTGCAGCGAAGGGACACTCGTAGAATCCTCGCTTACGGAGCAGTCCAGGTGCATAGGAGGAGCCGCCTTGGGGTGATGCGGAGCCTCCCCATTCCCAATACACCTCTCTCCAACCAAAGTGATCGGGCATTCCGTAGAGTTCAGGCTCGCCGTTCGGTTCGATGGCATGAGCCACAACAAGCTCACGAGTAAGACTGGACCCACCACTTTCGTAAAGCCTCCGTACGGCAGGGGAGCAGTTGTCGAGGCCGAACTGCTGCACGCACTGGGCCGTAGTAAGAGTGAACTCACGATACAGAGTATCAACACGGAAGGCTCCTGAGTTGTCGATGTAGTATTCCCCGGGGCAGGGGTTGAAGCAACGGATGACGTCCTCGAAGTCCTCGTAGATAATCATCACCCCCGTGCCGAAGATGACCAAGTCGAGGTACAGAACCGCGATGGAGTTGTAGAAGTTCGAGTTCTGCAAGACCATCCGCATCAGGCGCTCAACCTCAGCCAACCAAAGCGAGACCGGAGAGACCTGGGTCGAGTCGATACGGTTGACCTTGAGCGAGAACCAATTCCGACTTGGGTCAGTGACGCCGAACATTATCCCCGAGGCACAATTACGTGCGGCTAAAGAGCCTGTGGAGTCGAGGATGTGTTGATTGATCGGTGACCCCCGGGCCATCTGGTTCGGGGTGATGAGCCATTTATACCGGCGAGGAATGATGTAGTCAGCCAGCTCCCGATAGTGGACCCACCAGGAATAGCGGTTCACACGAAGGCCCATCAGGCGACCTTCGACATGACGACGAAGCTTCAGGTCGACCTCATCGAGTCCGTTGGTTAGGGCTTGGGCCACTACGGGACTTCCTCCTGCTTCTTAGGCGGCGGCGGCGGAGCGAACTTCCCTTCAGCATGCATCGCTGCGGCGACCATCAAGAGGTTGTCGGGATCGGGCCTCGGCCTAGAGCGGGCTTGGGTGGTTGGAACGGTTGGCATCACTTCCTCATGGCGGTGGATGGGCGGTTAGCCCAGCGGCCCTGGTCTTGGCAGGGAGGTTGTACGTATTGCCGGTTGTTGGATCGACCCAGGGCCAGGTGTCCCCACTGGCGAAGAACGACGGTTTGCCACCGAGGTACAAGGAGTTGACGATTATCCCCGTGACGGTTCCGTCCTCCCACTTCTGGGAATTTGTGAGGAAATCGTAGTTCCCTGCTCGGATGACGTGGCCGTCAAAGGTCATGTCCTTCATCAGGTTGTCGGTGCCGTTGTCCCAGCCGAGATACCAGAGGACGAGCTGATTGGACGGGAAGATATAATCGACCTCGTAGACCCACCCCGTCATCTGCCCTGACGCCCCCATCACATTCCCGACGAAGTTGCTCCAATAGGTCGTTGCCTGAAGGCCGCCAACCCGGGCTGGCCCTAGATTGCTGTTGGTCGTGTCGTCGAAGGTGACGGGGCTGCTGCCGGCTCCATAGCTACTTGGTACAACCCAGTAATCGGCATAGGGCACACGAACGCCACGTATCCAGTTGCGGAACCAGGTGATATTGTTACTCGGGCCCGCGGTGATATCGCTATCGGCGTTGAATGTATAATTGCCCTCGAATAGCACGTGTGACGAGCCACAGAAGTGCGATGCGTTGGCTCCGATCTCAGCCCAGTTCGGCGTGGTATCGATGAAGCCCTTGTCAAAGTAGTCATAGCCGTAGACACAGCCACGCCCCGCTGCACGGACGAGTGTGACTTTGTCACAATCCATCGATACGCAATCCTCGTAGATCGAGTCCGCCGTTGCCCAATTGAAGCACAGAGAGTACGAGCCCGCAGCGTTCCGGGGGTAGACGCAATCGTAGCTGTTGCACGACAGGACGTGGCAGCGGAAGCCGTGGGTTATGTTGAAATTCGGGTTCTGTGCCCACCGATAGCTGCTGACGCCCTTGGCCCAGCAATAGGCGGCGTCTTGGAGCGTGACGGCGATGCCGGTCGAGCCACGGATCGTAAGGTTCTCTACGCCGCTGTGATGGATATGTGCAGCGTTGTACTTCGTGACCTGGGCCGTGTAAGCGGTGTGATAGCCGAGGTGAAGTGGCGTTGAGAAGGTTACCCGATTGCCGGAGATGTTGGTGATCTCCTTCACCTCACATAGCGGACGGTCTAAGCGATTGTAGAAGTCCCCGTTGCTGTTGACTTCGGTCGGATATTGTTCAAAGTGTACCGCGGTAGGGCCGATACTGGTCAATGGGGTGTTGAGAGTGTAGAGGCCGGCCTGTCCAGTGGAGCCCGTCTGCTGTGCTATGATCTCAACCCCACCCGGAATACCAGCACCAGTGATGACAGCGGGGGTGAACAGCTGGCCTGTTATACTCTGGCAGTTAATCGTGGTGCTGGTCCCGCTCACCGTGCCGGTGAAGTCGCCTCGCTTGAAATAGTCCTGTCTCTCCGGATTGTGCTTCCGCCATATTATTCGGTAATCAGCACGGGCCCAGACTTGAGCGCCGCCGCCCTGCGGATCGGTCTGCCAATTCGCACCCGACACTTCATCAAGCACAACGAAATTGCCCACCGATAATCCCGTCACGCTCACCAGATCGACGTAGAAGTTTCCCTTGACCCCGTCGGCTGAGAGATTTCGGCTGAACGCTTCATCGGGCACCCCCTGCATGAAGCGATTGGGGGCGATGAGGATACCAGGTAGTTGAGGAAAGGGCTGATCGGAGGCGTCGGCACCGGTCCCTGGGGGCCGCTGAATCTCGGCACCTCCCGAGGTCCGGCATTGGATTTCGGTCGTGCCGGAGCCACGCAATACGACATAGGGGTTCTTGATCCAGAGAGGATCGGTGCCGAGCTTAGTAAAGGTCCCGTTGTTCAACAACACCACCTGCGGACTGCCGGCTGAAGCGACTGCCCCTGCCGCATCGAGCTTCGATTGAATATTAGCGCCGTCATCCAAGCCCCCACCCGCTGCGGAGATCGTGGCGAAGACGTTGGTGTAGTTCGGAATGCCGCCCTGAGAGTAGAAGCCTGGGTTCCATGTGGTCGTCCGCTCTGCCGGTAGGGAGAAGGTCCCACTTGGCACAGCCCCGGAGAACTGCACGATCTGTGCCTTGGAGGGGCGGACAAGGGCTAGTGATGTAGCGCATAGCAGAAACTTTCTTCGGTTCACTGACCAACCCCCACCAACGCCCGATAGCTCCCACCACCGCCACCGCCACCACCGGAGGTACAGCCCCCTGTTGGCTTGGCTAATGCAATCTCTGCACCCCAAGCAGCACTTGCTGAGAGTGTGCCGTTGCCTGTGATCGCTGTGCCCGTACCGGTGTAGTATGACATGCCAAAGCCAGACGAGGAGAAGCCCGAACGGGTGTCGATGTTCGTTCCGTCCGTGGAGCTGACGGTTGCTGTGGACCCACCGAACCCGGCTACGGCCATGCAGGTCGAGGTTGGGCTTCCGGTCGTTGCGGAAGCGGTGGTGCTGGTGCCCGTGTTTGTGGTTACGGTAACGGCGTTGGCAAGGCTGGAGGTATCGGTGCCGGTGAAGGTCACCCCGCCGTAGACGATCGTATTGCTCGTCAGTCCGCTGCCGCCGATGTTGAGGGTCAGCGAGCCAGAGGACGGGTTGAGCAGGGCGAAGAAGGAGAGACTGAAGGAGCCAAGGTTGACCTGGGTCCCGACCTGGGTCATCGCGGTACCACCAAGGGTGATGGTCCACGTGCCCGGGGTGGTCGTGTCGGCGCCGATGAAGACAATGGCGAGGGTGGCACTGGCACTAGGGGAGATGAAGCCCGAGAACGGAACGCCACCTGTAAATCCGGCCCCCCACGACCCCATATGGTTGTTCGGGCCGGGGTTGGTGACACCCACGGATAGGGCATCGATCGCCACAGCAGCCTGGGCCGTCGGCGCCCCAAACAGGAAGGCGCAGAGAAGGGCCTTAGAACTGAGCGTAGTAAACAATCGCCTGAACTGCATTAGCTGCACTCGCATTGATGCACAAGGCGTTGGCTGAGGCGGTCTTCAGACCTCGCCAAAAGGGTGCGCCGTCGACGATGCCCCCGTTGATGGCGAGCTGGAAGGCTGGGGTCATATTGGTGGTGCCAGTGGCACAGTTGGAGCCCGTGCCGTAGACCAACTTGACGTTAGTGGCTGTGCCACCGACGGTGATTGAGAAGCCACAGACATAGATCGACTGCGATGCTGCAAGGGCCACCATCTGAGTAGCGCCACTGGTGGCGGCGTCGTAGGTCGCGGAGAGGTTGCATTGAATGAAGGGCTGGGTAAGGCCACCGGTCGAGCCCCCGGTCTGGCCCATCACCAACGACCCCGTTTGGCCCGAGGTCGAGGAGCCTTGGGTAAGGCCCGTGGCAGCTTTGACGTTTACCCACAGCCCGTTCGTTGTGTCGGCACGGAGTCGGTCCCAGGTCGTGCCGTTGAAGCCGTAGAGCCACGCTGCGGCTTGGCCGTTCGTTGCGGAGGTGGCGACGCCATCGGCGTTGTTGTTGAACGTGCCACCGGAGCAGCCCACGGCACAGTTCACTTGGAGATTGTTTGAGCCGTCGGCAACCAGGTTGACCATGTTGAGGCCGGACTTCGCACCAATCGCCGTGCCAACCGCTGGAAAGGTAGCGGCGAAGGTAGACGAAGTCCCGCCCCCGACTGCGGCGTTGATCTTCAGGTTACCTGCACTGTCGAGCTGGAGGGGTGAGGCGTTGCCGCTGACGATTGTGGTCGGGGCGGTGTTGAATTGGCCGCCGATGAGGAAGGCGTTGGCTGGGGAGGCCCCGTTTTGACCAATGAAGTCAAGGGTGGCCCCGACGTTGCCCAAGGTTCGGACGGTGCCGATGACCTTCGTCGTTTCGGCGTTCAACGTCGTTGTGGTGAGAAGTGGGGTCATCGCAGCGATGCCCTGGACCGACAACACGTTGGTATTGGCCGAGCCCGCTGCGGCGTAGATGGCAGCGCCGTTGACATCGGTCAGGACGGTTAGAGGGCAGATTGCGGTGCAGTTGAAGGATTTGACGGTCTGCGTTGCCCCGGCAGCGTCTTTGAAGGTGAATGAGGCTTGGCCCCAGGCTACCGAAGGCCAGAGGAGGAGAAGAGCAAGGAGGAGCTTCTTCATAGCGTCACCTTACAATGAATGGGATCGCGACGGCGTTGCAGCCTGTTACAACGGTGAAGTCGAGCTGGAGGGCACCGCAGGGGGTTAGCGCGACGGTAGCGGACTTCCCTGCGGAGCCACCTCCAGTCAAGGGAACGAGCCAGCCCGTGGCAGCCCCGGCAGCCGAGACCAGGAGAAGGAGGATCAGGGCTGTATAGTATACCATATCTCGACCTGGTGGGCGTTGGCGCCGTTGGAGTTGACACAGATTCGATCACCGAGGTTAGCGGCCATTAGACTGTTCCAGTAGACGGCTGCGAAGCCGACCTTGTCATTGGCAGCGAGCTGCCACGAAGGGGTGATCTTGGTATAGGTCGTGGCGCAATCGGTACCGGTCCCTGAGCCAAGCTCGACGTTAGTGGCGGTGGCACCGGTACCGATAAGGTAGCCGCAGATGTAAATCCGTCGGTTCGTTGCAGCGCCTGTGGCGACGTCTTTCTTCCCCAGGTCACTGGCATCGTAGAAGGCGTGGAGATTGCAGCCCAAGGCGCCGTTGGGCATGTTGATGATCTGCTGGCCTAGGGCAAGGGAAGGCCAGAGAAGGAGGAGGAGGAGGAGGTATCTCATCGGCCCATGCCTTGTCTGGTGGTAGGTGTAGGGGGGACTACGGTCGGGGGTGGGATCACCGGATTCTCAGGAGAGCCTAGCTGCTGGGATTGAGCGCTTCGAGGCTTCTTGAGCGGAGCGGAACCAGGGAGAGGGGTGTTTCGACCCGGGACATTCTGGCCACCGAACATCGGCGGCGGAGGAGGGCTTTGGCCAAGGGCTGGGAGGTCAGGGGAGGGGAACATCAGGCAACCATCCTCTCAGAGGAGAAGGGATCGTATTCGGACTCGACAAGCGGCTTCCTCGGCCCTTCCCCGCCGGCGTTGGCGTGGGAGGCGAGGGGTAGGGCGAAGGTGCAGGCAAGGCCGTCGACATCGTCAGGGGAGGGCTTGCCTTCGCGCATCATCACTTCCTTCGAAGTGAGGATGATTTCATCGCGGTTGTTCAGGGTGTAGGTGATTGAGAGGAGCTGAGAGCGAAGCTCGGCATCGAGTGGGATGGCCCCGGTGCGAAGCCAGCCCCGGAGCATCCCGTACATCTCAGCCCGCTTGTTGGCGTACTTCTCGCCCTCTGTACCGGTCACGAAGCCGAAGTAGTCGGGCTTGGAGCCGAACTGTACCTCGTGACAGAAGAGGTGCATATGCCGGACCGAGTCTACGACCCCGCCGCCGACGCCACCGCCGTCGATAAAGATGCCGTCGGTGCGGTAGGTCTGGTGGAATTCGAACACCTTGGTTGCGAGGTCGACGGTCGATAGCCCGTTGTAGACTTGTCGGGGGATGGATCGGGCGTCCCGGCCCTTCCGGGGGAAGATGACGGAGCTGTTCTGCCCGAACCTGGCAACATCGACCCCTACGGCCAAGGGCTCCTCTCGGGAGACCTCGATATCTCGAGACATCGCCGCATCGACGTCTGCGGAGGAGAAGAATTCCATGTCCCCGAGGCGGGGGAACTCGCCCTTCACCCGGATGCGGAAGAAGTCCGAGTCGTCGCCGTAGAGCTTCGACCACTGTTCGATCTTCTTCTTGTCCGTGAAGGAGACGGTGCGTGAGTCGACCTTGAAGGTCTGCCAAGCTTCGGCGAACTTCCCTGGAGGGAAGCATTCCTTGAACCGGCCGCTGTTCCGGGTGGGATTGCCGTAGACGCACCAGATGATCTCAGTATCGGCGTCGGTCAGCGCCCCTTCGGCCGTCTCCCAGATTGCGTCCTCAATGGCCGAGGCTTCGTCGAAGATCAGGATGATCCGTCGGCCTTGGTTATGAAGCCCGGCAAAGGCCTCCGGACGTTCCTTGGACCAAGGGATCATGTCAACCCGCCACGTCCGTTCGTGAGCGGAGTCGCTGGAATACAGCGCCGTGGCGGAGAGCTTGAAGAAATCCCGGGTTAGTGAGCGGTGGTACCACTTCCCTAGTTCGGCCCAGGTCTTCGATTTGAGCTGCGGCTCAGTGTTAGCAGTAACCACACCCCGAGTATCAGGGCAGGTAGACATAGCCCAAATAATAATCCAGCTAACCAAGGCAGACTTACCCACTCCATGACCCGATGCCACCGCTATCTGTATCGCCCTTGAGATGACCTCGCTCCGACCTTGCCCGGCCTCAAGCCCGACTCGGATCATCTCCAAGACCTGGGCCTGCCACGGCTCCGGCCCGCTGAACCTCTCCAACACCCCTTCCCCCCAAGGGAAGGCGCCCTTGACAAAGGCCAACGGATCGTGCCGGACTTCGGCCAACCAATCCAGCAGAAGCTGAGGTATCATTCCCCCTCCCGCTCAAATCCTCCGCTTCAAAGGCAGCGGGACGACCTCGGAGCTGGAGGTCGGAGCGACATCCGCTCTATCCGCTGCCTTCGGTGAGGCCGGCGGCCCCACTAACTTCAGCTTACTCCCAGACATATGAATGGCTTTGTCCAGCTGTGTCGCGAAGTCGAGGTTGACCTGGGTGTTAATGCTCCGCTTCGGAAACCCAAACCGGTCAGCAAGGTCCGCCGTCCCCGCGATCATATCCCTCAGCGAAGGCCGCTCCCCGACCTCCTCCAGCTCTTCGAGATGGTCCGACATCATCCGCTGAAACGTCACCAGGTTCTTCGACCCAAGCTGCGCAAACTCCTGCAACCCCGCAGCCACCGCTGGGTCAACCAGGTTCACCCGGTATTCGATCGTGAGATTCTCCATCGCCGGGTCGGTCCGGAACATCGACACCCGATTCACGCTAAACCCCGTCCTCGCCGCGACCTCCGTGTTGCTCAGCCCCATCGCGAACAGCCGCGCGACCATATGATGCGTGTCCCGTATCCTCTGCACCACGGGCAGCTTCGGCCGCTCCGTCAGTCCGTCGACTTCGGCCCTGGTAAGCTCTCGGATTCTCGTAACTCTAACGGCAGCTCTTCTTCCAGCCATCTCACCCTCGGCAACGTCACCCGCTCCCGCCGATCCCTTCTCCAGCGAAACTCCCGCTCCGCTTCCCTCCACGGCTTCACCTGAGGCTTTCCCATTCTCCCACTCTACTCCCACTCCGCCTAGATGTCAACAGCTAATTTTCGATTTTTAAAAATAATTTTCCCCGGGGAAGCCGGGAGTTCGAAGCCAAGGTTGCCAAGGCTGTAAAGAGGCGTTGCTAGATTTTATAAAAAGTTTGCTCGAAGGGTCTGCCCCACCGCGGGCAGCCGGGTTTTGCCCCCGGGGGCGGCCGGCCATGCATTTTCGGAATGGCCGAAGCCATCCGCCATGTCCACAACGCATGCCCAAGGCCCAAGGCCCAAGGCCAATTCCCACGGCCCATCGCCCCTGACCTTGCCTAAGCTCCCCCTCAAGCCCCCCTCAAAACCCTAATTGCCTTATCGTCAGCCATCCGCCCGGCTAGTAGTAGTAGTCTCTCTCTCCTCTCTCTCTGTCTCTCGAATAGAACCAAGGCCGGGGACGGCACCAGACCAATAAGGCAATTAGGGCTTTGAGAGGGGATTGAGAGGGCGGTGAGGGGAGATTAGGGGCGACGAAAGTCTAAGGCCGGCGGCCATAGTTTCGCCACAATCGAAGCGCCAAGTGATCAGGCCTTGGCGATGGGCCAAGGGATCGCGACCGCGAAGACATTGCAAACCCGGAGATACCCAATGTTGCCAGATGCCTACATTGTTCGCCTGTATGAAGGCGTGTCCAACAACGTGCTAATGCAAAGCCGACACGACTATCTGCCCTACGCTCAGAAGCAAGCTGAGGTATGGCGGCAGCTGTACCCCGAGCACACCGTAACCATCAACCTGGAAAACATGGAGTGACCCAATGCAAGACCAACGGGGCACAGCCCCGTCTGCGAATATGGTTCCGCACTAATGATGCCCAATGGAGATTGAAATGACTGAGAAGCTGGAATGGCTCACAATCGACATGTCTGCGCAGCCCGCTAACGTCCAAGAGGCCTACGAGTACTACGTTGATCTGAGGAAGCGAACAGCCAAGGCGAAGGAGATCTTCGAAACGGCTTTCGACGCTACCGTGGACGTCCCGGCCGGGGGCAAGATCGTTCATGGGTACAATTTCGGCCGCTTCTCCATTGCCCTCGTAGACGACGATGGCAGGGGCAAGGCCGCTCCAAAGACCAAGGCGGAACCAATCTCTCTCCAGGCCTGGATTGATAGGCAGTCCTTGAACGGACGCCGCATCTAGATCGCCCCCTGGGAGGAAGGGCCGCTTCGTGCGGCCCTTTTTCTTTGTCTGGTTGGAACAAAGCGTGAACGTTCCCGGTCCGTTCCAAACCGAGCTAGGAAGCTCGCCCATGCGTCCGAGGCAGGGGCGCTAGGGCGGTACCGGCCCCTCCCCCGAAACGCACCAGCGAGCACGGCAACTCGATTGCGGGGCATCCCAGGCGGGGCCGAGCACCTGGACAGGCCCTAGATCGGCCCTTGCAAGAACCGTGCCAGCGAGCCATGCAGCCAGTGCATACCAGCCATGCCACCGGCGCATAGCTCCCGCCACAATTCCGCCACAATCGGGGCGCATACTTAGAGCCGAGCAGAGAAGCGTCTTTACCGGCTACGACCTTCTTCGTGCCCTCCTCTGTTTGGGCTGTTTGACAAGTGAAGCACGGCGCAAGCCATTCAAGCCGCTAGGCCCTGGAGCCTAAGCGGCCGTTGGTGTTTGCGTCAATCCGAGTTGCATAGCTAGTGGGGAGCCATCAAGCGGCCGTAGGCCGCCTAACCCTCACAATCTGGAGCGAAAGCTATGAACGATTCGTATCTCCCTGCGGACAAGAGCGGAACGCTGTTGCAACAGGCCCAGTACTGGCTGGAGAAGGCCGTTGGCTTCGAGAAGGATAACCCGAAGCAAGCGGAGATGGCTTTCAACATGGCCTTGAAGAAGGAGCGGGAGAACCGCTCGGGAATGGATGACGAAGCATGACCAGCTGGAAGGACTTGGCTCGCTTCGTCAGAACATGTCAAGAGTGTGGGCACGAAGCCGAGTACAAAGACCCTACCACGTACAAGAACGATACTTGGAAAGATACCAAGTGCAAGCGGTGCAAGAGCGATGCCTTGGACTATGGTTCATGGCGTCATTCTGAGGACTGCAAGTGCCAGTACTGCATGGAGGACTTAGACGATGACTAAGGCCGAGGCTCTAGCGATACTTGGCTTGGTTGTCCAAGCCATTACCGATACGATCAACGAAAGCCCCGACGGTGCGCCATCGGGGTCGCTCTATCTCGCATGTCAGATGCATGGCATGAGCCTTGAGACTTATCAGCAGATCATGCTTGGGCTGGTCAAGGCTGGCAAGGTAAGGCGGCAAGGCCATCTGTACTTCAAGGCCAGCTAATGTGTGCCATCAATCCCAAGCACCAGCATCACTACAAGCTCTCGGTCTACACCAGCCACGATATGAGCGAAGAGGACTTCGCCACGCTCGTGATTGGCAAGGTCGTAGAGCTTGAAATGAAGCTCAACGAGGACATGCGACTTCGGTGGCATGTCGAGGATATCACCGAATAGAGCCCTTGGCTCCCCACCAGTATGCAACTCGGAACGGGATTGTGTGCCCCTAGGGCGGACACATGGAGCAGCCACAATGGCATCTGACCCAAGACTTAGGCGCCGTGACATAAAGATGAAATGGGTCGATTCCTTTGAGATAACGCTAGCCGCAACTACCCTCATTGGCGCCGAATACAGGCTCATCCGCAAGGCCAGACGAAATATCAAGCGCAGATCGGCCTAGGCTTAGGGGAGAACTGCTATGAAGTGTGTCAAAGTCCTATCTAAGGACGGCCTTCACACCGTCGTCCTTAGACTACCCAACGACGAAGCTGCTAAGCTTGTCAATGAAGGCAAGGCGACTTACGTTCCTAAGTCAGCCTGGAAAGCTGGAGGCAGGAAATGATCTACGAAGATGTCGAACGCAAAGCCGACGAAATCAAGATGCTTCTTGGATATGATCCAGAGCAAGGAGGCATAGAGGTACTCGCCTTCGTTCACTTGGTCGCTGAGGCTATCATCAAACGGGCTTGCCTCACCGGCCAAAACATCGAGGATGGCCTCAAATGCGTCACTGAAACCCTTGAAAACGCCGCTGCCTTGAAGGCCCTGGACCTCATCATTGAAGAGAGGAGAAGGCAAAATGAAGCTATGGATCCTACGTCCAAGGCCCGACCTCCCCAAGGGATTTAAGAACCCTTGGGACCCTTGGTATGACAAGGCTTTCGGCTTTGTCATCCGGGCCGAAACTGAGGCTGAAGCCCGTGAATATGCCAGTAATCGGCATGTAACGGGCGACGAAGCTTCCGAGTATTCGGAAGTATGGCTATCCCCCGACTACACCTACTGCCTTGAGCTGGAGACAGAAGGCAAGGTCGGGGTCATAATACGGGACTTCCGCTCAGCCTAACACCTACTCCGCCCTAGAGGCGCACAATCCCGTGCAACATGCGCTAAGGAGGCGCATTACCATGTCTGTACTAAACATCACAATCACCAAAGCCAAGGCTGTCATGCCGATAGAAACGAACGACCTTCCAGAAGCCATGTATGAAGAGGCCCTAATCCTCGGCTTGAAGGCCATCCTCAATCGTGGCACCACCAAGATCACGAAGGAAGCCTATCCAAACGAGGACGAGCTGAAGGCAGCAGCGTTAAAGGTCGCTGAAAAGCAGAAGAAAGACCTTATGGACGGCAAAATCCGCCGTACCGGAGCGAAGGCTCAGAAGGTCTCTGGTGCACTTATGACTGAGGCCCGTCGTCTGGCCAGAGCACTGGTTAAGGACGAGCTGAAGCGCCAAGGTATCAGAGCTACCTACGTCGAAGCTTCTGAAATCACCAAGGCGGCCAATGCCTACATCGCCGTCGATCCTTCTATTCTGGAGAAGGCTCAGGCCAACCTCGATGCTAGAGAGGAGATGAAGTCCTCTGCCGTCGATATCTCCAAGATCGTCTCCGCTACGATGGTCTCGGAGAAGAAGAAGAAGAAGGTCGAAGCCGAGAAGGCTAAGGCGAAGGAGAAGCTCGCTGTCTTTCAGGAAAGGATCGTCCCTGCCAAGGGCGAAGTCCGACCCAACTAATGCGACGCAACAGATATCGCCATAGCTCTCATTGGAGAAAGGCCAGTGAGATAAGGCGTCACCCTGTAGCGTGGCACCGTTGGGGGTATTGGTGGAACCACTTCTCCAATACACCCAATATATACTGAGCATTAGGCCAGGGGCAATCCCGCCCCTGGCCTTCAACCTTCACGGAGATACAGACGATGGACACGGCTATCCAGGTTAGCCCCACCGTAAACCTCGATGAGGAGGGCACTGTGACACAAGTCATGGCAATGATTGGCGAACGCTTAGTCAGCCATACCCGACTTGCTTCACAGGTACAGCACTTGATTGAACAAGTCGCATCGCTTCAAGCCCGGACTGCTGAGCTTGAAGCCAAGGTCAAAGAGACTGAAGAGCGAGCCTTCCACGCCTCGGTGGAACGGGACGATGCTAAGCAAGCTCTCGACTCCGAAAAGCAAGACAACGCCAATCTTCGACTTGAGATTGAACACCTCCGAGCCTCTCAGATCGAGAGCAATCGGCAGCGAAGTGAACTTCAAGCCCGCTTTGATGCCTGCCAGAGAGAGCTTCGTGCAACGAAGCAAGACCTCGACTATTACCAGGAGCGCACTCGCCGGTACCGAGAGGATACCATCCCCGACTTGCAGAAGCAGGTCGACACTCACCGAGCTGACCTCACTACGCTGAGAAAGGAGCACAAGGAGAAATCAGACCAACTCGATCGTGTCAGGGAAATCCTTGGTTCCTTTCAGGTACAGCCTTCTATCATCGAGGAGCACCCCCGCCCTGAGGCTGTTACGGCTGAGCCTGAGGCTCCCGAGGTTCATGAGACTGTGATAGAGCAGGATAAGGAGCCTGCTCCTCCCGAGTCGGAGGCCACTCAGGCTAAGCCTTGGTGGCAAGACCGATAACAGGGAGGTGGGGAGGCCTCAGAGCCTCCCCAATCTATCATGGACAACAAACATGACACACTTAGAAGGCTTGCTTTGCAAGCGGCACACAACTCAACCATCCATCTTCAAGGCAATCCTCCGCCGCCTAAAGCTCGGGCTTTGGCCAAGGCTAAGGCTCAAGGGAAGGCACGAAGGATTAGGAGGATACATGCAGGCCGAACCCATTAACCCCGATAAGCCGGCCGAGGTAAGGGTCCTATCCTCCCACCTCTACCATATCAAGGAGGACACTCCTTGTGCTTGGTGCGGTAAGACAATCCCCAAGGGAAAGCCCTACCGCCGAATATCGTTCATGTGCGACGGAGATTTCAAAGTCGAGAAAGTTCACCTCGATTGCTTTCATGGATGGCGATAACAACAGCCCCTAGGCTCCGGCCTAGGGGCTTTTTTGTTGCCTATTTCACATTAAGGCGCGATAAGAGAATTTAATTCCACAAATCGAAAGTTATCCCTTGACATCCGCTCCCTAATGTGGTATAATAGTATATAATGAGGAGACTGGAACATGAAGTGGAAATCACGGTATAAAGAGCTTCTAGCTCTGGCACATAAGCATTTGGGTGATCGTAGATTGGCCCGATCATTCCCCGACTTGTCAGTCGAGCAACGAACGGCGCCAACGTCGGACCGAATAGCGAAGGTCATCAAATACCCCAAGCACTTCAACATGAACGTGGTTAACACGAAGGTGGACTCATGAGCACTCACTCCCCTGCTCCATACCCCATACCAGACCATGCTGCGCATATCTGGACCCGTGGGGCAGAGCTGATCCTGCTCCTACCGCCGTCTAAAGGCAGGAAGGGCCACTCAGTCACCCTTCCAAACACTCCAAAGGGCCTAGCCTCGGTTCTTCTAATCCTCAGGGAGCGAGAGAACTCCAACGATAGAAGGATTGGAACCAAGGCCGCACCGGTCCAACACACCATTGATGCTTGGCTTGAGTCCGCTACCACGGATTTCCTCAAGACCAAGAAGGCCAAAGACCAATTCTCCGACGAACAAAAGGCCAAGGCCAAGGACATCGTTAGCAAGCTGCTGAAGGGTGACCTATGAACGAGCTTCGAGAGACAATCGCAAAGCTACACGAGTCCAACGACGCTGATATAGCGTTTATTGTCGCCGCCACGATCAACCTCTACGCCGATTCAATGCGGCGGCGGGCGGGGCGGATTTTATTCGGACCTTCTGACGTTCGCATTCTCCTCGAGATGATCGTGAAGCTTATCACCGTCGCAGATATTAGCCAGGATTACGCAAAGACCCCAGCACGTAGCCATTCCCCGAACAGAACCGAGGAGAAACTTCTAATCGACCCGGTTAAGTTCGAAGAAGCACTAACGGAGAAGAAGTGATGGACATCGCAGCTTGGCCTTGTGGCGACGGATTTGTGATCCGAATACGAGGGACGGAATGCTACTGCGATCCACACGAGATGGAATGCCTTCGACGCTGCATTGGCGACGCCCAATTCGGCATCTATGCCGGTGGCGAGGGGCATCTGGAGCTTAAGATGGAGCATATCCGCCACCAACAAGTCGTAAGGGAGCTTCCCCAAGAGGGATCGCTGCTCGAACGGCTTGGACTAATCCCTAAGCGAGAGCCTCTGGTAAGGAGGATTTAATGGTAACAAAGCAATGTGCACTCACTGCCTATGACCTCTCCGCCCTAATCCAGCAGAGGGCGATTCGGATCAGCATGCGAGCCCGGGGGGACTACGGTCACTACGGTCGGAACGAACTAATACTCAAACTCCGTCAAGACCTCTACGCCCTTACGGAGTACGTGGAGAAATACTGTGCATTGGTCGAGGTGGAGGCAATAGATGACTAATCTCCCCCTTCCAGGAGAGGTCTTCTCCAAGATGACCCATCACCTTCGAGAAGCCCAAGGCTGTGCGGCAATGCTTGCCCACCTTGAACGTGACAACCATCCAGCCCTAGCCAAGGGCTGGCTTAACATCGAGGACCTTCTTAAGCGAGTAGTTACCAACATTCTTCAGATGAAAACGGGGAGGATGCATTGAGCAGCGGAGACATAGACGACCGTTTAGGCCCACCCGGAAAGGTCGACGACCTTCGAAAGACCTCACAAGGCTTCGATTTGTATATGAGTTCAATCGACTCTATCCCAATCAAGCGAGCAGGGGTCCCATATGGAGCGGGAATTTCTACTGATGGGCGGACTTGTTACGTTGACGATAGGCTTGTTCTTATCCTTAATGGGGTGGATGTTAGTCCGGCTCTTCGGATTCACGAGTGTGTTGAATGGGCTTTACGTGAGTACTTTGACATTGGCTGGGACTATCATAGCGACCCTTCCGGTCATCGTCTGGCTAATCGAGCGGAATATGAGGAAGTAGGCCGGCTCTTCCCCGACCAAGACCCCGATGACGCTTGGGAGGCCTACGACGACTTTGTCGATCCACAAATCCGAAACATTGAGCATGAAGATGTGACGAACGTCCCTAAAGACCTGGCCCTCTACCCCTATGAACACACCGCAATTTTCCGTAGAATAAAGGAGGCTCAACGTGGAACCAACTGAGGAACAAGCTGCAATTCTGCAAGGCGTTGCCATGACAGGGGATAACATACAAGTTCGGAGCTTTGCTGGCACTGGTAAGACAACGATGCTGAGAATGATTGATAGCGTCCTACCCCCCGGCCCGGTTATATATCTGGCCTTCTCAAGGGATGTTGTCAAGGAGATGGAGGAAGGGCAGAAGAATGGCACCGGCTTCCGCACCACGACTACCCCCCGTACACTCAATTCACTTGGTCATCGAGTATGGGCCAAGACGGTTTCCTCGATTACTCTGGATACAAAGAAAACCTCAACCCTCTTCAGGGAATGCCTTGAGGACCGGCCTAAAGACTATCAAACGGAAGCCTGGGACGTATACTCGGAGGTATCAACAGCCGTTGGAATGGCGAAGGCTCTTGGGTATATTCCCGAGGGCAAGTTCACCCACGTTAGGCCCTTGTGCGATCAAGACACCCTAGTCTCGAGACTTGATGAACAACCTTCTGATCTCGTCCTCGAACTCCTCGATGACGTGCTGACGCTTTCAATCAAGGCCGCATACAAGGGCTTCATCGATTACAACGACCAAGTCTACATGCCGGCCGTATTCGGCGGAACCTTCCCACAATACCCAACCGTTCTAATCGACGAGGAGCAGGACCTTAACCCAGTCAACCACCGAATGCTTGACAAGCTAGCCAAAGGTCGACTGATCGGCTGCGGCGACCCCTTCCAATCCATCTACGGCTTCCGTGGAGCGGTTCAATCGGGAATGGAGAAACTCAAAGAGAAGTTCTCGATGACCGAGTACGATCTAAGCGTCAGCTTCCGCTGCCCCCGGGCTATTGTTGAAAACGCCCGTTGGAGAGTTCCACATTACAAATGGATAAAGGAGGGAGGCCTTGTCTCTCAGCTACCAAGACTTGATGGAAGCGACATACCTGAGTATGCTGCGGTCATTTGTCGGAACAACGCCCCACTCTTCCGACTGGCCTTCGATCTTATATCTCATGGAAGGTCTGTGTCAGTGGCAGGATCAGATATTGGACCAAAGCTCATCGCTACGCTTAAGCGCTTGGGGGATGATGATCTGCCACGATCCTCAGTTCTCACTGAGATCGACCTCTGGCTCGAAAGCAAGCTACGTAAGGGTTCGATTACCGCTAACGACATGGCTGAGGCGATGCGAGTGTTCGCTGGCTATGGGGAAACGCTTGGTCAGGCTATCTCTTATGCTGAGTATCTCTTCGAACAGCAAGGGGCGATCAAGCTTCTCACTGGCCACAAGTCGAAGGGCTTGGAGTTCGACACGGTTTACTTCCTCGACCCACAGCTGATTAAGAACGACACGGAACAGGAACTAAACCTTCGCTATGTAATCCAAACCAGAGCAAAGGACAAGCTCTATGAGATCAACAGCGCAGATATCATATGGAGTGATTGATGGCAACCTCCACATCTCGCCTTGCCTATGCTGACTGTCATGATCAGATGGATAGGGCCTTGGCAGATGGAAAAGGTATTCGTATTACGTTCACGGGCCGGTCCGATGACGAGGCCTTTGGGCTGGCCTACAGGTTCCGCCTTCGATGCCACTCAGCAAGGAAGCTGGACAGAAAAGCGAACCAAGCGATCTACGCAAGCGATGAACCACTCTATGGAGTCAGCGTCTATGATAAGCTTGTACTCCGCGTAGTGAGAAATCCCCCGAACAAGGCCTGGGTCTACCTCGAAGTCAGCGAAGCTAAGGTTTACGAAGCCGAGAGCCTATCCGACCTTGAAAGCGAAGAGATAGCAATCGAGAAGGAGCCGGTGATAGAGAAAGAGCCCGTGATCAAGAAGCTCTGGAGGAGGATATAATGAGCGTCAGCTCAAAGAACCGTGTTGAACTCGCTGGGATATGGTACCAAGCTGCCGAGACCGAGGTAGGCATTGCACTAGAAACAGATGGAAATCCTAAGTCCCTGGCCACACAGCTCTATCAAGTCAAGGACGAGCTGGCTGATCCAGATCTAGACCTCCTATCCATCGTCTTACCCGGAACACAGGAGGTTTGGATTGTGAGAAAGGACAAACAATGAGCGTCGAGACAGACCTTCTAATGTCAAAGAACCCCCTAGACCTAACCGCCGAAGATGTGGAGGCGATCGTACTCGAAGAACGCAAAGCGAGATTGATGTGGGAAGGCGGAGTGAAGCCAAAGAAGGAGAAAGGGCCAACCATTGACATCTCCAGTGTGGTCCAGGCCTTGATCCCGAAGACAACCTCAACCGATCCCAAGGTAACCTCAACCGGCTTGAGGAGACGGATATGACCAAATGCCCCGTCTGCCACCTGGACATGTCTGTAAACATCTTCTCTTGTGAGAACGAACGTTGTCCGTACTGGAGAGTTTACTTCATGGACCCTGACGCTCCAGAGAAGCTCCACGCCCTGCTGAAGGAGTTCCTCGATGAGTGAGCAACACCAGATCGAACCCGAGCCCGCCCCAAGCCCATTCCTCCATGGGACCAACATCCAATTCGCTTGGGACTCAACCTCCCTTGGCTGGCTTAAGCGTTGTCCAAGGCTCTACGAATATGAAATGATCGAGGGCTGGAAGTCCAGGGGCGAGAGTATCCACCTTCGTTTCGGCATCGAGCTCCACCAAGCCCTCCAAGACTATGAACTCTTTCGCGAAATGGACCTAGACCACGACGAAGCCCTTCACAAGGTGGTTTGGGACCTGCTGAAGAGGATTTGGGGCTGGGACCCCAAGCCAACCACAAAGACAGAACGACTCAAGACCAAGACGAACCTAGTCCGTGCTGTGATCTGGTACCTCGACAAACACCCGAGGGAAAGGGACCCGGCAAAGACACATATCCTACCAAACGGTAAGCCAGCGGTCGAGCTTAGCTTTAGGTTTGCGCTGGATTGGGGACCAGCCACCCAGCAATGGGGCCGCACTGCACAAGTCCCACATCCTGAGCGGTTGCCTGAGATGCAGGCCTACATCCTCTGTGGCCACCTGGACAAGATCGTCGAATACAATGACGACCTCTTTGTCATGGATCATAAGACGACCACAACCGTACCGAGCGAGTTCTACTTCGATCAGTTCGACCCGGACAACCAAATGTCCCTCTACGCCTTGGCTGCCCAGGTCATTGCCTCTACCACAGTCAAGGGCGTCATCGTCGACGCCATCCAGGTCGCGGAAAACTTCAGCAGATCGACACGGAGCTTCACCTTCCGCAACGAGGAACGGATCGAGGAATGGCTCAACGACCTCGCCTACTATTTCCGGCAGGCGGAGGAGTTCGCCTTGCAGGGGTATTGGCCGCAGAACGACACAGCCTGTGACAAGTACGGCGGGTGCAAGTTCAGAGATGTATGCAAGAAGTCCCCACATATCAGGGAGCAGTTTTTGCTAGGGAACTTTACGAGGGGAGAGGTATGGAACCCCCTCATAACAAGGTAAGATACGTTATCGAGACGGAGGTGGTTGAGCTGTACAAAGACAGAAGAGAAAGATGGTTCGTTCGCTTCAAGGGAAGTTGGGAAGCCCTCTGTTTAGGCCGAGATGAACCTGATCTATGCATCGGAGACACGGTTAGAATAGCAATCGAAAGGGTGAAAGATGCCGACCTTAGCAAAACACCAGTCAAATGAATACACCAAGCTCCTCCTTATCGGGGACTCCAAGTCCGGTAAGACAGGGTCCCTTGTATCTCTCGTTAAAGCCGGATACAAACTCCGTATCCTTGACATGGACAACCTTCTAGACATTCTCAAGTACATGATCCAGAAGGACTGCCCGGACAAGATTGACACCGTAGAATTCCGCACCCTTCGTGACAAGCGGAAGATGACCGCAGCCGGGCCTATCATCGACGGCCCACCCAAGGCCTTCGTCGAAGCCATCCGCACCCTCGACTCCTGGAAGTACGTTGAAGACGGAGTCGCAGTCGACCTGGGCAAGCCCTGTGATTGGGGACCGGACTGTATCCTTGTCCTCGACTCCCTCTCTCGCTTCTGCGACGCCGCCTACGATTGGCGCGAACCGCTGACGCCTCGGGGGAAGAGCGGGGAATATGATCGACGGGCGACCTACGGTGATGCCCAGGACGCCGTTGAAAACGTCCTAGCTACGCTGACGTCGAAAGCCTTCCAAACCAACATCATCGTCATCGCCCACGTTCTCTACCAAGATCAACCCGACGGAACGAAGAAGGGATTTCCACAAGGCGTAGGGCAGAAGCTCTCACCCAAAATCCCTCAGTACTTTCCGTCCGTTGTCCTTTACAACAACATAGGAGGTAAGCGAACCCTGCAAACCAATTCCACTCCGCTCATTGACCTGAGCAATCCGAAGCCCTTCGCAATGCAGAAGTCGTATCCAATCGAGACAGGGCTGGCAGACTTCTTTGCCGTCCTGAGAGAACCCAAAGAGAAGATATTGAGGCGAGCATGACTGAAGAACCAATCCCCCTAACTGAAGAGGATCACGAAGAGGACCTTAAAGAGGAGTTACAAGATCGCATCCACACCCTACTCATGTACTCTGAAGTCTACCGGAACCTTAACGCAGGAGGAACTCGATACATTGAGAAATACACGCTAAGACAGTTAGCTGAACTGATCTCAACCATCATCAACCACATCTACACAAACGCAAAGGACTAAGTATCATGAACGAGAAACCCAACCTTAGCACTATCCTCGACCGTGTCCCCTCCCCGGATGACAAGCCCAAGCCACTCCCGGTCGGAGAGTACATCTTCTTCATCAAAGGGCTCCCGAATTTTGGCAAAAGCACAAAGAAGCAAACGGACTTCGTTGAATTTAATTGTGAGCCAATACAAGCCCTTACCGTTGATGAAGATGACCTTCAGTATGCCTTGACCCGGGGCGACGGCACGGTCAAGCCCCTGTCATCCGCTATGCGACGGCTGACCTTCTACATCACCGACGAAGCTGTATGGCGGCTCGACTCCTTCATGCTTAATGCGTTGAGGATTGAGCCCCAAGAAGATGACGAGGACAAGACTCGCAATCAGCTAATCCAGGAGACCCCTGGAAGGACGTTCATCGGCACAATCTCCCACGTCACCTCCGAGGACGGGACACAGCTCTACGCCAACATCTCGTCCTGGGCCCCGGTCAAGGACTAACTGAAACTAGGGGGTGGAGCACCTGGCTTCATCCCCTTTTTCTTGGAGGTAAACATGGCAATGGCAATGCCCGTATCAAGCAGTACCGGAGACTGGATTTGTTCTGGTTGTGGTAAGCTAATCAAGAAGAATGAGTATCATCAATGCAATCAAGACGGTATTAACCACCCCTTGCACTACAACTCCCATCCCACGGGCATCGAGTGCATCACTATCGTCGAGCACATGACCTTCAACTTGGGCAACGCCACCAAGTATATTTGGAGAGCCGGACAAAAGGGAGACACAATCGAGGACCTAAAGAAAGCTCGATGGTACATCGATAGAGAAATCCAGCGGTTGGAGAAATCCCATGGGTAAGAGAATTTCTAAAAGGGCCCGTCTCGAAATCGCCCTTCTCTACATCCTCGGATACAGGATCAACTTCATTGCTGCCCTCTATGGCGTAAGCCGGGCGATGCCTCAGCGCTGTGCCGGAAGGCATTGGCTCAGGATGCCTCAGCGTGGGAACCGCCATGCCTGACATCACCTTCGTCGGAGAAGCCTATGGAGAAAGAGAGGAGTGGGAGCAGACGCCTTTCGTTGGGCCTGCTGGATACGAGCTTACTAGAATGCTTGAGGAAGCCGGAATACATCGTGCCAACTGTTTCCTCACCAACGTCTTCAATCTGAGACCGCCTGGGAATAAGATCGAAGCCCTTTGTGGAGGTAAAGATGACGCAATCGAAGGATACCCGGTTTACTCCAAGGGGAGATATATCAGACAAGAGTTTCGGAAGGAGCTTGATCGACTTACACGAGAGCTTCTTGATGTCAACTCGAATCTCCTCGTTGCTCTTGGCAATACAGCAACATGGGCTCTCTCCGGACGTACAACTATCTCAAGGTTCCGAGGAACTACTAGCTATTCAACGCACACTGTCAGAGACTTTAAAGTCCTTGCAACGTACCACCCAGCTGTTGTGCTTCGGCAGTGGGAACTCCGACCTACAACTGTCGCAGACCTTATCAAAGCTAAACGAGAGTCTGCCTACCCCGACATCCGAAGGCCAAAGCGAGAGATATGGATCGAACCCACCCTCGAAGACATCTACGAATTTCATCAGAGATACATCAAACCTCCTTGTTCTCTTTCGGTCGATATTGAAACAAGCGGACGACACATTAGTTGTATTGGCCTCGCTCCATCCCAATCAATTGCGCTCGTTATTCCTTTCTACGACCCACGAAGACTTGGAAGCTCTTATTGGCCAACTGCATCGATGGAGGTCGATGCATGGAACTACATTCGACAGGTACTGGGTGATAAACGAATTAGAAAAGTATTTCAAAACGGGGTCTATGACATTGCCTTTCTATGGAGAACCGTAGGAATTCCAACGCTAGGTGCCGAGGACGACACAATGCTCCTTCACCACGCCCTGCAACCGGAAGCGCTCAAGAGCCTGGGATACCTGGGCTCGATCTACACCGACGAAGGGGCCTGGAAACAGATGCGAACTACCCAAACGCTTAAGAGGAATGAATGAAGATCATTGAAACTGACAAGGTCAAGCCCACTTCGTTGAAGCCCATCGAACGAGAATGGGTTTATAACGGTCTTGACTGTTGCGTCACAATGGAGGTCTTAGATGCCCTACTCCCGCAGCTTGATAACCTCACCGCCGCTACCTATTCCTTTTCCCGATCCCTACAGGGGCCTGTATTGGAGATGGGTCTCAGGGGAGTGCGAGTTGATCTCGCCCGAAAGGCAGAGGTTATTGATGATCTCTACGAAAAGCTGGATCGTCTTGAACGACAACTCGACAGAATCGTTCTTGATGGATGTGGAATGCGGACTTTTAATTGGCGCTCCAACCCCGATCTACACCTCCTTTTCTACACAAGACTTGGCATCCCACCAATCAAGCGAAAAGGCCGGCCTACCGTAGACCGTAAAGCTCTAGAGAAGCTAGCAAACTACCTCATTGCCCGTCCCATAGTCAATCACATCGCCTTGATGCGAGAGATAGGGAAGAAGATAGGAGTGCTGAAGACCGAAATAGACCCCGATATCCGGATACGAACCACGTATAATATCGCTGGCACTGAAACCGGCCGCTTCTCCTCCTCCTTCTCAGAGTTCGGTACCGGGACTAATCTTCAGAACGTCGAAGAGTCCATCCGTCCAATCTTCATCTCCGACCCTGGGAAGAAGATGGCCAAGTTTGATGCCAAATCAGGAGAGAGCTACTGTGTCGGAGCCATCGAATGGAACCTCTTCAAAGACGGACGGTACCTGGATGCATGCGAGTCGGGTGATCCGCATACCGCTACAGCTAGGATTTGTTGGCCGGGTCTACCTTGGACTGGTGATCTTAAAAGAGACAAGGAGATTGCTGAGCAGCCTTTCTACCGTCACTACAGTTACCGATTTATGTGCAAGAAGATCGGGCATGGAAGTAACTATCGTGGTGCGCCTGCAACTCTTGCTGAGCAAGCCCAGATCGAACGAAGGGTTATCGAGCAGTTCCAACCCAAATATTTCCTAGCCTACCCTGCCCACCTTCGCTGGCACGGATGGGTGGAGAAGCAAGTCCACGACTTCGGTTGGCTCATATCCCTATCTGGAAGAAAGCGTTGGTTCTTCGGCCGGCGTGCCGACGACTCTACAATCCGCGAAGCTATCGCCTACGACCCCCAATGCTCACTTGCTGACATCGTCAACAACGGCATGCTTCAAGTATGGCAGGCGGGGATTGTCGAACTATATATGCAAGACCACGATGCTATCACCGTTCAATATCCCGAGGAACAGGAAGATGAAATCATCCCAAGGGTCTTTAAACTCCTCTCCTACCCAGTCGAGCTTGCACATGGGCGAACCCTCACCATTCCATACGACTGCAAGGTAGGCTGGAACAGGGGAGATTACGATGGCAAGACTAATCCCGACGGCCTCAGGGACTATCGGCCTGGTGACGAACGGCGGCGGACGCCGCCGGTGCCAATCCTGGATAGAAGCGTTCATCGAGCATACGGATAACCTCGAAACGGCACCAATATTTAGGAAGTGGATTGCCATCTCAGCCATCGCTGCGGTGCTTGAGCAGAAGGTATGGCTCCATACTTCCGCGGAGATGTATCCAAATCTGTACATCTTCCTGGTAGGCCGAGCTGGCATTGGAAAGACCCGGGGGATAATGGCGGCAAGTAGAATTCTGCATCAAGTGCCGGACATGTTCTTCGCACCGACCTCGATGACAATGGCATCACTGGTTGACTCCATGACAGAGTCCAAGAGGTTCCTCCCCCGCCTCCCCGAAGCACCATTCGAATACAACACCCTATACATCATGGCCGACGAACTCTCGGCCTTCATGCACGAATACGAGACCGAGCTGATCGGGGGTCTTACGACCTTCTACGACTGTGTCCCTTACGCACAGCGTAGACGTGGGAAGGACATTCATATCAAAATCCTCCACCCTCAGCTCAACATCCTTTGCGGAACCACCCCTTCAAACCTCATCAAGTTCGTTCCCGAGATTGCTTGGGAGCAGGGCTTCATGTCTCGAACAATCATGGTGTACTCAAATGACAATCCAATGGTCGACGACTTCCAAGCTGCTAGAAAAATGTCGGAGCATCTGGTCCATGATATCAAGATCATCAATTCCATTGCTGGCCAGTTTACAACTGATCCTGAATATCGCAGCGCTATTGGCAATTGGCGTGCTGGTAACGAGGCTCCCGTACCAACACATCCCAAGCTCCTTCACTATAACACTCGAAGACGAACCCATCTCTATAAGCTGTCAATGGTATCCTCCGCAGATAGAGGAGACAACCTCAAGCTATCCTTGGACGATTTTAACCGTGCACTGGGATGGCTCCGCGAGGCAGAAGTACTCATGCCAGAGATATTCCGGATCGGCTCTCCCGGTGCGGATGCCAAGGTAATGGATGAAATACACCACTTCCTCATTGTGGCCTGTACTAACGTTGAGGCGATATCAGAGCATCGACTGACGAGGTTCGCCTCTGAACGAATTCCAATGACAGCGGTGAAGAGCGCAATCGAGGTTATGCAAGCTTCGGGAAGGATCAGGTCTGTTCGAGTCGATCCCAAGACCGGGCTAAGAATGTTCGCACCCGTGGTCGACAAATCAGCCACCTAGCCCATGGTCTCGCTTGATCGAATGCCGAATCCGCTTACGGACCTTGACCGGTTTGGGCTTGCCCTTGTTGACCTTGGCCCAACGTGCCTTGCCCGCCTCACTCATGCGTCGCCGCTGCTCATCGGTCGCACTATGTCGCTTCACTGTAGCTTACAATGCTGGATCAGGGCGTCGAATACGGCACGCTCGGTGATCTGATTCTCACGTGCAATCCACATAACCATAACAAGAACAGCAGCCTGGAGCAAGATAAGAGCAAGGATAAGCGGTGCGGACTGAAACGTCTCAACGACACCAGATGCGACTCTTCCAGCCTCTTCAACCGGACCTGGGTTCATGCCTTGGCCTCCACCGGGTAGACTACTTCTACGTTGTCATCGGTTATAATGCCCAAGGCCGACATTAAGCCAGGGCTGAGGTCAGCCACCCGACCTGTGCTTGAGTTCGGCCCCCAGTCTGCTGGCCACGCCATCAGATGCTTATCCCCCGCACTAACCAACGCCATCAGCTTCTTTTCTCGAAGCATCGACTTCGGCGTGCGATTGTAGTCCCATCTACAGGCGACGTAGAATACTTCAGGGTTAAGCCTTCGGGCCAAGCCGGTGGTTCCTGGTGGCTGGCTTGGGAGGAAGAGATGCGGAGCTTCGTCATACGAGTAGATGAAGGCCAGCCCCTCGGTAGGACTCACACCCATATCCTTTGGCCCTCCGAAGGACGAGCAACGGCCATAGAACGTTGCCACTACGTCTTTATCCGTTAAAGGCGGGCCCAACGTCAGCGCGATAGCATCACAGATAGCATCGAAGTTTTCCTGATACTCCTTGACATCTACTGCGGCATCGACGAAGCAGACCTCGATCAGGATGGCCGGCTTCTTAGTATTGTTGAGGAAGTAAAGGTCGGTGCGTTTATGCGAGCCCCGATTGACAAGCCTGCCTGCCTCAGCGATAGCAGCAGACATCCTGGTAGCAAGCTCGACCTGGGTAACATAGAGCACCTCCGTCCCCCGAGCGCCCGAGGTTGGGACGTAGGCATTGAAGTGAACCGACACATCCAAGTCCCGGCTCTGTGCGTTGTGGAAGTTGACGATCGTTCGAAGATTCTCATTCTGTGTGGTCGAGGTGTTGTCATGGAACTCAATCACCTCCACCCCCATATCCCGGAGATACTGAGCTACCCTGGGAACGACCTTCCTCGCTTCGTCGACTTCATCGATCAGGCCCGAAGCACCTCGAACGTACTTCCCATGGCCACTTGAGATTACGACCTTCATCTCTTCCCTCCATGTAAGAGCTTATAAATAATGTCCCCGCCCTTACGCTTGATCCGTCCAGTACTTATTCCTTCCCACACATCCCCGGGACTCTTCGGGTGCTGCTTCCCTGCGATCAACCAATCATAGCCAAATCCCAATGTCTTACCCACTTGGGCTGTACCCAGGCCAAACAAAGTACCACTGGCTGTCATGAAGTGCTGGATCATTTGTCCAGCATGGTCCTTAGTAAAGCCCTTCCTAGTAAGTGCTCGACCAACATCCGTTGAAATGTCTTGAACAGACTTAATTGCGGCGCTGAATAGGCCAACAGATGGTTCATGCCGGCCCTCTGACAGAACGTAGTCAGCCAAGTCCCTAACTATAGGAACGGTCATGGCTAAACCCCTAACCACGGCCTTAGCTCCGGTCCAAAGCATACCTTCCCGTTCATCGCTTGTAAGCGGCGTCACCAGCTGCTCAACAGCTGCTACCCACAAGACCCGTGAGATAATATTTCCTGCAATAGCCGGAGAGTATTCCTTGGCCTTGTTCCAATCTCCCGACCTCTTATGTTCGCGAAAGATATCACCGGTCTTCCAAACCGTCTCATAGTTCTTGACAAATGCCGAATTGAAGAACCCATACAGTGACATAAACCATTGCCCCGCAGCTCCACTACGCATATATTTGGGCCGGTAGGTCAGCGCCGTCGATCCATGTGCACCACGGACCGCTCGCTCCGCTAAGAACACAGCACTCCCATGAGGCAGCCCCTCCTCGATACCCTTACGGTATTCCGCATTCCATGTTGGAACAGCCGAGACAAGATCAGACAGTGCCACTGGTGTAGACCCTCCTTTCATTGCCATATGACGAGTCATCTGGGCAAATGACATCTCATGAATATTTACATCTGCGGCCGCACCAAGGGACTCCTGCCAGTTCCGCGTTCGGCGCTGAATCTCCTGCGAGTTTCTGTGGGCAAACCTCCAGTTTGTCTCAGACGTTGCCGGATCACGGGCCAGAAGATTTACAAACTCCTTAACAAACCTCCTCAGTCCAGTTTCGGTCATACTATTAATCAGCGCCGATAGAAAGTGCTTCTGCACAGTCCGGGGATTCCACCCAATCATCGAATGGATCGTATTTTGCCGCATCCATTCAAGGTGGTGCTCGGCAGCCAGCTGAATAGGAGAATCAACGTTCTCAGCGTTAATCATTGATTTGGCAAATTCCTTCATCGAATCTACATACTCCAGGCCCATGTGCCTCGCAACTGCCGCTTGCAATCTCTTATCCGTCATCAACTTATACGTACTAATTCCCGCTTCACGGAAATGAATATCATGAAGGATTTGGTTTACTATCCGAGCGTCTGACCCAAGGTTCAACGAAACGGGACCGATGTACCCCGTTCGCTTCTTCAATGCCCCCACGGACGTGGTCCCACGGAAGTATGTCTTTTGGAACAGATCACCACCACGAAGCTTCTGGCTCTCTTGAGGAAACCTAGGATCGTATTCTATGTGATTGTACCATCCTCGGAACTGCCCAAACGGAGTATTTATCGGCTGGATATCCACGTCCTCTGCCGCAATGCCAGTAACCCTTCGGCGCATACGGTCGTGTTCATCCTTAAGCGAAGCATAGAGATCGCCCCACTTCTGGGCCCACTCCCAGTGCTCCTTCGTAGTATTGTCAAAGACCCACTTCAGCAACGCCTGCTCATTAACGTTCCAACCTCTAGCTAGCTTCATTCGGTTACTGGCATTTCCCATGTGGCGAAGAATAGCTAGGACATTTCCATGAGTCATACTCATTGGTTCGACTGTTCCAGGTGGAAGCTCCTTCACCAAATAGGGATCATAGAACAAATGATTATCGACCTTGGCCCCAGGATCGCCCTTGATCTTCGGAATTGCATTCATTCTCCTGGCATAAACTTTCTTAGCTGCCTCCTTAGCGTTATCGGACTCGGTGTATAGACGCGAAATGTATTGGGTAAACGGACCAGAGGGATCGTCCTTGTCTATTCGACTCATCTGCCTCTCGAACGGGAGCAGATTCAGAGGACACTCTTGAGCTTATATTTGTAATCCTTCCTCGGCTCTCCTCTAATATCAACCTGTTTCGGGTCCCAAGGCAAACTCTTCAGCTGATTGACCAACTCCTCAACGGCCATGGCCTTATCTACTGCCTCACCCTCTCTAATAACCTTACTTACATCTCGACCATGTTTGGCCATAGCCTTAATCGATTCACCCACCGATTCGAACTCGGAAGCCGTCATCGACTCCCAATCTTTCTTAGACCACTTAGGATCAAGAAGAAAATCGGACATAATATCTTCACCGATCTCATTCTCAATATGCTCCCCAAACTCCTCCAAGGTCTTGAAGCCACTACCAGCAATGGCATCGGCTAAATCCTGCATACCCGAGGACGGAGGAAACCCAACCTTCGAGAGGGCCAAGCGGATGAAGTTGGTGTGATCTTGATTCGTTCCCTTGACCTCTCGCTCTTTCGAGAACTTCTTAGCCAGCTTCTCGAATGCATCCATCCTTTTCCGTAGCTTCCTAGCAGCGTTTGCCATCATCGCCAACATATGATGACGCTGCCACTGTCGAAAGGCCTCGGTATGGTCCTCTTTAGCCCGGGCAGTATCCGCTCGTGCAGCTGTCTTACCGGCTTCGGCCAAGAGCTTATCTACCTTCAAGGCCCCAATTGGCATGTCGTTATAGATGTCCCTGATATCTCGAAGAACGTTCTCCTTTGACAGGGGAAGCTTCTGACCGGCCTTCATTGCCAGGCCCAGGAGCTGTTCATAGATCAGATCGATCTGTGTCTCCCCAACGACGTGGTCCTGGGCCTCCTTTAGAATATTCTCGTCGAGGTCCCCATACTTCCGTCGCATCTGATCTTCAGTTCCCTCATCGATCAACTTCTTAACATACTCCTTCGGCGACAGTCCCAACCTCTTTCGGGCAACGTTGAGTTGGGCCAAGCGTTCGAGCATAGCCCGACCTGAGGAGTAGCCGAAGGAAGCCCCGAGCATATCTGGATTTATTCCTTTCTTATCCATGAACTCCTTCGGGATAGACTTCCGAAGCTCCTCAGGGACTTTGGAGATATCGATCTTGGCCTTATCTTGTGCACGGAGAAAGTTATCGGCGGAGATATCAGGACGCTTATTGACGCCTTCAGTCACTTCTGTGCGGACCTTGGCTTCATTCTCCTTCCACTCCTTTCCTTGTCTCCGCCGAATCTCCTTCGAAGCCTTGTCAATCTGCCGCTGAATATCCTCAGCGTTCTGCTCTTGCATCCTACGAAGCGAGGCCTCGTATCGTTCCTTAGTCATCCCAATAGCAGCAGCACGTTCGAAGATGGGGTCCTCTTTCTCCCTTGCTGCCTTTGGCTCGATGGCTTTTCTAGGATCGAAGGCTTCTTTCCCTTCAATCTTTCCAATCCCTCTTCGACCTATCTCCCCAGTCTCAACCATAGCGAATATGTCATCAGCCGTTGGCTCGAAGCCGAACCTCCCAGTCAATAGTTCCTTAACACGATCAACTAACATGCGCAGCTTCCCAAACGCCGTCGCTGCCCTATGAGTCTGGTCCGGCCGCATTAACCAGTTCGCGAACTCGTCAGCAATAGCCTCTTCCAGCATGTCCCCGTGATCAAGCTCGGGATAGCGCTTCTTGATCTGATGCTTCTCAATCCACCCTTCATCTATGGCAGCTCGCTTTAGCGTATGCCACTCCTTCTCGGAGAAGAAGCCATAGGAGTACAGATGATGAATCGCCTCATGGCGAAGGATTCCAATCGGGTCCTTGGCAGTTATTGAATAGAAGATAACAGGAAGCTGGTCAGTGTATCTTACGTAGAGCCCTCGCGACGGTGTGCCTTCTTCGCGCAGACCCCTTACGGGATAGTGGGCTTCAAGGCCCTCCGGAAGAAGTCGATCGACGACCTTGGATACCTCTGCATATAGCTCCCGCTCCGCTGGAGTCCCTCCATCCCGAAGGAGCCGGGCTTCATGGCGATGGGCTATCTTCTCCCAATCTAGCTCTTCAGGCTCCTCCCCAACCAGCCTTCGAAGCGCAGCCTCGGCCTCGGCATGATCTTTCAGATCGAGGGAGATTCGCTCGGCTGGGGCCCGCTCTTCGAACTCCATCCTTGCTTGCCCGATCTTTCCCTCCTTATTCCTAGCACCAGTTACACGATAACCCTCGATATACTTAGCCTCAGGGAAGGCCTGACGGATTTGGGCAAGGAGGCCACGGACGGCACGAGGACCAATGGACAATGGGCCCTTTTGAGTACCCATCCAACCCATATACAGCCCACCATCGGGCTTCATAAATACTTCCATATTCCCTATAGGCTTACCACCCAAATCCTGGATATCGAAGTACCGATACTTTGGACGAAGAAGCTCGGAAATATGCACATCCTGGAATCCTGGATCGACGTATTCCCACCCTGTCGGCGCTACTTCCTCCCCTCTTGCACCTGCTTGTCTAGCCCTCTCCCGGGCTTGAGATTCGGCAATCCTTTCTTCTATGCTGACTTCCTTCAACACCAGCCCACTCTCTGGCCCCCGATCCCACAACGGGGTCATGCCAGAGGACTCCCTAACGTTATTGATCGGAACGTCGCCCTCGTCCGGATAGGGCCTCACCTCTAGTGGTGGTAGCTCCCTCGCCGACCTTGCTTCCAACGCCTCCTTCGCCTCATTCTTGGTAACCCCTCCTTCTCGAACTCGGATATCATCATGAAGCTCCCTAGCTACCTCCGGGTCAACCTTCGAGAGCCAGTCTGCAAGCGGAACTCTAACGTTTCCAGTAACCTCCGACGAACGGAGCTGCTGAACAATATCCGGTACCCATCCCAAGACACCATCCTCAGGGGCTGGTTCCTTTTCTCCATATAATCGGCGAACTGCATCAGCGGAGATTTCAATTTCCCGCCCCTGAGTGACCTTCCGCATTGCCTCCGCATAGAGTTCCGGACTTCTCTCACGCGTCTCAGACTTCTGAGCGTCTTTAAGCGCATCATCGAGATTCTGTGCATCGAGGTCTGCCTGGAGGGATTTGATCTTGTCAAAGATTTCATTGACACCCGGAGGAGGCTCCTGCCCAGCACGGAAGTAAGGCCTGCCATCCTCAGCAATCTTGCCTAGATGGCTTATGCTCTTAATCCCAAGGCCAGCTAAAAAGACCATCGCATATGTCTCTGTGGCCTCGGCAGGGAAGCCGGTCTCTTTCTCAATTGGCTGGGCAATATAGGTGCGAAACGGGATAGACCCTGCAACGAAAGCCGCAGTCGTTTTGGGATAAAATATCGATCCTCCAATAGTCGTTGCAATTGTACTTATCGCACTGCCACGTAGCATCCTCCGCTCAACCATCCTAGCCCTAGCCTTAGCCTGTTCAGGAGGCATTCCAAGCTGAACCAAATAGTCCACCATGGCCTTATCAAATTCAACATCCTCGAACTTCTTAGCACCAACAAGCTCTTTAGGTATATCCTTAACTCCCTGCCACATCCCTCCTAAGATATCAGAGGCATTCTCGAAGAGGCCTTTAGAAGCCACCCTTCTAGTTGAGGTAGTAGCCGCATCCAAGTTCGCCCAATCATCATTACTGACGCTGGCCGCAAGCGGATGGGATTGGACATAGTCCCGGAGGTATTCGTTGGAATCTACGATGTGCTGGGAGAGTTGGTTCTTATGATCTTGCTCGAACTCCTCGAGATTCTCGTGGATCATCTCCGGAGGTGTGCCGGTAGCCCGGCTCAGCGCATCAGCCCTGGCTGCCTTATCCGGATCATCTTCAACAGCAGCTGAGACCTTTCCAGCAACCTCGTTTCGATAAGCACGATCCATTCGTACCACAACGTCATCGGCCCCCTGCGGCTCGGGCTCAAGGGATTCGATATCGTCGGGATCGGCCATTACTTCGGCTCCTTCTTCCCGTACAGCCGCTGGAAGTCATCCTTGTAACGTTGAAGAATGTACTGACGCTTAATCTCTTCATCATCCATCTGCGGATTGAGCTTCTTCATTTCCTCAGAAACCTCATTTGGAACATCAAGCTCAAATAGCTGCGTAGCGCCTACATTCGATCCAAACCAACCGGTTCCTGGAATATCACGAAGAAGAATCTTCCCAATATGTCGAATGTCTTCGATCTTGGGCGAGGTCCCATGCGTCTTTTGCCAATCAACCATTGCATCTTGCAAACCGCCAAAGAAGTGGTTCCTTGTATCCTTGTCCCAAGAGGAAGGAATTATAGGGCGTAGGACCTGCATTGCGTAGGCGACCTTGGGATCGGCTGCGGCGTTCTTGGCCTTCTCTAGCTGCATCTTCCATAACTGATCCCGCTGAAAAGCGGGAATGGGCTCATTAAGCACGTCGATCTTCTGGAACTCGATCGGATCATTAGAGGCTGCCCCAAGAATAGTGCGATAGCGGGCCCTGGTTGCAGGGGTTTCGACGTAATCCTTGCTTACATTCTTCGTTAAAAGGCCAAACATCTGTAGCTTCTGCTTGTCATTGAGGCCATCCCAAGCAGCAGACATCTCAGGACTGATCTGCTTCAGCCCTTCAATTGTGGTAGGCTTCCTCCCATCAGGGCTAGCATAACCAATGATTCCACTCTTGACAGTCGTTTCGTTCTTATCGTCTTGGTCTTTGATGACCTTGTGATGCTCATTATACTCCGAAGTGATCGCTTGATTGACATACTTCGGAAGAAGTACGTCTCCTGGCATCATCTCTCCAGCTAGCTTTCTTCCCTCCTCTAGACGTTCTCCGAGGGTTCTCTCCGGCTCACCTTCTTTCTTCGGCTGGTGAAGATCGCCATTGATCTTATTCGCAATCATAGTCGCACCGGTCGAGTGCATCCCTCCCCGAAGGGTGTTCTCCACCCGCTGCTTATCCGCCTCTAATATCTTGTCCTTGTTCTCCCTCAACATCTTATCGGCTTCGAACGGATGATCCTTGGCAAGGCCAGTAATTCGATGAGACCACATAGAGCTGATCCTAGCATTGACTCGGTTATCCGTCTGTTGGTCGTCAATGCCAAAAAGGTGCTGCTGCGATCGAATCTCCGCCTCAATATCAGCTAGGCCTTGTTTGAACCCATTCTCATCCTCCGGATGTAGGAAGGCCTTGTCCTCAATGGCATTAATCCTTCCCTCAGAGACCCCAATCTGCCACTTCCTCGTCTCCGCTGCTACATGCCGAGCGCCGCTGAAGATGCTTCGTCCCATCGTGCCGAGGGATGAGGCGTCGTACATTCGACGGGCACGATCATTCGACAGACCATCACGAATACCTTGTCGAAGGGAGTCTAGATCACCTTGATACTTCGTAAAGGCATCCTTGGCATTCTTCCCTTGCTGAGATTCCAACTGAACGAAAAGCTTCCCTGACTCGACCATGTACCTAGCATCAGCTTCTTTGGCCTCCGTCTCATTGTTAAGCTCCTGCATTGCGATAGCACGCGAGAAGAGTTCGTTCCCAGCATGCTCTCCAACCTGCCCAAGACCTTCCAACGCCTTCCCAACGCCGACGCCAAACGTCTCCGAAAGCGCCTGAGTATGCACCGCAGGCGTCGGGATCATCTCCGGACTGACATCAGGGACGGGCTTGTAGGGGACCTGAGGCATTAGTACAAGCTCCCTAATGCATTCGGGTTATATCCAGGAGGAACCGTGGACGTAGTTCCACTCCAAAGACCCACAGTCTTGCCCTGTAACCACTTCGACGACACGCTTGAGACCCCTCCAAGAATGCTTCCAAACGCCCCGATCTCTCCAGCTAGAGCTGCCTGGGAACCGGCGGTTTTATACATATTCGATTGTGCAATGTTCCCTGCCTTCTCCACCTCATAGCCATAGGCCCGCTTCGCTGCATCGGACCGGATCAAGGCCTGGCTATACGCCCCCAACTCCTCCTCGCTCTCCTGCACCCTTGCAGCGGAACCGGAGGTAAGATCGATACCACTTGTGGCCTGGGCCGCACGGATTGCTCCGAGCTTGCCCCTAGCTGCCATCCCTTCTTCCTCCGTCTTCACCTCGCCTACAGCCCGAGTGTAATCAGCGTTCTGTTGCGCCACCTGGGCATTGATCCCAGCGACCGCGGCCTGATAGTTGGCCATCTTCTTCTGGCCAAAGCCAGATATCAAGCTCCCAACCGCACCAACGGCTGCTGAGGCAGCCGAGGTCCCAATGCCAATCTCGCCAATAGCCGCTGCACTTAAGCCAAGACTTATTGGGTCCATTTCTCTATCCTAAATGGTATTCCCCATCCGTCATAAGGCCCGAACTTCGCCCCTAGCCACTTCAACCATCGCCTTGCTCGAACATCACCGATCTGGACATGGCCGATTATAATCGGATTCCTTTCCAACATCTTGGCCATCTCTATCCTAGACTGCCGAATGAAGATAAACTTGTGCTCCTCCGCTGCCTCGGTAGTCAGTAGCCAGAGATAGGTTGGAATGGAGAAGATCGAAGGCGAGATCAATCCCCAAACACAAACAACCGTGTCATCAATTGCCCCGGTCCAAACGTGATCGCTGATACATATACAATTACCCAAGGACAGCCTTGCCCCACCCTGCAAAGCCACTGGACTACGTGCCAGGACTTCGTCGATATCCAGGGACTCGTTATGGCTTATCTTCACTTCCATGAGTCACCTACATCGTACTCCGGAACCACTCCCAGGACAGTAGCCGGGAAAGGGTTCGTCTGCTGAACACAGACTTGGCCCAGCACTTCGCTATACGGATCAAGGGTAGCCCTCTCATCACCGGTGAACAGGCCGGAAGAGGACAGGATCGGAGGACCACTTTCGACGATAGGAACCAAGGTCGTGAAGCTTCGGCCCACTGACAGCCCTCGGGATTCCTTGACCTTGAGCGTTACAGCCGGGACGATCTTCCGCTTCCCCTGGATCGTCGGCTCCCCGGGTTCGAGGGGAAGGGTCTGGAGCTGGGCAGTGAACGGAATACCGACAGTGGCCTTGAAGGCCGGGTTTGGAAGTGTCACCTGCCCTCCGCTCACCGTCAGCCCGATCACAGCCACGCCATCCGCACAGGCATTGACCACCAAGCCATTAAGGTAGCCAAGGCCGGTGACTATTGTGAAGGCAACACCGGAGGTCTGCTGTGTTGCGCTATCAAGCGACCACGAGTCAACGATTCCATTTGGAAACACCCGATCCGCCATCCGTTCGATGTACTTCTGGAACACCCCTCCTACCAAGCGTTGGACGACGAAATAGACGGCATCAGTAGTCCCTTCGGTGCACGTCGCTACCGATAGAAAGGTGCCATTAGCCCCTGTGTCATGGACAGCCCAGCCGGTCAAGGTCTGCATGTCGTCTCGGATATAACCAAGCGAAAGCAAGGCCCCATCGTCTCGAACAGCCCAAATCGTACTGAACGGTTCTTCAGCGAAAGCCCACTGAATGATCTGATGTCCGAACATTAAGTGATTCGAGAACGCCCCAACATCGTCCCCGGTGAAGATATTGGCGTAGAAGTTGTACGTTAGATTGCGGACCTTCGCACCTTTAGCTTGGACGTAGAGAATGTTCCGATTGATCGTAAGCGGAATAGGGTCTGCTGCACCGGTATAAGCCTGGGCCTCATCGGTGAACGTGACTGCATCACCCGCCTCCTGATGTACACCAGTATCAGTAAACACAAGCAAACCTCGAGGAAACGGAACAAAGTGCTTGACCGTGGACTTCCTTTGCGTAACCATCGTCGCCGTGATTGCATCGTCTTGCTGAGCTGGGTTGGAGATGTTGAAGTTGACAAAGGTCCCGGGAACCGACATCCATACCGTCTGCGGATTGGCTAACGAGCCACCGAAGACTGCCCGCTGATCCCAATACCCGCAGACCCCGGGGTTGTTAGAAGCGAAGGGGTTCTGGATCAGCGGCGGGGTGATGGCGTAGTTAGGTGGAACCTGGGCCTCGCTCTTTGAATACGTGTCAACGGTCGAAAGCTGGGTGGTCGAACCAATATATCCAAGAGCGCCGAAGTTAGAAGGGGTCCCTCGGGTAGGGCCGTAGGAAGGGGCGGCCTTGTAGACGTTGTAGGAGACCGCACCAGGGATGGCGTTCCAGCTGATGTTGATTGATAGCTGAGATAGATCGGTATTTGGTATGTTGGGTGCGGAAGGCGGCGAACCGAATTGACTCTGAGTTGCAAGGGGGCCTTCTTGGCCGTTCACATCAACACCCGTCACTCCATAAAGGCAGCTGACGCTAACCCCAGCAGCCGGGGTCGGAGCGAAAGGGCTCAGCACTATCGACGACGTTGCCCCTATCGTCGGACCGAACACGATATCGGCTATGGTCCAGTTATTATCCGCGATATACGTCAACACCCGCGGAGGGTAGTTGACATGGGTAATCGTCATCGTGCTTTGAAACTGAGCGAGCTTCAACTGGTACAGATCAGCGCTCTGATACCCTGTGGCTAACGTGAAGATTGACACGCCGTTCTTGTACATCCTTATGTATTGGTGGCCGATCTCAAGGATATAGCCCTGGGTCGGTGTGATTTGAAACTCTCTCAAAACCACGTTGTGTGTCGGATCATTGGCACCGGCAATGAACTTCGTCCCCTGCCTCGTTGAGACCCCGGAGCGGAAGTCGACGAAGAAGTTCCGACAGGTGGCAAGGCCAAGTCGGTACATCTTCTCGTCAACCCGAGCAAACATGCTAGGTGAGAGTTCGCCAAAGGAGAAGTTGGTCTGGATCGTATTCTCAGACATTAGTACAACGTAAGAGTCGGTCCCCAATCCACCGACAGGTTAGGTGTCCAGCCGAAGTCCGTTGGATAGTCTATCCCTCGGATACGAATCCAGTCCGGGGTCACGTCATTAATCGTCAGACCTTCGTTCCCATCCGAGACCCGAGCCGCTGTGATACGGTTGTTGGCCTCGGTCAAGAGAAGGTTGGCCCGCTGCATCCGCTCCTGCGGTTCAACATTCCCTATCGCGAATGCCACCCTCGCTGCAAGTGCGGCCACCATCGCTTCGGTAAGCTGAGAGTCCCACTGCGTAACGTCCGTCACACGGCGGATGTACGTGAGGATAGCGAACTCTTGATTTGTCAGGATGACCTTGGTGTCTACGAACTGGGTATAGGTGAGGTTGAGCGTGAGGCCTGTGCCGATCCCGGTCGTTGACTGTTGGCCGATCGGCGAGGTTGGGGCAACGGCATAGCTACCACCGACGACGAAGGCATAGCCAAGAACGGCACCGTTACCATCGACCGACGTGACCTGGATCACCGTCGGCACCGGTGGGAACGGCCCGCCTGGAAGGGTCCCACCGCCGAAGCCTTGGCCCCCTGCAAGCGTTATCTGGTCATTCACGGCGTAATGCGTCCCTGGGGTGACGATGGTCCCTGGGGGTACGGCGGTGATGACTTGATTGATGGTCTCCTTGAACCTAACCGGGGGCCCGTTCCAATACTGTGGCATCCCTCCGGTTATAGCCGTGGTTATCGGCACCCCACCTGCAAGGCCGGTTGCGAACTGAGGGATTATATAGAGCGCTCGAAGGCAAGCCACTGGGTAGGCGTACTCGTATGCCCACGGAGGCATTGGCAGCGCCTTGTTCCATTGGACCGCCGCGGGGTTGAATGGGTTCTCCGGCGTCCCCATCCCTGCTGAGATCAAGCTCAACGGGTCGGCACAGACGGCACAGTTCCAAGGGGCAAGCCGGAGCAGCTCGTCCCTTAGCGGGCCGAACATAGCATTGAAGGTCTTGGCCTCGTTACTGTCTTGGGCCAGGCTAGTGATGATAGCCCGGCTTCCAAGGGCGATAAGAGACCGATTACAGATATCAACCTGAGGATCGACTGCCATCT
>Ga0126373_10000140_pt1 | contig 49731 bp, 38 predicted proteins | sample PanSoiMetPlot_11_FD_92545 | JGI IMG/M metagenome (GOLD analysis project Ga0126373, IMG submission 92545) | Tropical forest soil microbial communities from Panama - MetaG Plot_11 | ecosystem: Environmental > Terrestrial > Soil > Tropical forest > Bulk soil | place: Panama | collected 2016-02-17 | reverse complement strand
AGCTCTGCCAGCTCGGCCTCGGTCTTGGCATCGAGGAACACCGATTCGGCCGGAGCCACCAGCTCTGCCAGCCGCTTGCGAAGGTCGTCGTCGCCGAGCTCGCGGTCGTCTTCGTTGAACACGTACACGAACGGCTTCGCGGTCAGCAGGTGCAGATCGCGCACGTCAGTCAGGTCTAGGCCGCCCGGCCCGGCACCTGCATACAGAGTCGTGCCGCTGTCCAGCACTTCCTGGGCCTTCGCGGCCGCATCAGCGGCCCTGACTCGCTCCGGGTCCTTAGCGAACTTTGCCTCCTTGGCCAGCCGCGGGGCGGACTTCTCCAGCGTCTGGAGGTCGGCCAGCATCAGCTCGGTCGCGACGGTCTCGATGTCGCGCTCCGGCGACACGTCCCCGTCAACGTGGCTGACGTCCGGGTCGGCGAACACGCGGACAACCTGGCAGATCGCGTCGGTCTCCCGAATGTGCGACAGGAACTGATTGCCGAGGCCCTGCCCGGCCGAGGCGCCACGAACCAGTCCAGCGATATCGACGAACCGGACCGTTGCCGGCACAATCCGCGCGGAATCGTAGAGCCGGGCCAGCGCGTCGAGCCGGGAGTCGGGGATGCCGACAATGCCGACGTTCGGCTCGATAGTGGCGAACGGATAGTTCGACGCCACGGCATTTGCCCTCGTCAGCGCGTTAAACAGAGTCGATTTGCCCACGTTCGGCAGGCCGACGATGCCGATGGACAGGCTCACCGCTGAATTCTATGCAAGTAAAGGGAACGTGGTCGGCTCGGCACACGGCCGCTCCCCCCGAGCGGCCGCACCGGTTCGCCAGCGCCGTGACTGGTCGTTGGCGGAGGGGAGCAGCGGCTGCGCCGTATCGCCCGCGGCACCGCCAGGCGTGCAAGCAAGTCATCGGGGGAATATTGCCGCGAAGGCGCAGGTGAGGCCGGGGCAGCGGCTGCTGGGGGCGTGCGCCGTGACTGCGGGGGCGGAGCGGCGATGAACCAGTGGCTGGAACGGCTCGGCGGTTTTTCCGCCCGCTGGTGCTGGGCAGTGATCATCGCCTGGGTGATCATCCTGGGCGGCTTGCTGGCGGCCAACCGGCAGTGGGGCGGCACGTACGTGAATAACTACAACGTGCCAGGCACGCCCTCAGACGCCGGGCTGAACCGGCTGAACTCGACGTTCCCCCAGCAAGGCGGCTACGCCGGTCAGATCGTCTTCCACGCAAAGACCGGCACCCTCACCGGCGACTCAGCCGCGATCAACCAGGCGACGGCCAACGTCGCGGCGCTGCCCCACGTGCTGAAGGCGGCCAGCCCGTTTGGCACGCCGCCGGGCGGCGCCGTCTCGAAAGACGGCACGATCGCCTACTCCAGCGTGTCGTGGAGCGCGAACCCGAGCTCGCTGGAGACCGGCTACCTGAACCGGCTGAACGCCGCGGTGGCGCCGGCCCGCAACGCCGGTCTGCAAGTCGAGTACGGCGCCGGGGCTGGTGAGATCGGCCAGAAAACGAACGACAGCACATCCGAACTCATCGGCCTGGCGTGCGCGCTGATCCTGTTGTTGTTCATGTTCGGCTCACTCGTTGCCGCGGCGATCCCGCTCCTCTCGGCGATCTTCAGCGTCGGTGCCGGGCTGTCCCTGCTCGGGGTGCTAGCCGCGGCGACCACGTTTCCGACGACCGCGCCGACGATCGCCACGCTGCTCGGCCTCGGCGTCGCCATCGACTACGGCCTATTCCTCGTCGCGCGGCACCGGGAGCAGCTCGACACCGGCATGGACGTGGCCACCTCGGTGCGGCGCGCTGAGGGCACTTCCGGGGCGTCGGTCGTCGTGGCAGGCAGCACGGTCGTGATCTCAATCCTGGGCCTGTACATCTCTGAGGTCTCTTTTGTCGGCGCGCTCGGCCTCGCCGCCGCCATCACGGTTTCCGTCAGCATGCTGGCGGCGCTGACGCTGGTGCCGGCGTTCCTGGGCGCTGCCAGGGAGAACATCCGCGCGCTGGTTGCCCGGCTGCACGCGCGCAAGGCACACGAGACGGCGTTGGCGCAGGCCAAACGCACTGCCACGGCCACCGAGCAGCAGCATGAGAAGTCAGCCTTTGCCCGGTGGGGTCGCAAGGTCAGCGCGCTCCCGGTACCGTGGCTCGTCCTGTCCGTCGTGGTGCTCGGCGTCCTCGCGATTCCGTTCTTCTCGATCACGCTCGGGCAGCCGGATAACGGCACCAACCCGACTAGTGACTCCAGCCGGCGTGCTTACGACCTCATGACGCAGGGCTTCGGGGTCGGGTCGAACGGGCCGCTCGCCATCGTCGTCGTGCTGCCGAAGCAGTCAAGCTCCGCCGACAGCACGTTGCTCGGCAACATGCAGAAGGCGGTCGCCAGCACGCCAGGAGTGGCCTCCGTCGGCCCGGCCGCGGTCAACACGGCCGCGACGACGGCCGTGTTCAGCGCGATCCCGACAACCCGGCCGCAGGCAGCGCAGACGACCAACCTGGTCGACACGCTCCGCAACGACGTGCTGCCGAAGCAACCGGCGACGACCTACGTCACCGGCACGACAGCCGGATCCGTCGACTTCACCCGGCGGATCACTGCCAAGCTCGTCTGGCTCATCCTGGCCGTGGTGGCGATCGCGTTCGTGCTGCTGACTATGGCGTTCCGATCCATCGTCATCGCGCTCAAGGCGGCCATCCTCAACCTGCTGTCGATCGGCGCTGCCTACGGCGTGATCGTCGCGATCTTCGAGTGGGGCTGGATCAAGAACGTGATCGGGCTGCAGACCACGCTTCCCATTCCCGCGTATGTGCCCATGCTGGTGTTCGCGATCGTGTTCGGACTGTCGATGGACTACGAGGTGTTCCTGATGTCGCGCATCCACGAGGCGTGGGTTGCGACCGGCGATGAGCGCCGCGCCGTCGCCATCGGCATCGGCAGCACCGCCCGCGTGATCACCACCGCGGCCGCGATCATGGTTGCCGTCTTCCTCAGCTTCGTCGCAAACTCAGATCCGACAGTGAAGATGCTCGCCATCGGCATGGCCTTTGCGGTGCTGATCGATGCCACGCTCGTCCGGATGATCCTGGTCCCGGCGATCATGACCCTGCTCGGACGCCACGCCTGGTGGATGCCGCGCTGGCTGGAGCCGATCGTGCCGCGCCTGCAACTGGAGGGCAGCACGGCAGCAGCGGCGGGTGAATCGCGGAGTCAGCAGGCGATGGCCCCGGCTCGGCCGGGCGGGGGCGGCAACGGCGGCGAGCATGCCCCGCGCACCTACAGCGCGGTGAGCGGCGCCAGGACGCGCCCTGGCACCGCGCGGACGCATGACGGCGAGACAGGTGAAGCGGCTCGCCGGACCGGCCGCGGCCGCGGTGACGGTTCGGGCGACAGCCACGGGTGATGGCGACGGGTGATGGCCGCAGGACACCATGTCGGGCGTGTCGCGGCCGGAAATGTCGGAGCAGCCTGTAACCATCGAAGCATGAACGCGATCTTGCTGCTCATCGGTCTGCTGGTCGGGGCCGCGCTCGGGGCCGCGCTCGGCTACCTGCTAGCCCGGCAGCGGCTGGCCGGCCTTGCCGTTGATCTCGCCGGCCAGACCGCGGCGGCGCAGGAGAGAGCGAGCGCCGCCGCAGACCGCGCCGCCTTGCTCGAGCGCGCCGCCCTTGAGAAGGCCGACCTGATCGACACCCAGCTCGCCGAGAGATTCCAGGCGCTGTCCGCTGAGGCCCTGGACCGCACGGCAAGGACGTTCCTCGAGATGGCAGAGGGGCGGCTGAGCGCTGCCAGGGCGGTAGCGGCCGGTGACCTGGACAGCCGTAAGGCCGCGGTGGAGCAGCTCGTTCAGCCGCTGCGCGAGACGCTGGCCCGGCTGGAGGGCCAGCTGCGGGAGGCCGAATCCGCCCGGCGGTCCTCACACGCCGCGCTGGCCGAGCAGGTCTCGATAGCTCGGCAGAGCTCGGAGCAGCTACGCACCCAGACACAGGCGCTAGTGACGGCCCTGCGCAGGCCCGAGGCGCGGGGACGCTGGGGGGAGATGCAGCTACGGCGGGTGGTGGAGCTGGCGGGCATGTCGAGCAAGTGCGACTTCGACGAGCAGGTCGGCGTGAGCACCGCGGACGGCGCGCTGCGACCCGACATGGTGATCCGGCTGGCCGGCGGCAAGAACATCGTGGTCGACTCGAAGGTCTCGCTCGCGGCTTACCTCGAGGCAGCGGAGACAGCCGACGAGAGCGTCCGCGCTGACCGGCTCGCTGCCCACGCGCGGCACCTGCGGGAGCACGTGGACAGGCTCGCGGCCAAGGCCTACTGGACCGCTCTCGGCTGCTCTCCCGAGTTCGTGGTCCTGTTCATCCCGGGCGAGGCGTTCCTCGCGCCCGCGCTGGAGCGCGATCCCGGTCTCCTCGAGCACGCCATGGCCAGCCGCGTGCACATTGCCACGCCGACCACGCTGGTCACGATGCTGCGGACGGCTCAGTACGCGTGGCAGCAGGCGGCGCTCTCCGATCACGCGCGGGCCGTGTTCGAGCTGGGCCGCGAGCTGTACGACCGGATTGCCAGTCTCGGTAAGCACATCGACGGACTCGGGCGAGCGCTGACCACGGCGGTGTCCAGCTACAACCGCACTGTCGGCTCGCTGGAGAGCCGCGTGCTGGTCAGCGCCCGCAAGCTCAGCGAGCTGGGGATCGTCCAGGCCGAGCTGGAGCAGCCAAGGCCCGTCGAGGAGACGGTACGGCCATTGTCGGCACCGGAACTGGTCGTGGAGACGGGCCCCGAGCTTGTCCTGCCGGCGGGTCTAGACCGCGGGCCGGCCGGGCAGAATCAGGGCTTGCGGGGACGCATCATCAGCGCAGCGGGTTAGACCTGTGCCCCGCGCCAGGGGGACTCAATGGAGGACTCGCCACCGGGGCAGCTAGTCGGCCAGGACGGCCCGGCCAGATCCGGACGAACCGATTCCGACGACACGGACCCCAGCTGGCCCGACCCTGCGCCTGGGACCAGCACAGCGCCCGATGGCATTGCGCGGACCGGTGGCCGACGGTACCGAACTGGGCCTCCGCCGCTCCAGCGCCGCCGGGCTGACGAGGAGCAGCGAGCGCAGACGGCCCCGCTCCCATCGGGTCTCGGGGCCCGGGGAACGCTTGGTGCCCTCGTGGCCTGGTGCCTCGCCAGCTGCCTGCTGGCCACGTGGCTCCACCATGCTGTGGTCGCCGGCCTGGGCTTTTGCCTCGGCAGCGCGCTGGCGGCCCGGTACTGCCGGCCAGCGGCGCTCCTGCGGATGGTGGTCGCGGTGCCGGCCGTCTTCGCGGTGGCGGAGATCGTCGCTCAGGTGGCCACTCTGCACGGCGGACGTCGCGGCCTGGCGCTTCCGGTGGCCGGGGGGACCTTGCTGACGCTGGCTGCGGTCGCACCGTGGCTGTTCGCGGGCACTGCGGCCGCCGTCGCGATCGCGCTGTTCAGGGGCCTACCGCAATGCGTCCGCGACCTGCGAGCCGAGCTTCGCGGAGGAGCCCCGCGCTCGCGCCGCACGCCGCGCGGACCGCGAGGCCGACGAGGCCCGCCAGCCGAGCAAGCCCTGCGAGCTCAGCAAGCCCTGCGAGCACTCAACGCACAGCGCGCACAGCGGGCGCCACGCGGCTGACCACCAAGAGGCCTAGCCGGCCTGGCGGGCCCTCGGCTGACGCAACTCCCTGGGCAGGCCGAATGCCATCCGCTCCGGCACGGCCTCGACCTCCTCGACTGCGCCGAATCCGCACTCGGCGAGCCGGTCCAGCACGCCTGCCACGAGGTCCTCGGGCACCGAGGCGCCGCTCGTCACGCCCACCGTGGTCACACCTTCGAGCCATGCTGGGTCCAGTTCGGACGCGTCATCGAGGAGATAGGCGGCGGGAGCCCCGGCGTCGCGGGCGACCTCTACCAGGCGGACCGAGTTGGAGGAGTTCCGGGAGCCCACGACGATGACGACGTCAGAGGCCGACGCGATTGCCTTGACAGCAGTCTGCCGGTTCTGGGTCGCGTAGCAGATATCGTCGCTGGGTGGGTCGATGAGCAGCGGAAACTTCTTCCGGAGGGCCTCTACCGTCTCCGCCGTCTCGTCCACCGACAGCGTGGTCTGCGACAGCCAGGCGACCCGCGCGGGGTCGCGGACCTGCACAGAATCGCCGCCCGAGGGGCCATCTACCAGGTGAATGTTGGCTGGCGCCTCGCCGGTGGTGCCGATGACCTCCTCGTGGCCCTCGTGGCCAATGAGCAAGATGTCATAGTCCTGGGCGGCGAACCGGCGCGCCTCATTGTGAACCTTGGTGACCAGCGGGCAGGTCGCGTCGATGGCCCGCAGGCTGCGGTCCTTTGCCTCCTGGCGGACCACGGGAGAGACGCCGTGGGCGGAGAACACCACGACCGCGCCCTCGGGGACCGCCTCGGTCTCGTCGACGAAGATCGCACCGCGCTCCTCGAGCGTGCGGACCACGTGCACGTTGTGGACGATCTGCTTGCGCACGTACACCGGAGCCCCGTACCTGGCCAGCGCCTCTTCCACCGTCTGCACAGCCCGATCGACGCCCGCGCAGTAGCCACGCGGCTTGGCCAGCAGTACACGACGGGACGGATCAGGCATGAGCCCCAGTGTAGATGGGCGCACGCCGCTGCCAACCCGGGACTACCGTCCGAGCCAAGCGGGAATTTGGTCTGCAGGGCGCCGACGCGCCCGCCCGGCCGGCCGGCGGTGCGAGACCGCTCGCGCCCGGCCTGGCATGCTGGTCACCAACAGGGGGAAAGAACTGGCGGCCCGGGTGCACCACCGCGCCGGCCCGGCGCGGCAGGAGGTGCGAGGTCGTCGTCGGGGCGCTGCGGTTACTTCGGGGCGGCCGGCTGACGGCTCCCGGGCAGTTAGCTGAGGAGAACGATCATTCCATGGACATCCCGCAAGTCGGAGATCAGGTGCGGAAGGCACCGACTCAGGCGATCAGGGCCGTGTTCGCCGGGATCGGCAAGATCCTGCTGGCCGCCGACCGACCGCAGGCCGGCTCGCGCCCAGCCGGGCCAAAGCACGCCGCGCCGGGCGGGCGTGCGCCGCAGACCGCACCGCCAGGCGGGCGTGCGCCGCATACCGCACCGCCAGACGGACGGGCGCCGCGGACTGCACCGCCAGGCGGACGCTCACCGCAGACCGCACCGCCAGGCGGACGCGTGCCGCAGACCGCACCGTCAGCGGCCACGGCGAGTCAGCGGTGGCGCTCTCTCGACGAGACCGGCAACGTGCGGCTGCTGTCCACCGAGGAGCTGACCGTCGGCCATGGCACCGTTGTGTCGGCGACGCCCATCGCAGACACAGTGGACGGCGAGGGTGAGGTGCCGGCCGAGGAGGAGACCATGCCACCCGCGGCGAGCCAGCCGCTGACGGGGAACGTGCCCATCGGGGCGGGTTTCGTCGTCCACGAGCTGCCGCTGCCGGGCTACGACACCCTGTCCGTCGCCTCGATCCGCGCCCGGCTGCGCAGCCTGGACTTCGATCAGCTGCAGGCCCTGCTGATGTACGAGCAGAAGAACGCCGAGCGAGCGGAGATCATCGCCATGATCGAGCGGCGCATCGCGAAGCTCGAATCGGACGGCTGAGGAGCCGGAAGGGCAGGCGGTCGTGCCGCTCGAGACCTCAGAGGAGTCGCCAGTCCCGGTCCGCACCGTCCTGCGCCTGGTCGGCGACTGGATCGGCCGCCTGGGCCGGGTCTGGGTCGAGGGCCAGATCGCCGAGCTCGCCAGGCGCGGAGGGACGGTGTTCCTGGTCCTGCGCGATCCGGTCGCCGCGGTATCCGTGCGGGTCATCTGCACCACCGCCGTCCTCGATGCGACCAGCCCGCCGCCCAGCGAGGGCAGCCGGGTGGTGATCTGGGCCAGGCCGGAGTTCAACGCGGCGAAGGGGTCGTTCGCGCTCGGCGCGACGCAGATAAGGTCCGTGGGCATCGGCGACCTGCTGGCCAGGATCGAGCGGCTGAGAAACTCGCTGGCGGCTGAGGGGCTGTTCGCTGCCGAGCGCAAGCGCCCGCTTCCGTTCCTGCCAAGATCGGTGGGCCTGATCTGCGGGCGCGACTCCGCGGCCGAACGCGACGTACGGCAGAACGCTGCGCACCGGTGGCCGGCCGTCCGGTTCCGGGTGGAACACGTTGCCGTGCAGGGCCTGCACGCCAGCGAGGAGGTCATCGGTGCGCTGCAGCGGCTTGACGCCGATGCCGCGGTTGACGTGATCATCATCGCCCGCGGTGGCGGCTCGCTGGAGGACCTGCTGCCCTTTTCCGACGAGGACCTCGTCCGGGCGGTTGCTGGCTGCGTCACGCCTGTCGTGAGCGCCATCGGACACGAGCAGGACGTCCCGCTCCTCGACCTGGTGGCCGACGTCCGCGCGTCGACGCCCACGGACGCGGCCAGGCGCGCGGTGCCGGATGTGGCCGAGCAACTCGACCTCATCAGCCTGCTGCGCGGCCGCGCTCGCAGGTCGCTCGCCGGCCGCCTGGACCGGGAGAGGTCCTGGCTGGCCGCCATCACTTCTCGTCCGGTGCTCGCCAGCCCGCAGCGCGAGATCGACCGCCAGCACGAACACGTGCGGGCCCTCTCCGGGCGAGGCAGGCTGGCGATGACGACAACCGTGAACCGGTCGGGGGATAATCTCGCGCACCTGCGGGCCCGGCTGATCGCCGTCTCACCGGCCGCGACGCTCCAGCGTGGGTACGCCATCGTCCAGCACCAAGATGCCACCGTCGTGCTGTCGGCCCGTCAGGTTGCCGCAGGAGATCCGCTGACGGTGCGGTTCGCTGCCGATCAGCTCGAGGTGACGGCCAGCTAGCCGGGCAGCAGGGACACTAGGCTGGCCCGGTGGCACCGCCGGACAAGAATGCGGGATCTGGTCAGTCGTCCCGCCGCGAGAGTGCTGCGGACGAGCCCGCCCGCCCGCCGTACGAGCAGGCACGGGACGAGCTCACCGAGCTGGTCCGTCGCCTGGAAGCTGGCGGCCTCACCCTCGAGGAGTCGCTCCGGCTCTGGGAACGGGGGGAAGAACTCGCCGGCATCTGCGAAGAGTGGCTGGAAGGCGCCAGGGCGCGGCTCGCTGCGGCGCTGGACCGGACGGCCGACCCGGATAAGCCCGGCCAGGCTCCGGGCGCGCCGTTCTGAACGGGCGCCCCTGAGGCAACGGCGGTCAGGGCCGCCTGGAGCCGAGCCTGGCCAGCACCGCCAGCACGCCGTCAGCAAGTTGGCGGGCTCGATCGTCATCAACTGCCAGCGACACCTCGGTGACAGCCAGCATCAGAGCGCCCGTCATCACGATCGCCGCGGCCTCGTCCAGTGTTTCGCCGCTGCGGGCGAAAAACTCGGTGTTCCGGGTCACCCAGTCCAATACTCCCCGCCGCCATGTCAGCTCGAATCCCGGTGGCCCGTCGCCTCGGGTAAAGATCGCGGCCATCTCACGCTGCTCGATGCACTCCTCGAGGTAACCGCGGGCCCCGGCGAGCAGCAATAGCATCGGATCCGCGGCGCCTGCCTCGCGCAGCTCCCGCACCGCCGCGCGAGTCCGGGCCTCACGCGCATTGTCCAGATCTTCGTACAGAGCCAGGTACAGGTCGGCCTTACCGGCGAAGTGGTGGTACAGGCTGCCCACGCTCGCGCCGGCGAGAGCCACGATGTCCGTAATCGCGGCCTGCGCGTAACCCTGCTGCATGAATACCTCGCGGGCAGCCGCGAGCAGCGTGGCTCGCGTTGATGCGCCGCGGTCAGCGACCCGGCCCACGTGCGCTATCTGCTCAGAGACCATCCGCCTCGACGTTCTGGTACAGGCCCGTGCTTGGGCGGCAGGCCACCCGGCCAGCCTGAGTCATAGGATTTCACCAGGACGGCCGACAGGGAAGGCGCGCTGGCGATGACCGACGGTGTGACGGGGAGCCCGGGCGGCGTAGCAGGGGCGCCTGGCGTCGCCGGCGCAGGCAGCGAGTCCGGACAACAGAGCTTCGCAGCACCCGAGCCAGGCAAGCACGCGCCCGACCGCAACCTCGCCATGGAGCTGGCCAGGGTTACCGAAGCCGGGGCGATGGCCTCAGCCCGGTGGGTGGGTCGGGGCGACAAGAACGGTGCCGACGCCGCCGCCGTCAACGCGATGCGCCAGTTGATCAATACCGTCTCGATGAACGGCGTCGTGGTGATCGGCGAGGGCGAGAAGGACAACGCGCCGATGCTCTACAACGGCGAGCAGGTCGGGGATCGCAGCGGTCCGCTGTGCGACGTGGCGGTGGATCCGATCGACGGCACCCGCCTGACGGCCAACGGGATGCCCAACGCGATCTCGGTCATCGCGGTCAGCGCCCGCGGCTCCATGTACGACCCGTCTGCCGTCTACTACATGTCGAAATTGGTCACCGGGCCGGAGGCCGCGGGAGCCATGGACATCAACGCGCCGCCAGCCGCCAACATCGCCGCCGTGGCGAGGGCCAAGAGGTGCGCTCCGTCGGATGTGACGGTAGTGATCCTGGACCGGCCGCGGCACGCCGAGCTCATCAGCCAGGTGCGCGACGCCGGCGCCCGGATCAAGCTGCTCACCGACGGCGACGTGGCCGGGGCGATTCTTGCTGCCAGGGACGGCTCCGGTGTCGACCTGATGCTCGGCATCGGCGGCACCCCGGAGGGTGTCATCGCGGCCTGCGCGGTCAAGTCCCTCGGCGGGGTGATTCTCGGCAAGCTCGCGCCGCGTGACGATGCCGAGCGCGACAAGGCGATCGCAGCTGGTCACGACCTGAGCCGGGTGCTTCGCACCGACGACCTGGTGGCGTCCGACGACGCATTCTTCGCGGCGACTGGCATCACCGACGGAGATCTGCTGGCCGGGGTCCGTTACCGCGGAGCGGGCGGTGCCACTACTCACACCCTCGTGATGCGGGCCAGGTCAGGCACGGTCCGCAACATCTACAGCGAGCACGCCCTCTGGAAGGTCGGTTCCTACTCTTCTGTCGCCTACTGAGGGCTGCCTCGGTGCCGGCGGAATCTGGGCAATCGCCGCAGGTTAGCCCGCCAGGACGCGTCATGGCCGATGCGACAGCTCGGACCGGCGACTATGCTCCCCTGCGGCGGGATCCGGTCGGATTCCGGAATCGAGGAGGCCACCGGATGAGCATCCGCGCCCGGACTGCGGCTTCCGGACCTGCGGCGGCGGAGACCGCCGGCGGGCCCGACGCCGGCACCGGACCGGACTCGGCCGGCCTGCTGCTCTCGAGGCTGTCGGTGCTGCCCGCGCTGCTCGTGGCGGCGTGGCTGCTAGCCGGGCTGCCGTTGCTGCTGGCTGGCCATTTCACTGCCCTGCTCATGCTGGTGGTGTCGATACCGCTGGTCCTGATCATCGTCCCGGCGGGGCTCCGCTGGACGCCAGGCAGGTCGGCGGGCGCCTTCGGTGTTCAGAGCATGGAGATGAGGGGCACCCCCTGGTGGGCGGTGGCGGGGGTCGTCGCCGTTGCCATCGCTTTCGGCGTCGATCAGATGATCTACCACTCCCAGTTCATCATCGTGACCCGCGACCCGGCGTCCTACATCCAGTTCGCCAACTGGATCTCGCACCACGGCTCCTTGCCGATCCCGCAGGACCAGGCGGCCTTCGGCGGCACCCACCACGTCCTCAGGTTCGCCAGCTTTGCCTTCTACCAGGTCGGCAGCAGCGTGGTGCCACAGTTCATGGCAGGACTTCCGATGGTCCTTGCCTCCGGCTTCTGGGTCGGCGGCCTCGGGTCGGCGGCTGCCATGGGCCCCATCCTTGGCGCCTGTGCCGTGCTGACCTTCGGCGGCCTGGCCGCCCGCCTGGCTGGGCCGCGGTGGGCCCCGGTTGCCGCCCTGGCGCTCGCGATCTCGCTGCCCGAGATCTACACGAGCCGGTCTACCTACAGCGAGCCGCTCGCTCAGGTCCTGCTCCTTGGCGGACTGTGCCTGCTGGTCGACTCGCTGAACGCCGACGGCGTCGGCGTTCGTATTCTGGCCGCACTCGGCGGACTAGCCCTGGGCCTGACCGTGCTGGTTCGCATCGACGGCGTCGGCGACATCCTGCCCGTGGTTCCCTACCTTGGCCTGCTGATCATCGGTCGACGGCCCCAGGCGATGCCGTTCCTGGCCGGACTGGCAGTCGGCGGCGGCTATGGCGTCATCGACGGATCCGTACTGTCCATCCCGTACGTGCGTTCTATTCACGCAGCCCTGGTGCCACTCGTCGCGGTGTCCGTCATCGTGCTCGTGGCGACGCTGCTTGCGATAGCGGTGCGGTGGGACAAGGGCGCGCCGAACCTGTCCCGCACGTGGCTTCCGAACGCGGCCGCCGCGGTCGTGGTGATGGTGGTGATCGGGTTCGCCGTGCGCCCGTACGTGCAGACAGCGAGAAACCCTGCCCTGGCAAAGACGCAGGCTGGCAGAGCCATGGCCGCTTTCCAGCGTGCCGATCATCTCCCGGTCGACCCGAGCAGGCAGTATTACGAGCTCAGCCTGCACTGGGTGTTCTGGTACATCGGCTTGCCCGCTGTCATCCTTGGCACCCTCGGAGCCGCGCTGCTGTCTCGCCGGTGCCTTCGCGGCCAGGCGCCGGCCTGGACGCTCCCGCTTGCCATCTTCGCCTGGGCGACCGTGACCACGCTGTACCGGCCGTCGATCGTGCCCGATCAGCCATGGGCGAGCCGCAGACTGGTTCCCACCGTGCTGCCCGCGTTCATCGTGCTGGGGGTCTGGGCTCTTGGCTGGCTGAGCGGCTGGCTCCGACGCAAAAACACCCATCAGGTGGTTCGCGTCAGCCTGCTGGCCTGCGGTATCGCCCTCATGGTCCTGCCGGCCGCCGTCACCACGCTCGGGCTGCGATTCACGAACGGCACACTCGCGGCCGACGGCCTGGCATTCACCAGAACGCAGCAGGGCGAGGTTGAGGCAATCCAGAGCTTGTGCGCGGCACTACCCCACGATGCCTCGGTCGTGTTCCTCAACGGCGTGGGCGGGGATGAGAGCTGGCTCGCCGAGGCTGTGCGCGGGACGTGCAACGTCCCGGTGGCGAGCATCGGCCGCGCGGACCCCGCCAACGTAGCGCCGGTCGTTCGCGGCACCTACGAGGCAGGCAGGCAGCCAGTCCTGCTGTCCGGCTTCCCCGGCTTGCTGACGCCGTACGGCGGCCAGGTCCGGCAGGTGATGCGGCTTCAGACGAGGGCCGACGCGCATACGCTGACGGCACCGCCGCTGACGACAACGCCGTTCACTATCCGCCTGTGGATGTCAGAGCCGCCGCGATGACGGCGTTGCGAGGGCTCTGCCGCCGGGCAGCGCGCGGCGGAGACAGGTAGCTACGCTGTCAGGGCCCTGCGGAAGTACCCCACGGTCCGCTCCAGGCCCTCGTCCAGCGGGACCGTCGGTTCCCAGCCCAGGATCTGGGATGCGCGGCTGATATCGGGACGGCGGCGCACGGGGTCGTCGGACGGAAGGGAGCGGTACTCGATCGCGCTGTCGCCCCCGGTGAGGGTAAGCACCTTCTTGGCAAGTTCGAGCACCGAGAACTCGCCGGGGTTGCCGAGGTTAATCGGACCGGTGACCTCTGGCGGCGAGTTCATGAGCCGGATCAGGCCCTCGACCAGGTCGTCGATATAGCAGAAGGACCGGGTCTGCGTTCCGTCGCCGAACACGGTGAGCGGCTCGCCACGCAACGCCTGGACGATGAAACTGGAGACAACGCGGCCATCGTTCGGCAACATATTCGGCCCATAGGTGTTGAAGATCCGCGCGACCTTGATCGGCAGGGCGTGCTGCCGGAAGTAGTCGAAGAACAGGGTTTCTGCGCAGCGTTTGCCCTCGTCGTAGCAGGACCGGATGCCGATGGGGTTCACGTTGCCCCAGTACGACTCCGCCTGCGGGTGACTGGCCGGATCTCCATAGACCTCGGACGTCGACGCCAGCAGGATGGGCACCTTCAGGCGCTTGGCCAGGCCTAGCATGTTGATCGATCCGTGCACGCACGTCTTCGTGGTCTGGACCGGATCCCGCTGGTAGTAGACCGGCGAGGCCGGGCAGGCCAGGTGGTAGATCTGGTCGACCTCGACATAGAGCGGGAAGGTCACGTCATGACGGATGAGCTCGAAGCGTGGCTCGTCCAGCAGGTCGATGACGTTCTGCCGGGTACTGGAGTAGAAATTGTCCGCCACCAGAACCTCATGGCCCTGGGCAAGCAACCGCCGGCTCAGATGCGAGCCGATGAAACCGGAGCCCCCGGTGACCAGGATCCGCTTCGGCACGACGGGCCGGGGTGGGGCAACCGGGTCCGGATTCACGGAATCTCCTCCAGGGGAATGACGGCAGCGCCGCGACGATGCTCGGTGAAATCTACCTGATGAACCCCTCAGCTGGATTCAGTCCTAACCGCCCGTTACCTGGCATAGGCTTGCCCCTCGTGAAGCTGTCAATCCTTATGCCGGTGTACAACGAGAGGGCCACGTTGACCTCAGCGGTCAAAGAGGTTCTCGATGTCGACTACCCCTGCGAAATTGAACTGGTCATCGTCGACGACGGCAGCACCGATGGTACGAGGGACCTTTATCCCACCTTCGCCGAGGACGCGCGGGTGAAGATCCACTTGCACGAGCGCAACCGGGGCAAGGGAGCGGCGATCCGCACCGCCTCGACCGTGGCGAGCGGTGACTATGTGATCATGTGCGACGCGGACCTGGAGTACTCACCAGCTGACATCCCGTCCATCCTTGCGCCCGTGATAGCCGGCCAGGCTGAGGTGGTGTACGGCACGAGAACCTTCGGCAGCCACAACGCCTACTCCTATCTGTACGTGCTGGGCAACAAGGGCGTCACGACATTCGCCAACGTCCTGTTCAACTGCTACATCAGCGACCTGGAGACGTGCTTTAAGCTGCTGCCGGCGGAGCTCTACCGCAGCCTTGACATCCGCGAGACCGGATTCGGCATGGAGGCCGAGGTCACCGGTAAGATGCTGCGCCGAGGCATTCGCCCCTACGAGGTCCCGATCACCTACCGGTCCCGCAGCCGGGCAGAGGGTAAGAAGCTGACCTGGCGTGACGGCGTCGAAGCAGTCTGGATTCTGCTGCGCGAGCGGTTCGCTGCGCGGCGCGCCGCAGGCTGAACTGGTCGCGCTGGCCGAGCTTGGTTGAGAGGAAGCGTGTCAGCCAGGGCTAAGGCGCTGCGGCCGGTCCCGCGTCACCGGGCAGCCCGCGCCGAGCCGGAGACCGGCCCCGGCAATTATCTAGCGCGCTGGCCGTACTTGATTGATGTCTGCCTAGCGGCAGCCTTCGGCCTCGCGGTCCTTGTCGTGCACGACGTGCCGTACATGCTGCGCCATTCGTTCTGGCTCGACGAAGCGTGGGTCGCGGACACTGTCAGGGCGCCGATCGGGCTCACCCGCTCGCTGGCGTCGTCCACCCCCCTGGGCTGGACCTATCTACTGCGGCTGGTGCCCTTTGGCGGCCCGGAGCGGCTCCGGCTTGTGCCGCTCGCGTTCACCATGCTCGCGGCGACGGCGGGCTACCTGCTCGGGCGTGAGCTGCATCTCCATCGCTACGTCACCGGCATCCTGACCGGCGCTGCCGTCCTCCTGTCGCCAGCGATGCTCGTGCTCAACGATCTCAAGCAGTACACGGCCGAGGCCTGCGCGTGCCTGGTGCTGTGGGTTCTCGTGGCCAGGGTGGAGAACGAGTGGCGGATCCGGCGGCTGGTAGCGATCGCCGCGGTCAGCTCGGTTGGCCTGCTGTTCGCGAACACCGTGATCTTCATCGGAGTGGCGGCCATGGCCGCGCTGGCACTGGAATGCCTGGTCACGCGGCGCTACCGGCAGCTGCTCGACGTCGCAGCAGCCTCGGCGGGCATGCTGATCGTGAGCCTGGCGATCTACCTGACGCTCATCCGGCCCACGGTGACCCCACTCCTCGTCAATTTCTGGCGCGGGTTCTACGTGCCGACAGGGAGCGGGCACGCTGCACTGAGCTTCGTTTACGAGCGCGTGGTCATCCTCGCGCCCTACGCTGGCTTCGGGTCGCTCATCGTGGACACGATCGGCGTGATCGCAGGCATCGCCGCGCTGATCTGGCTGCGGCGCATCGCCCTCGCTGCCCTGTTCCCCGTCACGCTGGGGATCGTGCTGGTCGCGAGCGCGGCGGGCAAGTACCCCTTCGGCGACCAGCGCACCTCGACGTTCTGGCTCGTGATGCCCCCGGTACTCATGGCGATCGCAGTAGGCGGGGCCGGCCGTCTGGCTGGCCGGTTCGACCGGCGCGCGCCCGTGCTGGTCGCAGCGGTGGCCCTGGCCGCCTGGGCGCCTGCCACGGTCAGCTACGTGCGGTCGCACACGCTACCGGACGAGGACGCGCACGCCCAGGTCGTCTACGTGGACAGCCATGTCCGGCGCGGTGACATTGTTCTCGTCGGCTTCAAGGCCAGCTACGTCTTCGCGTACTACTACCAGGGGACACCGGAGTTCCCCACCGGGGCCGGCCCCAACGGGCACGTCGTCGCCTACCCCTCGCGACCGTCGCTGGTCGTCCTGACCTCGGGAACGCTGCCGACCATCGACAAGGGCCTGGCGGAGGCGCGCGCGAAGATTGCAGCGGAGCCGGCCTCGGCCCGCGGGCGGATCTGGATTATCCGCTCCCACCAGAGGCCAACCGAGGTGCAGGAGTGGGACCGGCTGCTGGCGGGGCAGCGGGTGCAGACCATCAGGGTTGGCCCCGAGCCCCTCCTGCTGTACCAGCCGGGATAGAGCGCTCTGTCCGCGACCGTCCGCCTCTGGTGCAGTGTCCCTCAGAGGCGGACAGTCGCGTTCAGGGCTTCGCGCAGCCCGGTCTGAGAACTGTCATCTCCCCAGTGAGCGGGTAAGTGACAGCGCTCACCGGGCAGTAGCCCGACCGCTTAAGAGTCGCCAGCGACTGCTCGTGCGTCTGCCGGGGGAACCAGTTCCCCGGCAGGTTGAGTTCCAGCAGAAAGACCGCCGGGCTGCCGTGGTGCGCAGCGAGGAACCGGTCGACGGCACTGGGCGTGACATAGATAACAGAGAGCGTGTTGCGGGCGGGGATGCGCGGCAGCGCTGCGACCCTCGCCGGATATCCCCGGTACTCGCCCATGTAGTACAGCCACGGAGCCAGGTACCACACCGGCGGGGTCCGGTCAGAGCGGATGATGACCACGGCGCCAGGCTCGGCCATCTGACGGGCGTCCACGACCGCCGCCTTGATGCCGCCGAACATCGTGGGCTGGAACTGCAGCGCGCTGCTCTCGGAGTATTCCTTCGCGGTCGCCTGGCCGCCTACCGCCACCGTGCCGGCGAAAACGGCGACAGCGGCCACGATGCCGGCAGCACGCCAAACGGTCAAGGGCCGGGCCGCCTGCTTCGGCGGGGTCAGCGCGCGGGCAACCCAGGCAGCGCCCAGTCCGCCGAGGACGTACAGCAGCGGCAGCAGGAAGATGTTGGTGCGTAGCAGGCCGAACGGCCACCGGTGCACGGCGGACGCCAGGAGTTCTAGCAGCAGCGCACCGCCGATTGCCGTCAGGAGCACCCGCCCGGCGGCGTCCCTGGCTGCGGCGACGACCCCGGCGGCGAGCAGCAGCACGAGTCCCGCAGCGAGAACATAGCGTGCGGCCGGCGGCAGGGTCGCGTCGGCCGGGCCGACCTGGCCGGTGACGGTCGCCGGGCCGGTGATAATCCCGGGCACGTACGTCTGCAGGCCCTGCAGTGTGAACCGCAGGAGCGAGGTGGGCGCGTGCGGTGCGTACTGGGCCTGGAAGAATCCCAGGTCGGCCACGCCCGACTGCAGGCGCACAAATAGCTCGTAGTGCGCCAGCGCTATCACCCCCGCGATGGCTTCCCCGGTTATTCGCAAGGCTGTGCCCTGGCGGGCGCGGAGCGTCCTGAACAGGTCCAGAGCCAGCAAAGGCCCGAGCACGAACAGATTCGGGAGCGAGAAAACGCAGGTCAGACCCAGTGCGACGTACAGCCCGAGGAGTGGAGCCGGACGCCACGTGGTGCGCTGAGTGAGCAGGTACAGCCCCACGGTTGCGACGGCCAGCAGCGCCTCATACGTGTACGACTTCAGCTCGAGCCCGTAGTCGACGATCCAGAGGTTGGCGAGCACGAGCGCCGCCACGCTGAAGCTGACGACCGCGCCGAGCCAGCGCCGCGCCAGCAGGTAGGTCACCACCGCGAGCATGGGCAACACCACGAACATGGGCGCGCGCAGGGCGGCCTCGGTGTTGCCGAGTACCAGGCGTGCCGTGCCCTCTATGCCGATCCAGCCCAGCGCCACCGGGGCCTGGCTGGCAGTCGGGTGGGACACGAAGGCGCCACCCAGTGTGATCTCGTACGCCCGCCACGCTTCGTCGAAGAAGAATGGCCTGCTGAGCAGCCGCCGGAGATGGAATTCGATCAGACCGGCTTCGATCAGCAGGGCGGCAACCGCGAGCAGGTCGGCATAGGCGATCCGACGCCACCGCTGCGCGGGGACAGATCCCGCTGCAGGGTCGTGCACGTGGGTGGACGGAACGCTCACTCGGGTGATCCTAACGGCGTCAGATGGCAGGTCTGACGTGCCTTCCCGGCTTAGGGGGCGGTGCTGTCGAAGGAGGATAGCAGCCTCCCGCGCCCCTGTGACGCCGCTAAAATCCACGAGGTGGCCTGCGGCCGGATGCCGGTCGCAGGCCGACAGCGGGGCGCCCTGGCAGGCAACTCGTTGCTCGTCGCAGCCGGACTGACCATCGTTGTTCTCCGAAGGTCGCAGCTGACTTCGCCCTGGCTCAGGTTTGCGCCCGTTCTGCTACGGTGAGTTCCCAGCATGACTGACCCATGGAGGGAGGATTCCGGTCATCGACGCTGAATTGGGGTATAAGGTGCATCGGTCCATGGGTTACATAGCCGGGCACGTCGAGTACGCGGCTGAGAAGCCAGGCCACTAGGCATGTCGCCTTCCCGCCTGCCAGGGCCAGCCGGGATCCCGGCACCTGTTGGCTCTTCCCCCGATGCGAACGACGCGGAGGCTGCCCCGCCGCCGGCTCCGGCGCCGGGGGTAGCCGGCGAACCGCGTGCCACCCGATGGCTTGGCCTGCTGCTGCAGCTGATGCGGTCAAAGGTGGTCCGGTTCGGGTTCCTTGCCGTTGTGCTGCTGCTGCTCAGCCTCACCCTGGCCGACCAGGCGAGCACGCTCTGGCATCAGGCACAGCGGCTGAGCGCGCCTTTCCTCCTGCTCGCGCTGGCGCTGGGCATCGCCGGGCTTTTCTTCAACCTGATGGTGTGGCGAGAAGTAATCACCGACCTCGGCTCGCCAATGCCCATCGCCGCGGCCTGGCGCATTTACTTCATCGGCAATCTGTCGAAGTACCTGCCCGGCAGCATATGGCCCGTGCTTGTTCAGGCCGAGCTGGGCGCGGACCGCGGCATTCCGCGGAGCAGGTCTGCGGTATCGGTGCTGGTCAGCTATACCGTCATGACCTGCTCAGGATTGGTAGTAGCGGCAATCACGCTGCCGTTCGCGGCCGCCGGATCGCTCGCCCAGTACTTTTGGATCCTGTTCCTCATCCCGGTCGGCGTCGCGGTGCTGTCTCCGCCGGTGCTCAACCGGCTCCTGCGCGTGGTGCTGCGGGTGGCGCGCCAGCCATCGCTCGGCCAGGGCGTCAGCTACCGGGGCCTCGCGCGGACAATGGCGTGGGCGGTAGCCGCCTGGGCGGCCAACGGACTCATGATCTACGTGTTGATGCGGCAGCTTGGCGGTGAACGGCAGGGCACGCTGCTGGTGTCCGTTGGCGCCTACTCCCTGTCCTGGGCCGTCGGGTTCCTGGCGGTCTTCGCGCCGGCTGGGCTAGGTGTCAGGGAAGCCGTGATGATCGCGGCGCTGCATTCCCAGACGACCGCTGCGATCGCCATCACCGTGGCGCTGGTGCAGCGGGCGCTGTCGGTGGTTGCCGACGCCGCCACGGGCGGCGTCGCCGTCGGCCTGATCGGCAGGCGTCAGCTCCGCCGTATGCGCGCTGGCCGGCCGGACGACGGTTCCGGCTCCGGCTCCGGCTCGCCTGCGGGGTGAAGCACTCTGTGGGGCGACATACCGTTGAGCGACCGATGACGCCTGGAGGACGCCCGCCTGTGAGCGACACCCTGCAGCGGTCTCAGGGCGTCCCGGCCCCTCAGCGCAATCCCGATCACCCGCCCAAGCCGCCTAAGTTCCGCCCCGACATCGAGGGCCTTCGAGCCTTCGCGGTGGTCTCCGTGGTGCTGTACCACGCCAGCCTGCTCGACGTCTACAGCGGTTACATCGGTGTCGATGTATTCTTCGTGATCTCAGGTTTCCTGATCACGCGTTTGCTGCTGGAGTCGGTCGGCAAAAGTGGTATCAGGGCGCTGCCTACCTTCTATACCCGCCGGATTCGGCGGCTGCTGCCCGCAGCCATGACGGTTGTCGTGGCCACGGTGGTGGCCGCGCGGTTCTGCGCACCACCCCTATCCGTCCGGCCCATCGCCGTTGACGGCATTTTCACCACGTTCTACGGCCTGAACTACCGGCTCGCCGTCGAAGGCACGCAATATCTCAACGAGGGCAGCGCGGCCTCCCCTCTCCAGCACTTCTGGTCGCTGGCCGTCGAAGAGCAGTTCTACCTGTGCTGGCCCATCCTGATCGTGCTCGTTGTCCTCCTGGGGCGCCGCTACCGCAACGCGCTCCTCGCCCTGCTGCTGGCCGTCATTGTCGTGGTGTCGTTCCGATATTCCGTGCTGAGCACGAGGACCGACCCGCCATGGGCCTACTTCTCAATGGGCACCAGGGCCTGGGAACTGGCCCTGGGCGGTCTGGTGGCGGTGAGCGCGTCTGCTCTGACGCGGCTGCCGCGTCCGGTGGCATGGGCGGGGGGCTGGCTGGGGCTCACAGCAGTCGTCGCGTCAGCCTTCGTATTCAACGGCCGGACGCCGTACCCTGGCTCAGCTGCCGCGATGCCAGTCGTCGGCGCTGCTGTGCTCATCGCGAGCGGATGCGCTGTCCAGGGTGGTGCCGGTCGCCTGCTGGGCGTGCGGCCGTTGCAGTTCGGTGGCCGCATGTCCTACTCGTGGTATCTGTGGCACTGGCCCATGCTGGTCATCGCCCCCATGATCCTGCATCACGCCCTGACGTGGCCGCAGCGCACCGCGGTGGTGGTCCTGTCGCTCGGGGCCGCTGTTATCACCTTCAGGCTCATCGAGAACCCGGCCAGGTCGCTGCGGCTGCCGAACCTGCAGTGGTTCGCTGGCGGTGCTGCGCTCTCGGGTTCGGCGATAGCCGCAGCGGTGCTGGTCATAGCGTTGGTGCCGCCGCTGGTCGGCAGGGGCGGCAATGCCCGGCTGCTACACGTGTCATCAGCGGCCAGTGGCTCGGTTGCGATGCAGATGGAGGCCGCCGTCGAGGCGGGCCTGAAGACGATCGCCGCGCCTGCGAACCTGACCCCGCAACCGGCCAAAGCACATGGCGACCTGCCTTCCTCCTCGGGTAACGAGTGCCACGCTGATCTCCTCGTCGTCGCCCAGGGGCCGTGCGTCTACGGCGACCCCACGGGCAAATACACCGTCGTGCTGTTCGGTGATTCGCACATGCAGCAGTGGCAGCCCGCGTTCACCGTGGCCGGTGCCCGAGATAAATGGCGCGTTGTCAACTGGACCAAGTCGAGTTGCCCGCCGGCGCAGATGACCCTGTTCGACGCCCAGCTGAACCGTATCTACACCGAGTGCGACACCTGGCGGAGCCGGACGCTGCAGCGAATCGCGGCGCTGAATCCGACGGTCGTGGTGCTGACCGGCCTGGACAGCGAGGCACCCGCGAGCTGGTCCCCGGCCAAGGTTGCCGCCGATATGGCGGCCACGGTGCGCACCCTGCAGCAGACGACCACCGCGCGGATCGTGTACCTGGAGGACACTCCCTACCCGGGCAAGAACATCGCCTCCTGCGTGGCCGCTCATCTTGACAATGTCAGGCCGTGCAACTTCGCACTCAAGAACGCCTACACCTATCCGGCCCGGCACCAGGCCATCACCGAGGCAATGCGGCAGCTGGGCGGAGTCACGCTCATCAACCCGGCCGCATGGATCTGCCCGAAGGGCGCGTGCCCGGCCATCGTCGGCAACCTCCTGACCTACAGAGACCAGTCGCACCTGTCGGTCGAATTCAGTTCATGGCTGGCGCCCCTGATCATGTCCGTGCTCGACGAGCTCCAGCCGCACCGAGCGGGCTGACCGCCCGGCACCGAGAAGTCGTTGAGCGCAGCCCGAGCCGCTTCCCGAAGAAATCGCTCAAGCCAGCGGCAGACCATAGGGCCGCTCGACGAGACAACCCGCAGGAACGGGGCGACCAGGGAGCAGACTCTCCAGGTCTGCCCAGGACAGCCCAGCGTCGCGGGCTTGGGGACTCCCGGCTAACCGGCGCTCGGAGTCAGGCTGGCGGTCGCTCCGTTCTGCGCGTCAGCGCCGACCACACCGTCATCAGCCGGGGACAGCAGCGACTGACGGAACTGCTCGAGGTCGATCTCAGCCCCGAGCCGGATGCTCTCCTGCGCGGCGAAGATGCAGAGCGTCGCCACTGAGGAGCCCTCCCAGGACAGCAGCTGGTTCGGCTTGCCCTGCACGGCGCGGACGAACTGCTCGAGCTCCTCGGCGTGGCCCATGGACTTGCGCAGGCCACTTCCCTGGCTTCGGGGCTTGCCGCCGGGCCCGTAGGTGGTGAGCTTGCCGAAGTCGTCCAGGATCGCTACCTGTCCCTTGGCGAACGCGGAGATGCGCTCCCGCGGGAAGCCCGGCACGCCGGACTCGTTGAAGGTAACCGTCGCAGCCGCCCCGTCGTAGTGCAGAGTGACCGAGAAATTGCACAGTGTCCGCAGGTCGTCGGGCATCTTGCCGAGCGCCCGGGCGGTCACCGACACCGGCTGGCGGCCGATGAGCAGGTTGCACAGGTCGATGAAGTGCTCGCCCTCGCTGATCAGGCGCCCGCCGCCGTCAACTGGGTCCAGGCTCCAGTGATCGGCCGGCAGCGGCGGGTTGGCGATCATGTACTCGACGTAGTCGGGCGGTGATTTCAGCGCCTTCTGCAGCTCGTCCACCAGCGGTGAGTACCGGCGGTTGAGGCCCAGGGTCACCAAGGTCGGCTGCACTTCCATCAGCCGCAGCAGCTCGGCGAAATCCTCGAGCCGGGTGACCATCGGCTTCTCGATGAACACTGCCTTCCCGGCTGCGACCGCCGCCCGGAGGTGCCCGTAGTGCTCAGGCTGGTTCGAGCAGATCATGACCGCGTCCGTGCCCTCGTCGGCCAGCAGCTCGTCGACGTCCGTGGTGATCATCGTGACGCCGAGGCCCTTGGCCTCGGCTGAGGCGTTCCGCCCGGTGGCCGACGCGATGCCGCGCAGTTCCACGTCGCGCATGGCCTTGAGATTGGGCAGGTGCATGCCGAGCACGTGGTTGCCGAACCCGATCAGCGAGACGCCGACCTTTCCGTCCTTCCTGGGCCGGGAGCTGACCTGGATCGTGGGGCTGCGATCTGGGTCGGGCCGGTAAGAGATGAGCGCAGCCACGCCCGGCAGCTTGCGCTCCCGGATGGCGTCAAACGGCTCCTGGGCCTGTTCCACTGGGTAAACCCCGGCGATCAGCGGCTCGGGGTTGACGGCGCCGATGGCGACAAGCCGGATGAACTCTTCCAGGTTGCGCTTCTCGGTCCAGCGGACGTACCCGAACGGGTAGTCCAGCCGGCCCTTCTCATAGCCCGCGTGGTAGCTACCCGGCCCGTAGGCGCGGGAGTAGCGCAGGTCGATCTCGTTGTACAGGAAGTTCTTCGGGTGGATGTCAAGCTTGACGTAGCCGACAATGACCACGCGGCCCTGCCGCCTGGTGATCTCCATCGACGAGTTGATGATCTCGGCGGAGTCCGAGCTCGCGCAGATGATGGTGGCGTCGACCCCGTTCTTGCCGGTGAAATCGCTGATCCGCCGCTTCCAGTCGGATTCGGCCGGGTTCACCACCAGGGCCGCCCCGGCCGCCGCGGCGAGCTCGTTGGCCTTCGGGTTGACGTCGATCCCGATGACGACGCAGCCCGCCGCCTTCGCGATGGCGGCACACAGCTGGCCGACCAGGCCGAGGCCGTAGATCGCGACCGTCTCGCCGAATTGCACCTCAGCGCGGCGCAGGGCCTGCATGGCGATGCCGCCGACCGTGACGAATGCCGCGTGCCGAAGATCCACGCTGTCGGGAACGGCCACCACGTGGTTGATGTGCGGAGCCGCGAGCTCTGCGTGGCCACTCGCGGCGTACGCCACGGTCTGGCCGATCTCGAGTCCCTCCACCTTGTCGCCGAGGGCCAGCACGGTCCCGGCGCCGCTGTAGCCGATCTCCCGCGGGGTGATCATCTCGTGCCAGACCCGCCGGGCGGTCTGGCTCGGCCCGGTAGCCAGAATGGTCTGCTTGACGACGTTGCGCATCCACGGGTCGGAGATGGTCTGGCGGACGAGCTCCGTCGGCGTCTTGGACAGCGTGCCCATCTCGGTCCCCGAACTGATGAGCGAGAAGTGGCTCTGCACGAGCACCTGGTCCGGTCCCACATGGGGGGCGGGGAGGTCGGAAACCATGACGCGGCCGCGCCGATCAATCACCCGACGGAACACTTGCTTCATGCCGACGTCAACCTGCCTTCGGTCACACGTACCCAGACCGCGCCGTCGCGGTCGCAGTAGCTAGATTTACGGTGCGTCACGCTACCAGAGCCGATAGGTCACTCCGGCCGCTGAGGTTAGTATTCAAGGGCAAAGCGGGCAGAACGCATGTCGGCGCGCCGGGTGCTGCTAATCTTTGGCCGGTACTTCGACGCCTGCGCCGACCCCCGGGCCAGTTCCTGGAATGAGAATGACACAAGATCGAAATCTCGCGACCGCGGAGCGCGCGGACCTGACCTGCCAGAACGTGCTGGAACGTGTCCTGCAGACCGCTCGGTCAGCTGATTACTCGGGCTACTCCAAGCACGACGGTCTCAATTCACCCATCCTGGCGGGGCTGGCTGGCGGGTCGCGGCTGCGCCGCCTGGTGGCGATTCAGGTGGTCACCCGCAGTCCGCTGGACATCCGGCCCATCGTCGGCGTGCGGAAAGCGAGGAACGCCAAGGGGCTCTCGCTGTTCGCCCGAGCGCTGCTTTCGCGGCACCGGATGACCGGCTCGGCCGACGACGCCCGCGAAGCGCGTGAGCTGCTCGACTGGCTGATCGCGCACCCGGCTCCCGGGTTCGATCAGCTGTGCTGGGGCTACCCCTACCCGTGGCAAGACGTGGGGTTCTTCGCCCCGCGGCACTTCCCGAACCGAGTGGTCACCTCGTTCGTCGGCCAAGCCCTCCTCGACGGCTACGAGACGCTGGGCGATGCCCGATATCTCGATGCGGCCCGCGAGGCCGTCCGGTTCCTGCTCGAGGCGCCAAAGACAATGTTCGAGGATGCCGACAGGCGCTGCGTCAGCTACGTGCCCGACCCGCGCATCGACTGGATCGTCATGGACGTCTCCGCCCTGGCCGGCGCCCTGACCGCCAGGCTGGGCGCCATCACTGGCGATGGTGACCTGATCGCCGAGGGTGGCCGGCTCGTTCGCTATGTGGTCTCCAAGCAGACCGACGAGGGCGCATGGTTCTACTCTGACCCGCCGTCCGCCAGCCACATCACCCATGACAACTACCACACGGGCTTCATCCTCGACGCGATCCAGCAGTACGGCCTGGTCACGGGGAGCGACGAGTTCGAAGCGGCCTACCGCAGCGGTATCGCGTTCTACGAGCAGCGCCTGTTCGAGCCGAACGGCGCCGCCCGGTTCATGAGCGACCGCCTGTACCCCATCGACATCCACGGCTGCGCGCAGGGCATCATCACGTTCTCCCTGCAGCAGCGGCACGCGGGTACCGGGGCAGCCATGGCCGGCCGCGTCCTGGAGTGGACGCTGACCAACATGTGGGATCCGGCCAGCGGATGGTTCGACTATCAGCGACGGCGCAGGTACCGGACCAGGATCAGGGAGCTGCGCTGGTGCCAGGGCTGGATGTCGTGGGCACTGGCGAGCTACCTCGAGAACCTCGGAGCCAAATCATGACCCGCGCCGAACGCCGGCGGGGGCGCACGGGAGGCATGTCGTGAAGGGATTCCCAGGGCGCGAGCTGTCGCTGGACGAAAGCCGCAGCCGGTTCGAGCGGATGTACGCGAGCGTGCTGGGCGCGCCCGCCAACGGGCTCCGGATCCGGCTGCGCCGAGTGCTCCCGATGACCAGGGGCTCCTACCAGGCCATCCTGGATGCTGGCTGCGGCGCCGGGGTGTTCAGCCTCGAGCTGGCCAAGCAGCACCCGGAAGCCCGGGTCACCGGCGTCGAGCTCGAGCCCGAACTCGTGGAACGGGCCAACGAGATCGCCCGCCGGGCGGGCCTCGATAACTGTCATTTCGAGCAGGGCGACGTCACGAAGCTCGACTTTGAGAATGCGTTCGACCTGGTGGTCAGCGTCGACAACTTTGAGCACGTGGAAGACGACATCGCGGCGATGCGGACCCTGCTGCGCGCGCTGCGGCCCGGCGGACGGCTCGTGGCCCACACACCTGGCTATGAACGACGCTGGCTCCTGCTGCGACGCCGGGTTAACTTCGATGTTCCTGGCCACGTCCGGCCCGGCTACCACGCCGACGAGCTAGTCGCCAAGCTCACCGAGGCAGGCTTTGAGGTCACCGACCACCAGTACACCTACGGGCCCGTGGAGACGTTCACCAACAACATCTCCTACCTGATCACCGGGGCGGACCAGCAGCGCAAGATGGTGTACGCGGCGGTGTTCCCGCTCCTGCTGGCGATCTCCTGGTTCGGGCAGTTCTCCCGCCCGCGCTGGGGCGCCGGCGTCCTGGTGGCGGCGCGCCGGCCCGCAGAGGCGCCGACTGGGGCCCAACCGGCAGGCACTCAGCACACGGTCGCGTGACGGATGCGCGTCCTCATCGACATCCTGCACCCGGCGCACGTTCACTTCTTCCGCAACTTTTACGCCGAGATGGAAGGTCGCGGGCACCAGGTGTGCATCACCGCCCGCGACAAGGACCGCTCCGTGGAGCTGCTGCAGGCTTTCGGGCTGCCTTATGAGCAGATCTCGCAGCAGAAGAGCGGCGCTGGCCTCGCGGTCGAGATGGCTCAGCGCACACCCCGGCTGATGCGGATCATGCGCGAGTTCCGGCCGGACGCCATGACCGGGATCATGGGCCCGTCGATCGCCCTGGCAGGTGCGCTGCGGCTTCGCCGGGTGCCGGCGGTTGTGTTCTACGACACCGAGTTCGCCGTGCAGACGAATCGCATCGTGTACCCCCTTGCTTACAGCGTGTGCACGCCGGACTGCTACCAGGGTCAGGTGCCGGGACGCCACCTGACCTACCCCGGCTACCACGAGCTTGCCTACCTGCACCCGAGCCGGTTCAGGCCTGATCCCGCGGTGCTCGCCGAGTTCGGCGTGCAGCCGGGCGAGCCCTACTCGATCGTCCGCTTCGTGTCGTGGCAGGCGGTCCATGATCGCCGGGAGCTGGGCCTGACGTTGGCGCAGAAGACCCATCTCATCGAGGTGCTGCAGCGGTACGGGCGGGTCCTGATCTCGTCGGAGGGTCAGCTGACGCCCGAACTCGCCGACCTCGCCATCTCCGGGCCCGTCGAGAAGATCCACCACCTCCTCGCCCACGCCCGCCTCGTGGTGGGCGAGTCGGCCACGATGTCGTCGGAGGCGGCGGTACTCGGGGTTCCGGCGGTCTTCATCGCGACCACAGGGCGGGGCTACACCGACGACGAGGAGCGGCGGTACGGGCTCGTCAGGCACTTCACCGAGGATGACTACGACAAGGCGCTGTCGGCCGTCGAAGAGACACTCGCCGAGCCGCCCGCGACCTGGGAGGCGGCGCGGCGGCGGCTCCTCGATGAGAAGATAGACGTGACCGGCTGGATGGTCGACTACTTCGAAAAGACGTTTGACCTTCCTTCCCGCCAAGGACGGAGGTAGACCGTGTGCGGGATAGCGGGCATGGCTGGCTTCGGCGACGAAGAGCTGCTTCGCGCCATGACCGACACCATCGCCCACCGGGGACCAGACGGCGAGGGCCTGTACAGCGACCAGGCTTTTCACCTCGGTAACCGCCGGCTGGCGATCCAGGACGTCCCCGGCGGATCGCAGCCGATGGCGAACGAAGACGGATCCGTCGTGGTGGTGTACAACGGCGAGATCTACAACTACCCGGAGCTGCGTGACCTGGTGCTGGCCCGCGGGCACCGGCTGCGGACGCATTGCGATACCGAGGTCCTGCCGCATCTCTACGAGGACGAGGGCATCGCGTTCGCCTCCCGGCTCAACGGGATCTTCGCATTCGCCCTGCTCGATCGAGCCCGCGGAAGGCTGTTCCTCATACGGGACCCGCTCGGTGTGAAGCCCCTCGTCTACGCGGTCCGGGACGGGCAGCTGGCCTTCGGCTCGGAGGCCAAGGCCGTGCTCGCCAGCGGGCTGGTGGCCCCGGAGCTCGACGAGGCGAGCCTGCACCTGTCGATGAACGTCCGATACGTGCCTGGTGACCGGACCTTCTTCGCGGGCATCAGCCGCGTGCCCCCCGGGCACGTCCTGGAGTTCGCCGGTGGCCAGGTCCGGCTGTCTCAGTACGCCAGCATTGACTGGACCCCGGACCAGAGCATGTCCGCCGCCGACTGGCTCGACGGGATCCGCTACCACTACCAGGAGGCGGTCCGCAGGCAGCTGATCTCCGACGTGCCGGTCGGCATCTCGCTGTCCGGAGGCATCGACTCCAGCTCGCTTGTGGCGATGCTCCGGCGGACCACCAGCGGCTCGATCAAGACCTTCAGCCTCGGCTTTGACGAGCCCACCGACGAGCTCAGCGACGCCCGGTTCGTGGCGAACACCTTCGGCACCGACCATCAGGAGGTCGTGCTCCGCGATCCTGCCCTGGCCCATCTCGGGGAGGCCATCCGGCACACCGAGGAGCCCAAGGTGAACTCGCTGCAGCTCTACCTGCTGCACCGCTTCATCGGCGAGCACGTCAAGGTGGTGCTGTCCGGGCTGGGTGGTGATGAGCTGTTCGCCGGCTACGACATCTACAGCTACCTGCTGCGGTCCCGGCAGCTGCGCAGCGGCGCGATCGGCGGAGCAGTTCGCGCACTCGCGCCTGCCCTGGACTGGGCAGCGCGATGCTCCGCGGGACTCGGCCGGCCACAGCTCGACCTGGCAACCCGCAAGATCGAGTGGCTGGCGGCATCCGGCGACGCCTCCCGCAACTACCTGCTGCTGCGCAACGCCTGGGACTTCAATCCCGCCCTGCTGCGGCGCGTGTACACCCCGGAATTCGCCGACCGCCTCACCTTGTCCACCAGGGACGCCTACGACTCCTACTTCACCGACGACAGGCCGCTGGAGAGCCAGGCGCTGCGGGCCGAGTTCGCCACCAAGATGGTGTGTGACCTGCTTCACAATGAGGACACGATGTCGATGGCGCACGGCGTGGAGTCACGCGTCCCGCTCCTCGACCTTGAGCTCGTCCGATTCGCAGCCCGGATCCCTGATGACCTTCGCTTCGGTCAGGGCATGAAGGGCCTACTGAAGCAGGCACTGGAGGGCATCCTGCCCGACCGGGTCCTGCACAAGCGAAAGTGGGGCTTCACCTTCGACCCCGTGGAGCAGTACCAGAAGGATCTCGGTCCGATGGTCCGCGAGACGCTCTCGCCCGAACGGCTCCGGCGGTCAGGTATTTTCAATCCGGAATTCGTTCATGCCGTGCTCTCGGCGGAGCCGCGCCAGCGCCTGCGCTGGCACTACTTCATGCTCTGGCAGATGGTCGGCGTCGAGACCTGGCTTGAGATGTTCACCCGCACCCAGCCCGCGCCAGCTCGCCGGGTCACCGTCGAAGGAGCATGACACCATGAAGCCCGAGCCGGCCACCACCGTCGACACGGTCCGCGACTTCTGGCAGGCGCACATCAACAACGAGTACTACACCGACGCCGAGCGCGCCTCCGACGACTACTTCGACGAGATCGAGCGGCGCAGGTACGCGACGCACTATCACCTGCCTGAGCTGTTCGCGTCCCTGGACGGCCGGGGCAAGCGGCTGCTCGAGGTGGGTTGCGGCATTGGCGTCGACAGCATCCAGCTCGCGAAGCGGGGCTTCGACGTGACCGCAGTCGACCTGACCGAGAACGCCCTGACCGTAGCCAGGCAGTTCGCCGCGCACCGAGGTGTGTCCATCGACTTCAGGCTGGGCAACGCCGAGGGCCTCGACTTCCCCGACCAGAGCTTCGACGCGGTCTACTCGTTCGGCGTCCTGCACCACACCCCGGACCTTGCGCAGTCCGTTGCCGAGGTGCGCCGGGTGCTGCGACCAGGCGGCACGGCGTACGTGATGCTGTACCACCGCGACTCGCTGGTGAACCTGGTCCACCGGACGCTCCGGCTGCCGTACGAGTCACCGGTCGACCGGCAGGATCATTGTCCCGTGGTGTACACGCTCAGCCGCAGCGGCGTGCGGAGGCTTTTCAGGGACTTCTCGAGCGTCGATGTGCGTCCCGAGTACCCGTTCACCTATGGATTCGGGCCGCTGACCACGAAACTGCCTCTCGCCGTGCGACGGCCGCTCGGCCACGCAGTTGGCTGGCACCTGATGATCACCGCGCGATAATTGCTTCCCATGCCCCGCACCGGCGCCCGCTGCCCGACAATGACGGCGGCCGATGACGTGCTGGGTCTGGGCTTTCTCAGTGCTGACCATGTTCTAAACTCGCCACCGCGAGGCATAGCGGCGATGCGAGACGATACCTGGATGTCGGAGTTTCGGAAGTGACGACTACCTTTGGCCGGGAGCAGGGCCAGACCGGCGATATCGCGACCCCCAGCGTTCCCGCAGCCGTCAAGGCCACCGCGCCAGGCGAGGTCACGGGCCAGCCGTATGTGTCGATCATTCTGCCCTGCCACAACGAGGAAGGGCACGTCGTCGCCGAGGTAGCCCGCATCTGTGCGGCGATGGACGCCAGCTGCTACGACTACGAGCTCGTGGCCTACGACGACGCTTCTACCGACACCACCCTGGCGCGGCTGCGCGCGGCTGCGCCGAAGTTTCCGCACCTGCGGGTCGTTCACTTCCCGCGCAACGGCGGGTCAGGGACGGTGCGGCGGATCGGCACCCAGCAGGCCAAGGGCACGATCGTGGTCTGGACCGACGCGGACATGACCTACCCGAATGAGCGCATCCCCGAGCTCGTGGAGATGCTGGACCAGGAAGAATATATCGACCAGGTCGTCGGTGCCCGGACCACTGAGCAGGGCTCGCACAAATTCCTGCGCGTGCCCGCCAAGTGGTTCATCCGCAAGCTGGCTGAGGTGCTGACCAACTCAGCGATCCCTGACCTGAACTCGGGCCTGCGTGCCTTCCGTCGCCAGGTCGCGCTGCCCTACCTACGGCTGCTGCCGCCCGGCTTTTCCTGCGTGACCACGATCACCATTGCTTTCCTTTCCAACCAGCACGACGTCAAGTACGTGCCGATCGAATATTCCAAGCGGGCTGGCAAGTCGAAGTTCAAGTTCGTCAAGGACGCCTACCGATACATCCTGCAGGTTCTGCGGATGGTGATGTACTTCAACCCGCTCAAGGTGCTGATGCCGCTAGCATTGTCCCTGATCGGCCTCGGCGTGGCGAAGGCCATCTACGACCAGGTGACCCACCCGCTGTACTTCGCGATCAACACGATCCTGCTCTTGGTGAGCGGCCTTATTATTGCCACGCTCGCGCTGTTGGCCGACCTGATCGTCCGTTCCAGGGGCGACGTCTAGTAACGTACGGTCGGCCGAGAGCGGAGCGGGATGTCTGACGAATCAGGTTACAAAATCGCTTTCCGGCGCGGAGACGTCTTCGTCCGGGAAGTAGAGCCAGCTTCGGCCACCGGCGACGCTGACAGACCTGACTGGTCGGGGCGCATCTTCCGGCAGCTGACAGTCCTGCCCGCGCTGCTGGCCGTGGCGTGGCTTCTGGCGGGGCTGCCACTGCTGCTGATCCGGTACTTCTCACCGGTGTCCATGGCCATCACGGCGACGCCGCTGGCGATCGTCCTGGTGTTCATGGGCTACCGGTGGATCACCGGCCCGGCTCAGGGCCTGCTGGCGGCGCGCGGCGCGGCGCCAGCGCGCACGCCCTGGTGGGTGATCATCGCGCTGGTCGCGGTCGCCGTGGCATTCGGGGTCGACCAGCTCGCCTATCACTCCCAGCAGGTCATCATCAACAGGGACCCTGCTTCCTATATCCAGTTCGGTAACTGGATATCCCGGCACGGCTCGCTGCCCATACCTGCCGATGGGCAGGCGTTCGGCGGCTTCAATCGGGGGTTGCTGCAATTCGGTTCATCCGCCTTCTTCCAAGGCGGTCACGCAATCGTGCCGCAGTTCATGGCGGGCCTGCCCATGCTGCTCGCCCCCGCGTTCTGGCTCGGCGGGACTTCCGCCGCCACAGCCATGGGTGCCCTACTCGGCGCCTGCGGCGTCCTGGTCGCCGGAGGGCTCGTCGGGCGTCTGGTCGGTCCGCGGTGGGCGCCGCTCGGGGCCCTGATCCTGGCACTGTCCCTGCCCGAGCAATTCACCAGCAGGTCGACGTTCAGCGAGCCCCTCGCGCAGCTGTTGTTCCTTGGCGGGCTCGCCCTGGTCATTGACTCCCTCTCCGCTCACGGCACCGCCAGGAGCTGGCTCGCAGCACTCGGCGGCGTCACCCTCGGCCTGACCCTGCTCGCCCGTATCGACGGGCTCAGCGACCTACTGCCGCTCATCCCCTACTGCGGCCTGCTGCTCCTGGGCCGGGCCCGGCAGGCCTGGCCGCTGATTGGCGGGGCCGTCGTGGGGGCGGGGTATGGCCTGGTCGACGGCCGTGTCCTGAGTCTCCCGTACCTGAACAGCATCAGGGGCTCCCTGGATCCGCTGCTGCTGATCGCAGCCGCTGTGTTCACGCTCACCGTGCTGGCGGTGATGTACCGCTGGCGCGAGGGGATCCCGCGGCTGCGAACGGACCGGCTGCCCAACCTGGCCGCGGCGGCCGCTTGCGTGGTCACGATCGGCCTGGTGGTGCGCCCTTACCTGCAGACTGTTCGGGCTCCGGTGACACCGTCGTGGGCCGCGCTGATGAGCAAGTGGCAGACTGCCGAGCACCTGGCTGCCGATCCGACCCGGTTGTACAACGAGATCAGCCTGCACTGGGTGTTCTGGTATCTCGGTGTGCCTGCGGTGCTGCTGGGCACCATCGGAGCCGCCCTGCTCGCCCGTCGCTGCCTGCGCGGCGAGGCACCGGCCTGGGCACTGCCGTTGATGTCATTCGCGTGGATCATCGTCACAGTGCTCTGGCGGCCAGGAATCGTCCCCGACCAGCCGTGGGCCAGCCGGCGCCTGGTACCCGCCGTGCTGCCGGGCTTTATCGTGCTCGCGCTCTGGGCAGTCAGTTGGCTGGTCGGCTGGCTGCGTCAGCGCGGCACGCATCGTGTCCTGCAGGCCAGCGTCGTCGTCGTTCTCGCGGCCGCCCTGACCATCCCGGCGGCGGTCACCAGCTGGGGGCTCTCCCTGCACAGTGGCGGACCGGTCGGCGTGCGGCTCGTCGCGGATGGCCTCGGGGACAAGGCCACGTTCCGAGGCGAGGTGGCCGCGGTCGGCAAGCTCTGCGCGGCCATTCCGCCCAACTCATCTGTCCTGCTGATGCCCGGCGTGGATGAGCCTTTCACTCAGGTCATCCGGGGCATGTGCGGTGTGCCGACGGCGAGGATGACCAGTCCCTCGCCAACGAGCGCGGCAGCGATCGTGGACGGCATCAGGACCGCTGGCCGCAGGCCTGTCCTCCTGGGCCCGTCCGCGGCTTCGGTGGCCAGCTATGGCGGAATGGATCCCGTGCACGTGCTTCAGCTCAACATCGTTGGTGACGCTCACACGCTGGCAGGGCCTCCGGTGCACACGACTGACGGGTTGGTCGCTGCCTGGGGCAATGTTTCTGGCGGGCCGCAAATCAACGTGTGGATGTCAACCTCCCTTGGGTGACTTTCCTGGCTGCTTGACCTGCCACACCCGCTCAGCTAGAGGCCGGCCTCAGCCAGCAGGAACGCGGTGATCGGCTCATAGAGGTCGGGCTGCACGTTGTCGTCGAGCGGTACGGCTACGTCAACAAGGCCTTCGGCCTCGCCGATAAACAGCGCCGGGTCGTTGCAGTCGGCGAACCCGACGACCGGCAGACCGGCCGCGCCCGCCGCGCCGGCAAAGCCGTGATCGGCGACCACAAGATCCGGCATCGGGCCGCCCGTCTCGCGGAGCTCGGCGATCATCGCCTCCATCGCGGCGGGCAGATGCGTGTGCGCCAGCCCAGCGTTCCTGCTGAGGACTGCCACGCGGTCGATGAACCGCAACTCGCCGGATTCCGCGGCGGCGTCGCCGCCCGACCGCGGGCTAGCCTGCCACCCCCGTGCCGGGGTCAGGATCGCGCAGCCGGCTGCCGTGAGGCGCCTGGCGAGCGGCGCGTGGATCGCCAGCAGCCCGGCCGGATGGCCGGTTCCCATCAGGACGGTCCCCTGGGCAGCAGCGATCCGACCTAGCTGGACAGCCATCGCGGACAGCCGGCCGACCGTCAGCTCCGGGTCGATGCAGTCCGGTCCAGTCTGGACGACCGGGTCGGGACTGACCCCGCAGCGGCGGGCCATCTCCGCCAGCACGTCGCGCTCAGTCCAGGCGCGGGTGAAGGTCAGGCCGAAGGTGCACTGCGGGTCACCCGCCGCCATCCGCCGGTACTTGGCCAGGCTGTCCTGCCGTGGCGTGGCGACCCGGCCAGCGATGGCGTTCGCCTCGAGGTAATCGCACAGTGCTGGCGAGCTCCACCTGGCTGTCGTCAGTCGTGCCGGACTGGTCATCGATCCCCGTCGTGTCGCGTCACCGCGCGCCCGGTCGGCGCGCCGTGACTACCAGTACATCTGCTGCAGGTGACGGCGCGGTTGTCCGGGCGTGGCCGGCAAGCGAAGTCCGCCAGCGCCGGATCGCACGAGATCATCTGCTACCAGGGCAGGCTGCCTCGGCGCAGCCCACCCAGCCGCCCGCGCGGTCGCGGCGACGTCACCCTGATCGTCCCGCCGAAACCGACCGTCCGCACTTCGACGACGGCCTGCCCGCGGCCTACGACGCGAGCCCCGCGGTCGATCCTTTTGCGGGTCAGGACCGCCGTGCCCGTCGTCTCCACCGCCACGCCGTCCGGCACGATCAGGTGGATCGTCCCGCCGATCAGCGTCGCGTACACGACCGTCCTGCTGCCGGTAAGGATCGCCTCGCGCAGGTCCAGCTGCACGTCGCCGAAGATCGCCAGCACGGGCAGGAAGTCGGGTACCACCCAGCGTCCTGCTCGCGCGTCCCGGCCGAACACCCCGGTGACCGCGCGCCTGCCGTCCAGCCTGATCGGCTGCTCCGAAGGGCCCGTGAGGTCGATCGTCAGCGCCGCCAGGTCTCCGAGGGTGCGGGCGCGGAAAGCGCGCTCCACCCGATCCGCGTGCTCGTCCTGGGTCAGCCGGCCATCAGCGGCGGCCTCGCCCAGCAAGGTGATCACCCGCTCCCGATCCGAATCCGACGCACGAAGATCACGTGGCGCCGGGCGGTATGTCACACTCTGACGATACTCCAGCTGGCCGCGGCCTGAAGATCCCGAACCGGCCCGCGTGGCAGCGCGCCAGGCCCGGGGCCAGCCCGGCTGCCGCGAGCCCGCGGGCGGCCGCGCGCTGCGATCACCCCGTTCCCTGTTATTTTCGTATTAGCAAGTAACCAGCGCGCGCTAGGGGAGCTGACAACGTGAGCCAGGCCACGAGCAACGGGGCGGCAGGGAGCCGCGGTCTGCGCGGGGCGCACTACAAATGGGTCGCGCTGTCTAACACGACGCTGGGCATGCTGGCCGCGACGGTCAACGCGTCCATCGTGATCATCGCGCTGCCGGCCATCTTCCGCGGCATCAAGCTGAACCCGCTGCAGCCCAGCAACATCAGCTACCTGCTGTGGATGCTCATGGGCTACCTGGTCGTCTCTGCGGTTCTGGTGGTCACCCTCGGCCGGCTCGGCGACATCTACGGCCGGGTCAAGATGTACAACGCTGGCTTTCTGATCTTCGGGCTCGCCGCGGTCGCGCTGCCCTTCGACCCGTTCACCGGGCCGGGCGGCGCGCTCTGGCTCATCGGCTTCCGGATCATCCAGGCCGTCGGCGGCGCGATGATCATGGCCAACTCGCCCGCGATCCTGACCGACGCGTTCCCGCCGAACCAGCGCGGCACGGCTATGGGCATCAACCAGGTCGCGGGCATTTCCGGGCAGTTCATCGGCCTCATCCTCGGCGGCGTGCTGGCCGCCGTCGACTGGCGACTGGTGTTCATCGTGTCGGTGCCGATCGGCCTCGGTGGCACGATCTGGTCCTACCTGAGCCTGAAGGAGATCGGCGTGCGGACGCCCGCCAGGATCGACTGGCTCGGCAACGTGACATTCGCGGTCGGCCTCATCGCGCTGCTGACCGGCATCACCTACGGAATCCAGCCCTACGGCGGGCACTCGATGGGCTGGACCAGCCCGTTCGTGCTGACCGGCCTGTTCGGCGGGGCTGCCCTCCTGGTGGTGTTCTGCTTCATCGAGACCAGGGTCGAGGCGCCGATGTTCGACCTGCGTCTCATGAGGATCAGGGCCTTCGCGGCCGGCACCGGTGCGACGCTGCTGGCGTCCATCGCGCGCGGCGGCCTGCAGTTCATGCTCATCATCTGGCTGCAGGGCATCTGGCTGCCGTTGCACGGATACGCCTACAAGGACACGCCGCTGTGGTCAGGCATCTACCTGCTGGCACTGACCGTCGGCTTCGTGGCGTCGGGACCGCTGTCCGGCTGGCTCTCGGACCGGCACGGCGCGAGGGCGTTTGCCTCCGGCGGTCTGGCGGTCTCGGCGCTGGCGTTCGGCGGACTGCAACTGATCCCGGTCAACTTCAGCTACCCGGAGTTCGCCGCGCTGATCTTCATTGCGGGCGCAGGCATGGGACTGTTCTCCGCTCCGAACGCGGCCGCCATCATGAACAGCGTCCCGGCCAGGCAGCGCGGCCAGGCTGCAGGCATGCTGGCCACGTTCCAGAACGCCGGCTTCGTGCTGTCGATCGGAGTCTTCTTCTCCCTCATGATCGCTGGCCTCGCCGCGACGCTGCCCGGTTCGCTGACCGGCGGCCTGACCGCGCAGGGCGTGCCGCACGCCATTGCCGCGAAGATCGGCTCGCTGCCACCGGTCGGCAGCCTGTTCGCCGCCTTCCTCGGCTACAACCCGATCCGCGCGCTGCTCGCACCCACGGGCGTGCTGGGCCATCTGCCGCAATCACACGTGGCGCTCCTGACCGGGAAGGCGTTCTTTCCCCAGCTGATCTCGCAGCCGTTCCACCACGGCCTGGTGATCGTTTTCAGCATGGCCATGGCGCTGCTGCTGATCGCGGCCGCCGCGTCCGCGCTGCGCGGTGGGAAATTCGTCTACGAAGAAGGGAACGGGGCCGTCGGGGTGTCGGCCGCTCGCGCCGCCACGGCAGTACCGGACCACGCGAGGGCGGCCGATGTCGCGAACGGCCGGCTGGCTGCCAACGGCCAGGCTGCGGAGCGGGCCGGGATGCAGAGCACTGATCCAGGCGCCTGACCGTGCTGTCTTCTGCGGCCCGCCGCACTCCGGGCCTTCCGGGTGGCCGCAGGCAGAGGCGCGAGTTTTACGAGTGTTCAGAACCAGTTCGGTTGAGCTGATGACGATCGCCATTGCTGCAAAGCCGGCGGAATGACAGCCTGGATCGTGATGTCCCCTGCAGGTGTCCGCAGCGAGGCTGTCCCATGAGGCCCATCGCCGTCCTGCTCGCATTCCTCGTCGGGCTCATCGGTGTCTCGGTGGCCATCGCGGTGGATCAGGCGCCCCAGCGGGACGCCGCGGGACAGCTCGCGGCGGGGCCTGCCGGCCACTGCGCCGGGCTACGCGCACGCACCACTTGCCAGCCGCAGCAGCCCGCGGCCGCCACCGAGGTGCCGCCGCCTTCATCGCTGTTCGCCGTCACGCCCGTGCTGCCTTTTCCGCCGTCCGCGACGTCGTCCTCAGCCGCGTCACCGACTCCTGCCGGGCTACGATTGGCCGCGCCCGCAAGCTCCTCGCAGCAATCGGTCACGCTGCCTCCGAATGGGTCTGATGCCCGGCCCGACGGGATTCCCGCCGGACAGGTGGGCGCGCTTGTGCTCGACGATTCGGCTGCTGACCTGTGGACTACATGGCACCGCGCGACGCTGGCCGGCACCGATTGCGAGGCGCCAGGAACCATCGCGCTCCGCTCGGCCGAGCTCGATCTGACCACTGACGGCACGTTCGGCAACTGCGCAGAGATCACAAGCGACGGGACCTACCGCTTCGGCATCTTTGAGGCGCGAATCTGGGTGCAGGCCGGTCCGAACGGCACGATAGCCAACTGGCCGGCGTTCTGGCTCGTGGGGCGGAACTGGCCCGTTGACGGCGAGATCGATGCCTTCGAGGGCCTGCACGGATTTGACAGCGCCAGCTTCCACTTCGGCGCCGGCAACTCCTCCCTCACCAAGCGCGATAGCGCATTGAAACCCGGCTGGAACACCGTCGATGTCGTCTGGAAGCCCCAGGTGCTCGCCGTCTACGACAACGGGCGGAAGTTCGTCGAGTGGGACTCGGCAGTCATCACGAGTCAGCCCATGCGCGTCATCTTCGACAGCACCACGGGTGCCGGCGGATACACGACGGGCCAGCCATCCACGCTGGCCGTTGATTACGTGCGTATCTGGACGGCCGCCTGAGGCCGCGAGGTTGGCGAGCTGCGCGCTCGACGCCGGTGGGCGCTGCCTGATATAGTTAGCTCTGTGAACGACCTATCGAGCGCGGCTGCACGCGACTTGCTTGCCGCGATCGGCCTGGTCCGCCGGACAACGCGGCGCGCTATCCGGCAGGCCTGGCACACCGAGCCGCTGCCCCCGGCGCAGTCGGAGCTGCTCCAGCTCACCGCTAGCCGTCCCGGCATCACGGTCGCCGATGCGGCACACGAGCTGCGTCTCGCGCCGAATACGGTGAGCACCCTCGTCGGCAGGCTCACCGCCGCCGGGTTGCTCCGGCGCAGCCGCAGCGCGAGCGACGGCCGCGCCGTGCTGCTTACGGCTACGGAGCAGGGCCACAGCCGGCTCGAGGCCTATCGCGATTTGCGGGCGGAGCTGGCCGGGCAGGCGCTGGCGCGTCTGACGGCCGCTGACCGGCGGACGCTGGCGGCGGCGGTTCCGGTGCTGCTGCGGCTCGCGGAGGGGATGAGCGCCGGTGACCGAGCTGCCTGAGGCCGGCCCGGGCACCGCGACCGCCACGAGCGGCGCTCCTGCCCGGGCCATGCCGCCGCTTGCGGAGGCAGCCAGGGCGGACAAGCGCGGCAGCGCCGTGGTCTGCTCGGGCCTTACCTACCGATTCGGCACCTACACCGCTGTCGACCACGTCGACTTGCGCATCGAGCGCGGCGAGACCTTCGGCCTGCTCGGGCCTAACGGAGCCGGAAAGACCACCACGATCCGAATGCTGACCACCCTGCTGCGGCCGATGGCCGGCACCATCAGCGTGCTCGGCGTCAGCGCATCGGAGCGGCCCATGCTGGTCCGCCGGCTGATCGGCTACGTACCACAGCTGCTGTCGGCCGATGCCACCCTCACCGGCCGCGAGAACGTCGAGCTCTTTGCGAGGCTCTTCGACGTGCCGCGGTCACAGCGACGCGCCAGGGTCGAGGCGTCGCTCGCAGCGATGGGGCTGACCGAACCCGCCGGGCGGATCGTCAAGACGTACTCGGGCGGCATGATCCGGCGGCTGGAGCTCGCCCAGGCACTGGTCAACGCGCCCAGCCTGCTCGTCCTCGACGAGCCGACCGTCGGCCTTGACCCGATCGCGCGGACCGACGTGTGGGAGCACATCGCGGCCCTGCGCGCGCAGAACGACATGACCGTGCTGATGACCACGCACTACATGGACGAGGCCGACACCTACTGCAACCGGATCGCGCTCATGCATGCGGGCTCGATCCGTGCGACCGGCTCCCCTGGCCTGCTCAAGGCGACTCTGGGCGTCAGCGCGACGCTGGACGACGTGTTCCGCCATTACACCGGCGGCACGCTGGATGACAACACCGAGTCGGGAGGCATCCGTGACGTCCGCCGCGCCCGGCGCACCGCCCGCCGCCTTGGCTGAGCCGGCGCTACTGCCGGTCGACACGCCGGTCGTCGTCCTGCGCCGGCTCGCCAGCCGGATCGCGACGCTGTGCTGGGTCGAGCTGCGGAAGATCCGGCACGACCGCACCGAGCTCTACACCAGGGCGATTCAACCCGCGCTGTGGCTGCTGATCTACGGCGAGGTGTTCACTAAGATCCACGCGATCCCAACGCCCGGCGGCATCCCCTACCTGGCCTACCTGGCACCCGGCATCCTCGCGCAGTCGGCGCTGTTCATCGCGATCTTCTACGGCATCCAGATCATCTGGGAGCGCGACGCCGGGGTGCTGACGAAGCTCATGGTCACCCCGACCCCGCGGGCCGCTCTCATCACCGGAAAGGCATTCGCCGCCGGGGTCCGGTCGGTGGTGCAGGCGACGGCAGTGGTGATCTTGTCGGCAATCCTCGGCGTCGCCCTGACCGACAATCCGCTGAAGCTGATCGGCGCCGCCTGCGTGGTCGCGCTCGGATCGGCGTTCTTCTCCTGCCTGTCGATGACCATCGCCGGCCTGGCGCTGTCCAGGGACCGGCTCATGGGCATCGGCCAGGCGATCACGATGCCGCTGTTCTTCAGCTCCAGCGCGCTCTACCCGGAAAAGATCATGCCGGGCTGGCTGCAGGCGATCAGCCGGTGCAACCCGCTCTCGTACCAGGTTGATGCGCTCCGCGGCCTGCTCATCGGAACGCCTGCCCACCTCGGGCTGGACCTGACAGTCCTCATCGTCGCCACGGTCGCCGGAGTCACGGCGTCGGCTGCGCTGCTCCCGCGGCTCGCCCGATAGCGACACCCGGCCGCTCCCGCTCATAGCCGTCAATCTGGGGCTTCGTCGGGCGATGGGCGGATGACGCTGGCCTGCGACGATCTTCCGCCGCGGGGTTACAAAGGTTCTCCGCACGGGCAAGTGCCACCGCATGAGCGGACTGAGAGAGCTCGCCCGGCCCATGCTGGCCTCCATCTTTGTGATCCAGGGCTGGCACAACTTCGAGAGCCCAGAAGGCGTCGCCCCGCTCGCCGAGCCGGTCGTCAGGCCGCTGCTCGATAAGTTTCCTGGCGCGCCGGCCGAGACCGAGCACGCCGTGCGGATCAACGGGGCAATCCAGGCGGCGGCGGGCGCCATGCTCGGTCTTGGGGTGCTCCCCCGGCTCGCCGCGCTGGCGATCGCCGGCACGCTGGTGCCGACCACCCTGGCCGGCCACCGATTCTGGAACATCCAGGATCCGCGCGAGCGAGCGGTGCAACGCATCCAGTTCCTGAAGAACCTCACCATGATGGGCGGGCTACTGCTCGCAATCGCAGACACAGGCGGCAACCCGTCACTCTCCTGGCGCCGTCGTCATGCCAGGCAGATCCTCAACAGCTACACATCCGGGCTGACGCACTCAATGACCGGCGTTGCTGGCGAGTTCGCCCACGCGGCTCAGTCCGCTGCGGTCGCGGGGGTTCGCTAGCGCGCTCCGTGGCTGGCCCGGCAACGACCCTGGTGGAAATGGGCCATCATCGCGCTGCTGCTGACGGCGACCGTCACAGTGACCGTCGTGTACGCGATGACTCTCGCCACCGACATCGCCCGGCAGCACTGGGCGGCGGCGCTGGACGCCTCCCGCGAGGCCGTTCTCATGATCGTGGGCTGGGCCGCGGTGACCATCGTGCTGTCCGCCGATGGCAGCTCGGCGGCCAGGACGGAACAGCCAGGCGGCACCAGCAGCGCCGAGACGAGCCATGCCCCGGCTGAACTGGCGGCCGATGCCGATTCCGTGATCGAGGCTCAGTGGCGCGTGCACCGGCTCCGGGCCAGGCTCGCAGAGCTCGCGGCCGCCCGCGAGCGGGCCGGCTCGGGCGCCGATCCGGATCTCGACCGAGAGGTCGCGAGCACGACCGCCAGGCTCGAGCACGCCCGGCAGTGGCTGACTAGTGCTCAGTCCGCGCTGGCCCGCCCGCATGACCGGGCATCAGGTCGGCCGCCCGGCGGAATAGCGCAGGCTGGCTAGCCTGGGCCGTCGCTGCGCAGGCCGCCGATCACCAGCGAAATCAGCCGTTCCTGCTGGTCCGGGTCGGCGGGCGCCGTCTTGGTCGCCATGATGAGGCCGTGGACTAGCGGGAGGATGTCGGTCGCCTGCACGCTCTGCCGTGCCTCGCCGGCGTCCTGCGCCCTGTGCAGGAGCTCCTCGGTCCGGCGCCGCAGGATCATGCTGCACTCGGAGATGAGTGCCGCATCCCTTCCGATCGTCGACACGAGTGCCGCACTCAGGTTGTGCTTGGTCCGGCCGAATGCGACGAACGCGCGCAGCCAGTCACCCAGTGCCGCGCCGGGCGACTCGGCCGTCATCAGCTTGGCCCCGACCGCGTCGAGCCCGTCGACCTGGTCCCTGTACACCGCCTCGAGTAGTGCCTGGCGGGCGGGGAAATGCCGGTAGAGCGTTCCGATCCCGACGCCGGCCCGGCGTGCGATCTCCTCCAGCGATACGTCGTCCGCGCCGTGTTCGGCGAAAGCGGCGGTGGCCGCGGACAGCAGCCGCTCGTAGTTCCGGCGTGCGTCAGCCCGCTTGGGCGGCGCGGGCGAACCGGCCAGCTCAGCTGCTCCCATCGATTGTCACCATCTTCGGGTTGCGATCCGGAGGCATCCTCCGTATAGTTATCGGAGGGATCCTCCGAATAGAGCTTAGCTCAGTACCGCCGCCCGGCCAAGACGATCGCTGGCCGGCGGCCCCAGATCAGCGTTTCCGCTGGCCGGGTCGGCAGTTCGTCGAAGCCCTGGACGGCGGCCACTCAACGACGACCGTTTCCGGAAGGAACCATGCCTGCTTCACCTCTCTCGTCCGTTACCGGCGGCACTGGCGGGACTTCAGCCAGTCACCGCCGCGACCGGCGGAATATCACGCTCGCTGTCGTACTGTGCGCCCAGCTGATGATCGTGCTCGACATGACCGTGGTCAACGTCGCGCTGCCATCGATGGCGACCGGTCTGCACCTGTCGCCAACCAGCCTGTCCTGGGTGCTGAACGCCTACACCCTCACCTTCGGCGGCCTGCTGCTGCTCGGCGGCAGGGCCGGCGACATCCTCGGGCGACGGCCGGCCTTCATCGCCGGCCTCGCCATCTTCACGCTCGCTTCCCTGGCCGGCGGGCTGGCCACCAGCTCGGCCGTGCTCCTTGCGGCCCGCGCCGTCCAGGGCGTCGGCGGGGCGATCGCCTCGCCCGCGGTGCTCGCCGTGATCGTGTCCAGCTTCCCCGAAGGCCGGGAGCGGATCCGCGCGCTCAGCATCTTCACCGCCGTCTCTATGGGCGGCGCGTCGCTCGGCTTGGTGCTCGGCGGCATGATCACGCAGTGGGCGTCGTGGCGGTGGGTCTTCTTCGTCAACGTCCCCGTCGGCGTCGCCGTGGTGGCACTCACGCCGCTCCTACTGGCTAACTCGCCGCGCCAGCGCGGTCACTTCGACGCGGCCGGCGCTATCACCTCCACGGCAGGCATGTCCGCCCTGGTATACGCCTTCATCAGCGTGGCGTCGCACGGGTGGGGCAACAAGGTGTCGCTGTCATCATTCGCTGCCGCAGCGCTCCTGCTGACCGCGTTCCTGCTGATCGAGACCAGGAGCAGCCAGCCGATCACGCCACTGCGCCTGTTCAGCGACCGCAGCCGCACGGCCTCGTATGTCGCCCGGCTGCTGCTGGTGGCCGGAATGTTCGGGTCGTTCTTCTTCCTGACCCAGTTCGTGCAGGAAGTGCTCGGCTGGGACCCATTGCGGGCGGGCTTCGCCTTCGTGCCGATGACCGCTGCACTGTTCGCCATGTCACGACTAGCACCGCGTCTCGTCACACGGTTCAGCCCCAAGCCGCTGATGGTCGCCGGGCTGCTGCCCGTGGTCGGCGGCATGGCCTGGCTCGGACAGCTCACGACCGGTACCGGCTACTTCCCCGGCGTGCTGATCCCGATGCTGCTCCTCGGCATCGGCATGGGTGTGGTCTTCGTCCCGCTCACCATGGCCTCCTTGGCCGGCGTCCCGCCGCAGGACTCTGGCGCCGCGGCCAGCATGGTCAACGTCATGCAGCAGGTCGGCGGATCGCTGGGCCTGGCCATCCTGGTCACCATCTACGGCACGGCGAGCCGGGCGGCGGCTAGCCACCCGCTGCTCGGCGCGAGCGCCGCCGCACAGGCGCAGCACGCCCGCGTCCACGGCATGGCCTCGTCATTCACCGCTGCCGCGATCTTCGACGTGGTCGCCCTGCTGGTAATCGCCGTGGCCATCCGGATCGCGAGCCCGCGTCAGCCAGACCGCGCGTCGGTCAGCGGGCCAGCCCCGGCCCGCGCCTTGATCACGGCATCCGAGGTTGCAAAAGCCGGGAGCTTGGAGGCCGAAATCCTCGAGTCCGAGGTCCTCGAGTCCGAGGTCGTCGGCTAGGCATTCAGTTCAGGGGCCCAGAGGGCCGCTGCCGCCCCGCGGCAGCGGCCCTCTGGCGCACTGTCAGTCCAAGGCCAGGAGGTAATGACTCAGGCCCGTGCTCACGTGCTCCACTCAGCCAGGTAGGCGAGCTTGAGAGTTGAGTCGACAGAGCCTGATCCGCCATTGTTGTTGTTCCAGATGATCATGTGCATGTCCGTCGCCCCGGTTCCCGATATGCCAATCGGGCGTACCTCGGTGCCGTCGTAGAACATAGTGACCGCGCCGGTGGCGGCCCAGACCATCGTGTAGGTGTGCCACCCGGCGGCCTCGGTGAGGCAGTTGGGCGTCGTGTTATGCGCGCCCTGGCTCAGGTGCACGTCCAGGCACATCGAGCCGTTCACTGTGGCGGTGTCGCCCCACGCGTGTGCTTCGGCCATGTCTACCTCGGAATTCCAGCCGGTATCCGTCATCCACCAGCTCGGGTAGTCAGCGATGTTGCCGTTGACCAGGGCTGGAATGTATTCCTCGATCTGGTAGATGTGACCAGGCGCCACGGCGGCCTGGGATTCGATGGCAGCGCACTCCCAGGCGGGGGACTTTGGCACGTACATGTCCAGGTAGGTGCCGTCCGCGTACATGGCGGACGTACCCCACAGGGAGCAGCTAGAGGCTGGCTGGATCTGCCCGCCGCTGGACTTCTGCCAGGCTGGGTCGGCAAAAAGCTGAGCGCCGGTTTCCATGCCCACGAACGTCCCGGTCACGCCGGCCGGAAGAGCGGGAGCACCATCAGACAGCGCAGGGGCCGGGGCGGGGGTCGGGCTCGCCGGCGTCGAGGGCGGAGGGAGGCCAGGCTGAGTAGGTGTCGGTGTCGCGCTCGACTGAGCGGACGTCGGCGCGGATTCTGGCGACGGTGCTGGCGATCCGGACAAGCCCGGGATGGCAAAGTAGCTCGCCGGCTCCGTTGACTGGGGCTCGGTTGACTGGGGCTCCGTCGCGGAGCCGGGCGCGCCCGTGGTGTCGCCAGAGATCGTGAACAGCGTGCCGCCGGTCACGTCATGGCTGTGCTGCTTAACCGGTGGGTGCACGTCGATGTGCCGGGAGGAGGCGCCCCAGGCAGGCCGACCTGATCCGCCTGGGGAACTGACTCCGGCGAAGACCTGCCAGGCCACGTAGCTGGCGCCTAGCAGCAGGCAAAGGAGCATCCATGGGCGGCATTTCCGCAGCCCAGACCCGTCAGCTGCCCTGTGCACCTGGTTACGCTAGCAAGGTCGGGCGGTCCGCAAGGGAACGGAAAGTTCCTACCGAGTGAACGGCGATCGGCCTTGCATGCACCCGAAATAAGATCAGAGGATCTGCCAGCGCGAGGACGTGCGAGTTATGCCCGATTTCAGCTTCACCGAGCTGCTGCCGACGGCCGCCGACGGCACGGAGTACCGGCTGCTCACGGCCGACGGCATCAGCGTCCGTGAAGCATTGGGGCGAGAGTTCCTCCAGGTCGAGCCCGAGGTGCTGACCCAGCTCACGGCGACGGCCATGCACGACATCGCGCATCTGCTTCGGCCCGCGCACCTGCGCCAGCTGCGGTCGATCCTGGATGACCCGGAGGCCTCTCCCAACGACAAGTTCGTCGCCGGTGACCTGCTGAAGAACGCCTGCATAGCGGCCGGCGGCGTACTGCCGATGTGCCAGGACACCGGCACCGCGATCGTGATGGGCAAGCGCGGCGGCCAGGTCCTCACCGACGGCAGGGACGAGGAGTACATCGCGCGCGGCGTGTACGACGCCTACACCAAGCTCAACCTGCGCTACTCGCAACTCGCGCCCCTGACGATGTGGGAGGAGCGCAACACCGGCAGCAACCTGCCAGCCCAGATCGAGCTCTATGCGACGGCGGGCAGCGAGTACAAGTTCCTGTTCATGGCCAAGGGCGGCGGTTCGGCGAACAAGTCCTACCTCTACCAGGAGACCAAGGCGGTACTGAACCCTGCCCGGATGGCCGCGTTCCTGGAGGAGAAGGTCCGCTCCCTCGGCACGGCCGCATGCCCGCCCTACCATCTCGCCATCGTGGTCGGCGGCACCAGCGCGGAGTACGCGCTCAAGACGGCCAAGTACGCATCCGCCAAATACCTCGACGCGTTGCCGACGTCCGGCTCGATGGACGCGCACGGCTTCCGTGACCTCGAGCTCGAACAGCAGGTGCTGGAGATTACCCGCCGGACCGGGATCGGCGCGCAGTTCGGTGGCAAGTACTTCTGCCACGACGTGCGGGTCATCCGGCTGCCCCGGCACGGCGCCTCCTGTCCCGTCGCCATCGCGGTGTCGTGCTCCGCGGACCGACAGGCAACGGCAAAGATTGACCGGAACGGGGTCTTTATCGAACGCCTGGAAACTGACCCTGCACAGTATCTTCCGGACACCACAGAAACCGAGATGGATGGCGATGTCGTCCGCATCGACCTCTCCCGGCCGATGAGCGAGATCCGCGCCGAGCTGACCCGTTACCCCATCAGAACGCGCGTGGCGCTCACCGGTCCCATGGTCGTCGCCCGGGATATCGCGCATGCCAAGATCAGCGAGCTGCTCGACGCAGGTCAGCCCATGCCCGCCTACCTGCGGGACCACGCGGTTTACTACGCCGGGCCGGCCAAGACGCCGGCCGGCTACGCGTCCGGCTCATTCGGCCCGACGACCGCGGGCCGGATGGACTCCTACGTGGACCGCTTTCAGGCAGCCGGAGGCTCGCTGGTGATGCTGGCGAAGGGAAACAGGTCGGCCGCCGTCACGGACGCCTGCCAGAAATACGGCGGCTTTTATCTCGGCTCGATCGGCGGCGCGGCGGCCAAGCTGGCGCAGAGCTCCATCACCAAGGTCGAGGTGCTCGAGTACCCCGAGCTCGGCATGGAGGCGGTCTGGCGGATCGAGGTCCGTGACTTCCCCGCGTTCATCGTGGTGGATGACAAGGGGAACGACTTCTTCGCTGACGTCACAGCGCCGAGGACGCCGCTGCTGACGATCGGCTCCGGACCTAGCTGACCGGAGGTGCCCGATGGCGGGCGCGCCTGAAGAGTTCAGGGTGGAGCACGACTCCATGGGCGAAGTGGTAGTCGCCGCCGACGCCCTGTGGGGCGCGCAAACCCAGCGGGCAGTGCAGAACTTCCAGATCTCCGGCGAGACGCTGTCCCGCGACCTGATCGGAGCCCTGGCCTCGATCAAGGACGCGGCCTCGGCCGTGAACGGCGAGCTCGGCCTGCTGCCAGGCGACGTCGCGTCGGCCATCCGCGACGCGGCCGAGGAGGTCTGGCGCGGGGAGCACGACGACCAGTTCCCGGTCGATGTGTTCCAGACCGGTTCGGGGACCTCGTCGAACATGAACGCCAACGAGGTCATAGCGACACTCGCCTCTCGCGCCCTGGGCCGTCCCGTGCATCCCAACGATCAGGTCAACGCCTCCCAGTCGTCCAACGACGTGTTCCCGTCCGCGATCCACTTGGCCGCGACGCGACTATTCGTGACCTCACTGCTGCCCGCGCTGAGCCACCTGGCCGATGTACTCGAGCTCAAGGCGGCCGAGTTCGCCGACGCCGTCAAGAGCGGCCGGACCCACCTGATGGATGCGACGCCCGTGACCCTCGGCCAGGAGTTCGGCGGTTACGCCGCCGCCATGCGCCACGGCGTGCAGCGCGCCCGCGCCGTGCTCGGCGACGTCGGCGAGCTGCCGCTCGGGGGAACCGCCGTCGGTACCGGACTCAACGCGCCGCCCGGTTTCGCGGCGGCAGTGATCGATCACCTGACGACCGAGACGGGGTTGCCCCTCACCGAAGCGCCCAATCACTTCGAGGCAGCCGGGGCCCGCGACGGCCTCGTTGCGGCGAGCGGCGTGACCAGGACCATCGCGGTCAGCCTCTACAAGATCTGCAATGACCTGCGGCTGATGAACTCCGGCCCGCGCACCGGCCTCGCCGAGATCCGCATCCCGGATCTGCAGCCCGGCTCATCGATCATGCCGGGCAAGGTCAATCCGGTCATCTGCGAGGCGGTCTGCCAGGTCTGCGCGACAGTGATCGGCAACGACGCCACAGTGGCCTTCGCCGGAGCGGCCGGCAATCTCGAGCTCAACGTGATGATGCCGGTCATGGCGCGAGCGCTGCTGTCCTCGCTGCGCCTGCTCTCCGCAGCCTGCGTCGCGCTCGCCGACAAGTGCGTGATCGGCATCACCGCGGACACCGGGCGGCTCCGCCGCAACGCCGAGTCCTCCCCCGCGATCGTGACCGCGCTCAACCCCTATATCGGCTACGAGGCCGCCGCCGCGGTTGCCCACGACGCGCTCGAGACGGGCGCGACCATCCGGGAGACCGTGATAGCCCGCGGCCACATCGCCCGCGGCGAGCTCACCGAGGCCCAGCTGGACCAAGCCCTCGACGTCACCTCGATGGCCCACCCCCACCAACCCGGAGCTCGCTGACCCGGGGCCGCCGCCACCCGCGCCGTGCTACGCGGGGCTGGCAGAGGCCGAGGACAGATGCGCCCGTCGGCCCGAGACGCGCAGGACGAAAGCTGGTCTATGCCACGCTAACGCCCCGCTCCGCACGCCGCGGCCGCCAGCGTCCGCGGTGAGCGGGCGCCGACGTCTGCCGGGCGCGGCAGCGGGCGTCAGCGTGGCGCCGCCCCTCCCTGGGCGCCCACGGGACGTCGGGCGTCGGTGGCACGCGAAGCAGGCGTCAACGTTGCCCAGGGCACGATCGCCCTGCGCGCCTCGGGCCAACGAACGTCAGGCGCCGACAACCAGTGCCAGCCAGCGCAGCATGCCGCCGACGCCCGACGTCCTTGACGCACCTAGCCGGTTTCTAGTACCAACCTGTCGCCTGCGAGTGGGCCCAGGCAGCGCAGGGCGAGCCGTATCGAGACTGGATGTAACCGAGACCCCACCGGATCTGGGTCGCAGCGTTCGTCTGCCAGTCCGGGCCCGCGCTCGCCATCTTGCTGCCCGGAAGCGCCTGCGGGATCCCGTAGGCACCGTCCGCATTGCCGGCGTAGACGTTCCAGCCGCT
>Ga0126373_10000139_pt1 | contig 50203 bp, 43 predicted proteins | sample PanSoiMetPlot_11_FD_92545 | JGI IMG/M metagenome (GOLD analysis project Ga0126373, IMG submission 92545) | Tropical forest soil microbial communities from Panama - MetaG Plot_11 | ecosystem: Environmental > Terrestrial > Soil > Tropical forest > Bulk soil | place: Panama | collected 2016-02-17 | reverse complement strand
GCAGACCAATGCTTCGCTTGGCGACGAGAAATGGTGGACGGTTTTCCAGGACGAAGAGCTCCAGAAACTAATTCGCCAGGCTCTATCTCAGAATTACGATGTACGAATCGCCGCCGCCCGTGTCCTACAGGCACAGGCAGCGCTCGGGATCACGCGCGCCGACCAGTACCCCACTATCGCGGGCGGAGTATCCGCTACCAACGAGCGATTTCCCAGAACACCGATCACGCCACCATTTGAGACCAGCCCCATTCAGGTGAACCTCTCACTGGTTTGGCAGTTAGACTTCTGGGGGCAATACCGTCGAGCTACAGAGGCCGCTCGCGCCAATTTGCTTTCCACTGAATGGGGCGGGCGGGCAGTGATGAGTTCGCTTGTGAGCAATGTAGCTACGGCGTACTTCCAGTTGCTGGAATTGGACCTGGAGAAGACGATTTCCGAGCAAACACTGGGCTCCAGGAAAGAGTCCTTAAATCTCGTCAACATTCGATTCAAAGGTGGGACGACGGGACTGCTGGATGTACGCCAGTCGGAACAACTCGTTTACACCGCTGCTGCTGCCATACCCGACTTGGAGCGCCGCATCGAACAGCAAGAAAATTTCATCAGCATCTTGCTCGGCCAGAATCCAGCGCCGATCACGCGAGGAAAGCCACTGGTGGACATTATCTTCTCGCCGACCGTTCCGGCAGGTTTGCCTTCCTCCTTGTTGGATAGGCGGCCTGACATCCAATCGGCTGAGCAGCAGTTGATTGCCGCGAATGCGCGAATCGGCGTAGCTAAAGCTGCGTACTTTCCCCAGATCAGCCTTACAGGTTTGGCCGGCTACCAAAGCTCGGCTCTAACCAATCTATTCACGGGACCGGCTGGGTTGTGGAGTTTCGGAGGTCAGCTGGCTCAACCGATTTTTACAGGAGGCAGGATACGTTCGAACGTCAGGCTGACTGAGGCGCAAAAAGAGGAGTTCGTTCTCCGCTATCAGCAGGCCATCCAGCAGGCGTTTCGCGAAGTGGCTGATTCCTTAATTGCATACCGCAAAAACCAGGAGTTTCGAGCCCAGCAGGCCCTTGTGACGTCGGCGGCCCAAGATGCAACCCGTCTTGCGAACGTCCGCTATCAAGGAGGAGTTACGAGCTACCTGGAGGTTCTCGACACGGACACGTTATCTTTTGAGGCCCAGATTCTTCTCGCGCAAGCGCAGTTGAACGAACGGTTGGCGTTGGTACACCTTTATAACGCACTCGGTGGAGGATGGCAGCAGTAGCCTGAAATCCATCAGCAATGTAACGACGATATGCAAGACCAATCGTTGTAGTCTCGTGATGCTTGACGCCGAGGTTCAGTAGTCGCTTGCGTCATGGAAGAACGTCAATCCACAAATAGAAGGGAAAGAGAAATAGTCCGCCACGGTTTAGTCTGGCTTTTGCTGTTAATTGGGGCGTCCAGCGCCATTGCTCAACAAGCCTCATCTGCAGCTTCAAAGCCGCGAGACACGTCCGCCTTTCCACAAGAAGTACCCCAAGAAATAAGTGCTCCTCCTGCCCTAGTAACCATTGAAGGTCGACCGCTCTTTACCGTTTACGAGCCTATCGGACCTCTCACACCCCAGGCACGCGCCGAGCGGATTGAGCAGCGCATCCTCGCGATCGCGCAAGAAGGTCAATCAGTTACGACTGCCCTAGCAACGCATTTTGAAATCCGTCCGGGTTGGACCGAAATTTATGTCGGGGATCAGATTGTGATGGCAATCACCGACACGGACGCAGAGAAGGCGGGCAAGACACGGCCGGAACTCGCGACCGAGTACGCAGCGGCTATTACCGGCTCCATCGCTACATTTCACCAAGAGCATGGCTGGCGCGCTATACTGCGTGGCGTACTTAGAGCAGTCTTTACGACCATTATCTTCGTTGCTGCTCTTTGGTTGCTCAATCGGATGCGGGCAAAACTTCGCGACCGAGTTGAGAAGCATCTCCGCACCCGCGAGGGTGTCGAGCAAAAGCCTTTCTGGGATATAGTCCTCACCTACGCAGCGCCCTTCGTTCTTGCTTTCGGGGCAATTCTCAAATGGTGTCTGATCATTGCCTTGGTCGAGAGCTATCTCACCGTGACTCTGGGCTTCTTTTCCTCGACTCGCGAAATGTCTCTCAATGTGACGAAATGGTTCCTCTCCCAACTCGAATCGATGGCGAAAGCAGCTGTGGCCTATGTTCCCAGCCTTATGGTGCTGGTGGTAATCGGGCTGTTGACCTACTACCTGTCCCGATTATTTCGTTTGGTGTTTGCCCAAATCAAGAAGGGCGAACTCAAAATCAGAGGATTCTATGCCGATTGGGCAGATCCTACGGAAAAACTAGTCCGGATGCTGGTGTTCATACTCGCCCTGGTGGTCGCTTTCCCTTATCTGCCGGGAGCGACGAGCCCGGCATTCCAGGGGATTTCGATTTTTTTAGGCCTTCTTTTATCTCTCGGTTCGTCTTCCGCCGTCGCCAACGCACTGGCGGGCATCATTCTCACTTACATGCGGTCATTCCTCATCGGCGATTGGGTGCAGATCGGTGACACGATGGGGGAAGTAGCAGAGAAAACTCTTCTTGTGACTCGCATCCTCACTCCAAAAGCGGAAATCATTACCATTCCCAATGCCACAGTGATGAGCGGATCAGTAAAAAACTACAGCGTTCAAGCTAAGAAATCGGGAGTCATCTTTCACACAAGTGTATCGATCGGATATGACGCTCCGTGGCGAACCGTTCACCAGCTGCTGGTCGACGCGGCCCTGGCTACCAAGTATGTGTTAAGACAGCCCAGTCCGTTCGTGCTGCAGAACCGTTTGGATGACTTCTACGTGTTTTACGAACTCAATGCGTACACGGATGCTCCAAGCAGAATGCTGGATATATATTCAGATCTGCATCAGAACATCCAGGACAAATTTAATGAAGCCGGAGTAGAAATCTGCTCGCCTCACTTCTCCTCGCTGCGAGACGGAAATTGCATTGCGATTCCCGAACAATACATTCAGGCGGGCTATCGAGTCCCCGGCTTCCGGGTTAGTTCCTCGAAGGATCGCGACGATAAACCTACCGTTGCCGGTGAATCCGTGCAGTCGCAAAGGGCGGGGTAGGCCCACATTCGTCGGAGCGAAGTTGTCGTTGTCCTGATATGCGACAAAAGCGCGGGTGCGCGTAACCACTCGCGACCTCAAATTGGAGTCATCGACGATGGAAGACAAGAAGAACAAGAATGGTGAAAAGGCCTTAAAGCGGAAGCAATACGAAAAGACTCTTGTGCGGTTGCAGGCTGAATTGTGCAAACTCCAGTACTGGGTGAAATACAAAGGGCTCCGGATCATCATCGTTTTCGAAGGGCGAGATGCCGCTGGCAAAGGCGGCACAATTCGGGCGATTACCGAACGTGTGAGCCCTCGCGTGTTTCGAGTAGCCGCGTTACCTGCGCCTTCCGATCGCGAAAAATCTCAAATGTACATGCAGCGATACATGTCGCACTTTCCCACTGCAGGAGAAATCGTGATCTTCGACCGCAGTTGGTATAACCGGGCCGGCGTGGAATACGTGATGGGTTTTTGCACGGGAGAGCAGCATGAACGCTTCCTCAAGCTCTGTCCTCAGATGGAGAAGTACATAGTCGATGGAGGCGTCATCCTCCTCAAGTACTGGATGGAGGTGGGAAAGAAGGAGCAGCAACGGAGGTTCGAGGCTCGTGTTAAAGATCCGCTGCGCCAATGGAAGTTGAGCCCGATGGACCTGGAATCCTATAGCCGCTGGTATGAATACTCCCGTGCCCGTGACATGATGCTCAAAGCTACAGATAGTAGACATGCACCTTGGTACATCGTTCGTTCCGACGACAAGAAAAAAGCGCGACTGAACTGCATCTCTCACCTTCTGAGCATGATTCCGTACCGGAAGGTCCCCCACGAGAAAATAAAGTTCCCGGAACGATCGTCTAAAGGGGAATACGACGATCAAATTTCATTGAAGGGAAGGCGCTTCGTTCCAGAGAAATTTTGACCGTGGATCGGCCGCTCAGAAGGGCACCTCTGCCGCGTTGTCGTGTCATTTTGATGGGGAGCTTCGCGGAGGGAATGGCTTTAGCAACTTGACTACCGCCTTGCCGACAAGTTCGAGGGACTTATCCTTCTTTTCAAGGTCGAGCTTCTGGGTGACACTTCCAGTCCAGACCACGTTATTGCTGCTTCGGTCTACTAACTCTATGACCAGTGTTCCTTGGGGTACCATTGGGCCCTGAAGTGACGAAGGTCCCTCCGCCCCGGTCCACATGGTCGCATTCATTGACGGAGGCGGTCCGCTGTAGGTCCCAATCATCGGAGTTCCAGCTGCGACGTTGTTGCCATACTCCACTCCTCCGGCGGTGATCATGGTGAGGTCGCCATCCTTATCGACCTTCGTTAATCCTTTCGAGGACATCTCGTTATCGATCGAATCAGTAACAACCTGATACAGCACAGGACGCGTAGGAGGCATGGCGGGTGCCGCGCGGCTATACGTCTTATATTTTGAGAAGTCCGCCGTCTTGTCGTATCCGACTCTAACCTTTTGCGCAAAGCAAGATCCTAGTGTGATCAGGCAGACGATACAGGTAGGGAACAGACCACGCTTGCAATTCACGATTTTTGGACGCTCCAAGGTATCGGTCGCACTGCCAGGGATCACTTCAAGCTGGCAACGCCTTCCGGGGTAGATAATATTTGCACGTCGACATCGTATGTACTGTCACTCTTTACAGCGCCGACTCCTGTCCCGATGCCGGTCGGCTGCTGGCCTTCTGAGCGCTTACGATCGCGCGCCCTGTAGTTTCTTCACCTCTAGTAATACTGTCAGTTATTACAGTACCTCTCCTGAGTTTTTCCATCTACTGTTAAGCGGCTGTTTACCAGCAAGAGCGAGCGATGCCTGAGCGACTGCCAGGCGTAGAGGGTGTGGTTTGACTGTTGAAGGCATGGGGGCAGTCAGATGGCGGGTGCAAAGATGCTTTGGTTGTTAAGGACTGAGCGACTTCTTATTGTTATCGCGGCCGTCTTGCTTACGGTGTTCCTTGCCGCGCGCCTTCACAGAGCCGTTTTGTCGCGCGCAGCAATTAAATCATTCGAGAAGGGGCAGACAACAGCCGTCAAGAAGGTTGCCAAGATCGGTGAGTTTAGTGCAGCCGAACCCGATTTCAGTCTCTGGTCGCCAAAACGCATCGCGGAGTACAAGGAGAGTTTGGCGACAGATTTCGCGCCGGCCATCGGCATTCTGAAAATTCCGAAGGTCGATATCGAAGCGCCGGTTCTGGAAGGAACTGATGATCTGACTCTGAACCGTGGAGTAGGACGTATTGATGGTACCGCCAGGCCCGGTGAGAACGGCAACATAGGAATTGCCGGCCATCGAGATGGATTCTTTCGTGGGCTTAAGGATGTATCTGCGGGAGACAAGATCGAACTGGTCACCAAGGATGGAACACAGACTTACATCATCGATCGCATTGTGATTGTTGAACGTGCTGACGTATCCGTACTAGCTCCGCGCGATCGGTCCTCTGTGACCCTGGTTACGTGCTACCCCTTCTATTTCGTGGGTAGCGCTCCAGAACGATACATCGTGCAGGCATCTCTGGCGGATGGCGATCGAAGGCAATCGGCTGCTCTTCAGCCCCAGAGCAGATGAGGCAACGTAGGCACGCAGTGCAAACCTGAGGCAGGTTGAGCAGCAATTTGCGGAACGCGGTTTTATGTACTGAAGTTTTGGTAACGGAAGCAGAACCGAAAAAGGAGAAGCACATGAGGTCACAAACACGACGGCTACATGCAGTGCGCTCGATCCTAATCGCTGTAGCGTGTCTGAGCTGTGCGGCCTGGTTAGCAGCACAGGTGCAGACAAACACTTCAACCACCAGCCACGCGTCTACGGTCCAGACTACGATCGAGCGCGGCGAGATTGTGTACGTAGAAGGAAATGATGTGGTAGTCAAAATGGAGGACGGCACTCTTCGACACTTTTCGAATGTGCCAGAAAGCACGCGGATCAACGTCGATGGCCAGGAGCTTGGTGTTCATGACCTGAAGGTCGGGATGAAGGTTCAAAAAACCGTGACAACGATCACAACGCCGAAGACGATCACCACGGTGAAGAGTGTGACGGGTAAGGTATGGCATGTCACGCCTCCGAATTCTGTGATCCTGACGCTCGAAGATGGCACCAATCAACAGTTCAAGATCCCAAAGGACCAAAAGTTTAATGTCGACGGACAGATGGTGGATGCCTGGGGTCTGAAAAAGGGAATGAAAGTCTCCGCAACAAAGGTCGTTGAAGAGCCGGTCGTTGATGTTGAACACCAAAGGCAATTGACAGGCTCCATGCCGCCACCGCCACCACCGCCGCCGGCTGACCAGCCGATCATTATTGCGGTGATGACGCCAGTGCCGGCACCCGCCGCCGCTCCGGCCGAACTTCCGAAAACGGCTAGCGATGTACCGCTAATCGGCTTGCTCGGGCTTGCGTCGCTCGGTGCAGCGTTCGGACTCAGCTTGATTCGTCGATTTGTTTGAATAACGGCGAACCAGTGACCACCTTAAGGCGGTGGACATAAGTAAGGATCTTCGGGCACCAGTTCCGTCCCGTAGGTGAATTCAGGAGGAACTGTCTGCTCGCAGGAGAACCCAACATGAAAGTGTTTGTGCGCCTCTGGCTGTTGTGCGTGCTTCTGATGTCGTTGGCACGAGCTCAGACTGCGGATGTGACTGCCACACCGTTGAGCGACACCGACATCCAGTTATTACGATCAGACCTGCAGTCGGGAAAGAACCGCGTCATCGCTGACACGATGAAGTTCAGCGACTCGGAATCCTCAGCGTTTTGGCCGATCTATCGTGACTTTGCGCGGGATCAGCACGCGCTGGGCGACGAGCGGCTGAGCGTGATCAAAGATTACGCCCAGCACTTGGATACGATGAACGACGCGACAGCGAAACAACTCTCTCAAAGAATGATCGATATTGAGAGCAAAACGGTCAATATGCGGCGTGATTATTGGCCAAAGTTCGAAAAAGCTCTCGGTGCCAAGCGCGCGGCCAAGTTCTACCAGGTTGATAACCGGCTGAGCTTGATGATTGACATACAATTGGCGTCCGAGATCCCCTTGATCCCGTGAGTGATTTCACAAGGCTGATCCGAGACAGGTTGCCATCGACGGCTAAGCTCTCATGGCCAAAGATGGGGCAGTCGCCTGACGAGGATCGGCCGTTATTTTGGCCTCATAAAAGCTTCCTTCGAAGTCAATGGCTATTGGACCACAACAAGAACAGATTGCAGCAGCATCCTATCGAGTAGGTGATGCGTATGTGTGGTTTGCCATTCATTACCTCGATTCCCCCACGGATTTTCGCGAATATCTGCCCGCCTCTGGAAGGACATCGTCAATCCTGCTATTTGTGCTGGGGCTGATAGTTTTCGTTGTCGTCGCAGGCTTCGCACTGCTCTTCGGATCTCTGCTATTCGGCTAGTGGTTCTTCACTGCGTGGCAAAAGCAAGCCGCAGAATTACTTAAGGAGCTGAGCTGGAGAAAGAACCACAATGCTACCGCGACCTTTTCGGATTGCACCGGAGCGCTGCCATTCGCTAAGAAGCCGACTCGTCGTGAACGGGGTGATATTTGCCGTATTGGCCAATTGCTCGTTGGTGACCTCGAGCCGAATGCCAGATTGAGTTTTATACCCTATTCCTTGCGCGAGACTTACGATCACTTGTGCCAGCCGCTCACGAGCGCTATTTGCAATGAGAGCTGTATGCGCTGCGATAAACCATGTCATATAGTCCCAGGCGAAAGGTAAGGCGTTTTCAAGTATTACCGGATATTGAGTCGCAAATTTGCGGATGGTGTCGCGCCGCCAGACGAAGGCGGAGCTGTTTTTCATCATCTCGGTGTTTACGATATATGAACACGGTTCCGACATCAGCGCAGTTCCACCCAAAATCTCTCCTGGTGAGAGCCAGCGCAACATGACTTTGCGACCTTCCTGCGTAACAAAGAAAATCCTGGCGGAGCCGGTTCTCAGGAGCAAAAATCGGTCTGCGATGTCTCCCTGATTGAGAATGACGGAGTCAATGGGATATCGACAAAGACCCGCGGCTCCAAGGATTGACTGTTGTTGGGGGCCTGTTAGGCCGCGCAGGAACCGCGACCAGGATTGCCGCACAACGAATGAAGAGGGTTCTTCGTCCGAAGCGGAGGAGTAGTCTGTTTTCATACCGTCCAACTCGGACGGCAAAGATCCGCTCGCCAACTCCATCTTCCCAGAAGACACTACTCGCACCAATCTGCCATTCTCGATTCAGCGCGCAACTGAAAGGAAATGGGTCTTCGTATCCGCCGAATCGACTATGCGAACCAGCGGTGCGTTCTTGCGCGCACGCGTTGGAGAAGAAATAGATCCTCCCCCGAGCGTTGTTCTTAAGCTTCTTCTCGGATATCTCCAACTGGTACTTTTGACAGTCCGCGAAGAAAGACCATGGAACGGACTGACAATTGAGCGCTTAAGGACGTCCAAGTTGTCCCAAGATGGTCGCGTCTTATATAGAGCGAACGCTGATATTCAACTCGAGCAGTTCTTTGCGCCTATACCGCATGGCACACCTCTGCGCTGTCTGTGCTCTCTGCCTGTGTTGGGTGCCTGGAACGAGCTTCCTGCATCAGCGTCTTCACCCCACATCTAGCAGCACTTCGGACCGAATCGGCTAGGGGAGGTAACGCAGCGCGGTCTACGAGCAGAGCGGCTGTCCCATTCCATAAGGTCCAGATCGTCAAGGCTAGCTGTGTATTCTCCGATGGTTCTAAGGCAAGGCCTTCCCTGAGCTTATCCCGTAACCATCGGAACACTGGTCCTAGGTCGTCCGCGGAGTACGTTGCTGGTTTGTTGGGGATAGCGCCTCGATGGGTGAACAAGGTTTCGTACTCTTTGGGGTGATTGAGCGCAAATTCGAGGTACAACTCGGTGGCTGTCTCCACCGAATCGGCTGTCGTTATAGAGGCGGCTGCCTCCTCTTCAAATTGCCCCAATAATATTCTTAGAATGTCTTGGCGGTTGTGGAAGCGGCTGTAAATTCCTGGCGCATGAGTCTTGGCCGCGCGCGCTAATGCCCGCATGGTCAAGCTCTTTTCGCCGCTTTGCCAGAGCTTCCTCGCAGCCTCGAGCAATCTGTTCTCCAGGGTGCTATCGAGCGGTCTCGACATTCATTCTCTCCAAGTTCACAGGCTTCTACGAACCGGTGAACGTCGTTTTCTCATCTACAAGATTGAGGGGCTCAGTGCGTCGGCAGCCCGGGGTTATTGCGTGTTGGGACGCGCATCCTCTCAACTCAACGGGCCGTCGCAACAGGCCCAGCTTTTAGAAGGGTACCGTCGCCATGGCCCGCACGTCGTTGCCCGAGCGCATCCTTCAGATCTCGCCCACCTGAAGGCGAGGAATGATTCTTATACGGGGAACTCCCTAGCTCTTGTGAGCTATGCGTGAGCCTGTTCGAGCCATTCCATTCCCGCACTTCGACTGTTAGATTCCTCGATATCTTAGGATCTGAGCTGTGTAGACTCTTTCCTCGGATCCATCTGCCGTCGCAGTCGCCGGCGCATCTCGGCGCTACTTCGAACCACGAACTGGTGCGGCAGACGCAACAATGAAATGTCCTGGAGCAAGGTTTCTTCAGGGTGACAGACCTGGCCGAAGTCCCCTGTTATGGCGGATTTGCTCGCGGCAAAACGCGAAAGCCTCAAAAGCGGAGGGTCCTTGGCGACATCCCAGGTTCGAATCCTACTGGTCGATGATTTTCAACCGTTTAGGCTGTACATTTCCTCCCTGCTCCAGAAGCGAAATGACATCCGGATCGTTGGTGAAGCCGCGGATGGAATCGAAGCCGTTGAACGCTCTGGACGACTTCGTCCCGACCTGATTCTCCTAGACGTCGGGCTTCCAAAGCTGAACGGAATTGATGCTGCCCGCCAAATCCGGACAGCTTCACCTGAATCGAAGATAATCTTTTTGAGTCAGGAAGCTTCTATTGAGATCATCGAAGAGGCACTGGGCACAGGAGCGAAGGGCTACATCGTCAAGTCGGACGTTGTGACTGAACTGATGAGCGCTCTCAACCTGGTAATTCGAGGCGGGAGTTTTGTCGGCGGCGGATGTGGAACCCTTCGTCCAGAGAAATCAAAACAGGAAGAAGATTCATGGGGCCGGCAGGGTAACGAGATTCTTCATTTTTAAGAGCTCTGACATCCACCACCAAATCATTCGCCGCGAAGCCCTAAGTTTTCATGGGTCTCTCATTCGAGGTTGAATATACTGGTACTTCTTCCAGTTGAGATTCTTTCCAACCGAGTCTAGGCCTTGTAACAGGACGTTCTCGGGTCCCGCACTCTGAAGCCGGAACGTTCGAATCGGCGGCCAACATTTTCGATGGGCACTATTGCAAAGTCGTGAACTCTCATTTTCAGTCTGCGTTTTCGGTCGCAGTTTAATGGAGGAACTACGTATGAAATCGTTATTCGCTACCGTGAGCCTTCTAGCAATACTGGCAACCTGCGGTTGCAACAAAAAACCGGAGTCGAACTCAGACCAAAGCGCAAATCCGAGTGCTCCGCCCGCCGAGCAAACGAGCCAGGCCCAACCCGCTCCAGAGCCGACACCGGCATCGGCGCCTGCCTCCACACCTGTAACCGCCCCGGTTTCCGCTCCCGTTCCCGAGCCTCCTCCCCCGCCTCCGCCGATCGTCGTACCGTCAGGTACAGCTATTACTGTCAGGGTCTCTCAGGGGCTGAGCTCTAAAACCAGCCAGTCGGGTACTCCTTTCACTGGTGTTGTGGTCAATTCCGTCTCCGCCGGGGGAACCGTCGCGATTCCCGCCTCCTCCACGGTGCAGGGCACAGTGGTGACGGCAAAAGCCAAAGGTAAGGTGAAGGGCGAGGGAGTGCTGGAATTGGCATTGACTCAGGTGACCATTAAAGGACATGCCTATCCTCTTCAAACGTCGGTGTGGAGTCAGACGGAGAAGGGTAAGGGGAAACGCACAGCTGCAACCACTGGTGGTGGCGCGGCAGGAGGTGCGCTGATCGGAGGCTTAGCTGGCGGCGGCAAAGGAGCTGCGATCGGAGCAGGGATAGGTGCAGCTGCCGGGTTCATCGGCGGAGGCATGACGGGCAACAAGCAGGTTGAGGTGCCCGCCGAGTCAGCCCTGACTTTCACGTTGTCGGAGTCTCTAACAATACATCGATAGAACGCAGATCGCCGTTGAGACCGATAGGCACTGAGGGGAGTTGCGTTCTGCTGACGGCGACAATCTCGCCAAGTGCGGCGGCGCACTCTTCTTTTTTCTTCGCTCTCCGTGCGTTCCGTGAACTCTATTTCGTTAGACGCCAAGAAAACCGACATTCCTCGGTTTCCACCATTGGTTCAAAACTGCTGTACTATGGCGCTGTGATCCAGAAGTGCGCTCCGTCACACCACCCGAGGACTGCCCATCGATATCTAACCGGCTCCATCCGAAGGAGGGTAAATGGCAGTTAAGTGGAGCAAGGATGTAGATCAAAGTTTGCTCGTAGCGAAAGAACAAGCCCGTCCCCTCTTGCTGGATTTCAGTGCGGCGCCGGCCTGAGGAGCCTGTGCTCGGCTGGATGCCGAGTCGTACAACGACAAAGAGGCCGCCGAGTTCATCGACGAGAATTTTCTGCCGGTAAAGGCGCATATCAAAGAACATCCGGCTTGGTTCCATCGTTTCGAAGCGGTGTGGACACCGTCAGTGCTTCTCCTCGATAGCGCGGGCCGGGAACGCGCGCGGATAGAAGGTTATTTGCCTAACGAGGATTTTGTCGCAAGCCTGGAGAACGGGCTTGGCCGTATTGCTTTTGTACATAAGCAATATGCGGATGCGGACCGTTGGTACAATCACGTGGCCGTACGTTTCGCCAACTCGCATGCCGCAGCGGAGGCTATGTATTGGCGCGCTGTAGCTCGTTACAAGGCGACAAACGACCACACAGTGCTGGGCAAAGTCGCTGCGGAACTTCGACGCGGGCACCCAAACAGCATTTGGGCCAGCAAGGCAATTCCGTGGCTGCCGGCCGAACCGACAGAAGAGGTCGCATGATGCCGATTGTGTCTGAGGACGAACGGGGCTGGCCTGCGCTTCCGCTGGAACAGTGGAAGGACACACGTGACACTCTCCACATGTGGACGCAGGTCGTTGGCAAGATCCGGCTCGCGCTCACGCCCTTGGTTAATCATTGGTGGAATGTCCCGCTCTATGTGAACGCGCGTGGGCTCACCACCTCCGCCATCCCCTATGGCTCTCTTCCTTTCGAATTGTGGTTTGACTTCATCGATCACCAACTCGTGTTGCAGAAGAGCGACGGTTCGCGCAGCCAACTCCCATTGGCTGCAATGTCGGTGGCCGATTTTTACCAGCGAGTCATGAACCTGCTGCGATCGAGTGACATTGAGGTGAAGATTTGGCGCATGCCGGTTGAAGTGCCCGATCCGATACCTTTCGATGAGGATCGCGTCCATGCTTCTTATGATCCCGATGTCGCTCACAGATTCTGGAAAATCCTGCTGAGCGTACAGTGCGTATTCGATCAATTCCGATCAAGGTTCATCGGCAAGTGCAGCCCCATTCATTTCTTCTGGGGCAGCTTCGATCTGGCAGTGACTCGCTTCTCGGGAAGGCCAGCACCCGAACGACCCGGCGCGGATCGAATCACCCGGGAGGCCTATTCTCACGAAGTGAGCAGTGTCGGATTCTGGCCGGGAAGCGGCACCACCATCGCCCCGGCATTCTATTCGTACACGGCCCCGGAGCCCACGGGATTTCGTGACTGGCCCGTTCGACCTGCCGCAGCGCGGTACGATGCGCAACTGGGCGAGTTCATCCTCATGTATGAGGATGTGCGAACTTCAGCCTCGCCCGGTGCCATGCTGCTGGATTTCTGCCGGTCGACGTACGAAGCTGGCGCAACTTTGGGAAAATGGGATCGCAATTCGCTGGAACGACCGGCTGAAAACAGCTTGGATAAGACTGCCTGAGCGGATCGTCGTTACCCAGCTAAACGTATCGAAATAAGACAAAACGCAACCTTGCGAAATCCCAACCAACAGGACGCGGGAATGCCGGCCGACCGATTCCTTTCACGCGCAGAAAGGCATTCGCACCTGCCCGGCGTCAGCGAAGCGATAAAAATCAGAGCAACGACAATCGACGGGCACACTCGGCCATAATCTCGGACTCCCACGCAGAACGTTGTGGATTGTTGGTATGTGTTCGGTCGCTTGGGATGCGTCCAATGAGGTTCAAAAACACAGCGGCGGAGTGCTTGTAAGCGGGAACGGGAGAGCGAAAGGCGACATTTCCCAGATGTTGTAGCGCGTCGGACAAAGGGTAGTAGTCGGCGTCTCCATGTTCCCAGAGTCCATCCCGCTCCGCGAATTTTTCTGGTGCGAACGCTGCAAGTCCAAGCAAGTAATCCGAGCCGTATTCAATCATGTCGATACCGAGGTCGTTTCCCGTGTATATGCGAAAGTCTGGTCGATGCTGGTCGCGAAGGCCGATACGTTCAAGCTCCGCAAGACGGTTGAGAGAGGAATGTTTCATTCCCTTAATCTCAGGGATATCCATGATCCGCCGAATGGTTTCCAGGTCGTAGATCTCGCCATTGGACGCAAACATGGAACCCAGTTCGAAAGCGAGCACCTGTGCGCAGCCTCTAACCGATTCTCGATAAACCTGTGCAGTTCTCTCGGATGATTTCCCACGCAGTCGACCAGTCTGGAAAAGTATGGGGATCGCGTCAAACTGAACGATCGTCTCGATTTCGCGCCGATACAGCGACACAATATCGTGGCCTGTATGATTTTCGATGAAAGCTCCAGCGATAAAGGGAACACCTTCCCCTAAGGCCTGCCGCGTCCAATGCAGCACATTCTTCTTTTCCTGGTCCGTCAGATAGTTCACGTAGCCGGTGTCCATATTGACGGCATTCATGAGACCAGCGCGATGGGTGGCGATCAGTTGTTTCGCAAATGCGTCAACCGCGATTCGTCCGTCTGATTCGTACGGGAGCAAGGCGGCAGCAATGCCTTGCACCTTGCGTCGCGGTTGCTTTCTCTTCAGCAATTCCTCAACTGTCATTCTTTGATCCTGATCACTGGCGTTTCCAATGGTGAGAACAAAGGTTCAGGGCTTCTTCAGGCTGATCAGCTTCTCTCCCCAAACCGACCCCTTATAGTAATCGTCCAGAGGATAGCAGCCAGACGGCAGCCCGTTGCGTGGTGCGGTGGTGCAGTCGCTGAAGGTCCGGCAGATGCGTTTACGCTGAACATCGCCGCCCTCGGACGCATTCCATAAGAGCTCGGGATAACTCAGAACCATTCGGCCGAGGCCTACGAAATCCACCCATCCCTCACGCACAGCTGCCTGCGCCACGTGAGGCAAGAAATCCTGAAGATAGGTATAACCTGATCCAACGATCAGCAGATTCGGAAACTGCCGCTTGAGTTCACGCGTGGCTTCCATCTGACGCGCAACCCCGACGAGCGGATCTTCCGGCGGAAGATATCCATCGGAGGGCGGGTACAGAGCAGGACGTTGAATATGCGGATTGTAATACGGACTGCCGGCGGTGATGTTCACGAGCTGAATCCCGAGATCCTCCAGCAATGATAAGAACCGAACAGGCTCGGTCAGATCTGCGTCCGTCGGATTGAGCGGATTCAACCCAAATCCCCAGCGATAGGGTAGCAAGTCAGTGTAGCTTTCTGGGGTGCCTGCGGAAGATTTTCGACTGCCACCGTTCTTTTGATCATTATGAAATGGAACGCTGTCAATCGCTGACAATCGCACTCCAATATGCAAGCCCGGGGCCAGAGATCGAATGCCCTGTACAACCTCCTGTAAAAACCGCGTACGGCCTTCGAACGATCCGCCATAACGCCCCTGCCGGGTGTGAGCGCTAAGAAATTCATGGCCGAGATAACCGTGACAATGTTTGATATCTACGAAATCAAAACCTGATTGCCAAGCCATGACAGCTGCGCGATGAAAGTCTTCGATGATCGATTCGATTTCTCCATCGCTGAGTAGCGGATAGTCTGGGGGCAGATTCAACCGCTGGTCCAACAGAGGATGGCGGTAGAGAATTCGCGGTTCCGGGCGAGTATATTCGTTCGGACGGCAGTACCGCCCCGAGTGTGTCAACTGCAAACCGATGAGCAATCCATCATCGGATCCGGCTGTCTGAATGTGCTCGTGCCGCAAAGCAGTGCGTAGTTCCGCCACTCCCTTTTGCGTCCGCGGCGAAGCGAGAAGCTGGTTTGGATTGGCTCGTCCTTCGTGGCAAACTGCCACCGCTTCTCCCCCCCAAATTAACTTGCCCCCGCTACGGCCGAAGCGTTGCCATCGGCGAGAAGTATTCTCCGAAGGGGCTCCATCCCGCGTAGCGTCCCAACCTTCCATCGGCTGAACCGCAATGCGGTTGCCGATTGTGAGGGCTCCGCGGATCAACGGGGCCCGTAGCGGCGATTGGACACCGGTTAGGATTTGGGAATCGCACGGAATGTGGATACCTAATGAAGTCAAGTGGGACTGAAAGGCATCAACAGTCTTCAGCGTGCCCACGCGAACGATTGCCCCGGTACTCACGCAACTCTCCGCCGCTGCGGCAAAACCAAAACGGCAAGGGCGCCCAACAGCGCGCTACTGACTAGGGCTAAGGATGCGGTCGCGTAACTTCCACTGACGTCCCGTAAGCGGCCTACTGCCCAGGGCGCAACAGAATCAGCAATACCGCCTGCAGTCAAAATCACTCCCAGCAATCTTCCGAGGCTTTCCATGCCAAAAATCTCCGCCGTCATCAAGGGGATGATCATGTAATCTCCGCCAAGACCGATTCCAAAGACTGCAGCTGACACCCAAAGGAGCTCCCGGTTCGTTCCGAGGAAGAGCAAGGGAATCCCAGCGGCGACGAGCATGTATGTAAGTAGCATGACGTATTTCTTGGGGAAGTGGTCAGCAAGCCACCCCATAAGCAGCCGGCCTGCGATGCTAAAAGCCAGCACAAGAGAGAGGATCGCGGCGGCATCGCTCTGCGCGAAATGCCGATCCAAACTCAAGAAGAGTTTCAGGTTTTGCTGCGTACCGCTAACTGCAGCAATCGAGCACATGCTTCCAAATGTGAGCAGGTAGAACGATCCCTCTCGAAAAGCTGCAGTAGAACCCGAGGTTCCGACGGTTGCAATCGGTGTTGATCTTTGAGGTTCTTTTACAAGTGCAGCGAGCGGAAACGAGACAACGGCAATCAACAATCCGAGAATCTGCAAAGCGCGTTGCCATCCGACATTCTGGATAAGCGCGTGTGAGATCCATGGCACCGTTGCTCCTCCGACGCCTATCCCGAGGTATGCAAATCCCATCGCCTTTCCACGGGATCGGTCGAACCACCGCGTCAAAAGAACCTGGTTCGGCAAGGGGCCACCACACAAATAGCCCAGCGCGTTGAAGAGATAGAAGAAGTAAAACAGCGCAAGATGTGAAGTGCTACCCAATCCCACCAGGGCGACGGCCGCCATGAGTATGCCGATCATCATCACGCGACGAGGTCCATATCGATCGATTACCCACCCTGCGAGAAATCCGAAGACTGGTCCGACGACGAGTTTGCTGAACGCATTACCTGACGTGACTTGAGCGCGCGTCCACCCGAACTGTTGAACCATGAAATCGTAAAAGAAGGGCAGTCCCCACAGAGAAACGCCAACAATCCAGAACAACACCACGAAGCCAGTTATTGCCGCCTGATACGCACCCCGGACGGGCGCAATCTGATTTACAGGAGGCTCGTGCCTGAACAACGGCCCCTCGTTCGATACGCTCGGTGCCTGGGCGCTGTCAATTCCGTCCCCTGCCATGGCGTGCAGTTTAACCCAACGGGCCACGACTCAGGTATATCCAGGCTTCTCGCCTCAAAACTCCCCCCAGCCTGCTTCGCGAGGGCTTATCACCCCTGGTTTCGAGGCCGGATGGCCATATCAGAATTCCCGTAAGTGGATATTGTCATTCAAAACTGCGGATTGCACCGTGTATCAATCCCTGTTGGCCAGGTAATTTCCTTTCGGGTCTGGAGTTCTGTCAATGAATGCAACGTGGAATTCAAGGCGCAGTGTGTTCACTCTTTTTCAAAATCCTCGATCGAATGGCACCGGCTTGCGATCAGGATTCGTTGTGATCCTCCTGGTCTGTCTTTCGCTGGGGGCGGTTGCTCAACAGGCCACAATCGTGGGCACAGTTGCCGATCGCTCGGGAGCGGCGCTTCCTGCCGTCACGATCACCATGACCAGCTTGGACTCTCATGCGGTGAAAAAAATCCAGACCAATGCACCCACAACGGCGCCGTCAACTTCATTTACGACATCCCGCTTTTGAGAAACAGTTCAAATCGTGGGCTGCTGAAATCGACACTAGGTGGTTGGGAGGTCTCCGGTATTGTGACGATCACTTCGGGCTTGCCGATCAACCCGCAACTAACGGGTGGTCAGAGCAACAGTGGTCTGAACAATGCTACAAATCGTCCAGACCAGTCTGCTAGCGTGGGCTATCCGCAGACTGCGGCCCAATGGTTCAACACGGAGGCGTTCGCCCTCCCGGCAACCGGTGCCTGGGGCAACGCCGGGCACAATTCCTTGCGTGGACCGGGGCGCAACAACTGGAACCTTTCTCTGTTCAACAGGCTCGTATTGAATAACACCAGGGGGAGTCGGTTCGAACTTCGCGGGGAGAGTTTCAACCCGTGGAACCACACTGAATTCAACCAGGTCAGCAATGCCCTTGGCTCGAAGAACTTCGGCCCGGTTACGAGCGCCTTCGATCCGCGGGTCTTCCAGTTTGGTGCAAAGTTGTACTTTTGACCGTTTGAGGGTCAAGTAGACGCGATTGCAGTCGCAGCAAGTCGCGCGTACATTGATGAATGATTCGACAGGTTTGCTATGGCTGGATTCAGGGTTCACACGTTCGTGGCGCATCCGCTTGCGCTTTTGTGCTGCTTGTTGCTTGCTGCCGCTATGGCCCCGAGTATTCAAGCCGGAGGCCGGCCCGGCGATGACAAAACCAGTGCCAGTCCGATTCTTGTGGAGCTATTCACATCCGAAGGCTGCTCCAGTTGTCCACCGGCCGACGTGTTCGTGCAGAAGTTGGACACATTGCAACCGATCGCTGGAGCACAACTGATTGTCCTCAGCGAACACGTTGACTACTGGGACCACGATGGCTGGAAGGATCCGAATTCCTCGCACGCCTTAACCGAGCGTCAGAGCGAATATGTTCGGATGCTGGGATTGAGCACTCCATACACGCCACAAATCATTGTCGATGGTTCAAAAGAAGTGAAGATCGGCGATCCTCAAGGAGCCGAAAAGGTATTTCAGCAAGCGGTGGCATTATCAAAGGTTCCTATCCATATCAGTGCCGTCAACCTGGACTCAGGAAATCCGGATGTACTTCGCGCGCACGTGGATGCCGAGCCCACAGCTCTCAAACACAGCGCCGATGTTTATGTTGCCATTGCCCTGGATCATGTTGAATCGCAAGTTCTCCGTGGCGAGAACGGTGGGAGGCATCTGACTCACGTCGCCGTTGTACAACAGATTGCAAAAATCGGAAAGATCAGCAAGACAAGCGGTTTCGCCGAAGATGTGCAGTTGAAAATAAAACCTTCTATCCCGACCAACAATCTCCGTGTGATCGTGTTCGCGCAGGAGTCGGGCCCCGGGAAACTGGTCGGAGCGTGTTTGTGGAAGCCAGTACCTTGAGCGGGTTACGTTTCTGACAACTTTGCAGCAGCAGAATTTCCAGGCTGCGGAATCGCCCTTAAGGCCGACGATCTCAACGTCTGTTCCTCCGCAGCCTCATCCTGATCCTTTCGTATCCCATCAAATCGGTTTGCCGCCGAAAAGTGGTCGGCAAGAATAAGCGGTTGACAACGATCGTGCATGACCACTATGTTCGGCGGAAATGAAGAAGATGTCCTCCGGGCTGGCGCCTATCATCCAGATTGATCGGCAATCGCGAGAACCATTACATCGACAGATCTACAACGCTTATCGGGCCGCCATTGTCCAACACGCTTTGCGGCCCAAGGAGCGAGTTCCATCGACGCGAACCTTGGCGGAGGAGTTGGGCGTTTCACGCATTCCTGTTTTAAATGCGTATGCTCAACTGCTCGCGGAAGGGTACTTCGAAGCGCGCGTAGGTGCTGGAACAGTGGTGTCCAGCAGCTTGCCAGAACAAGTGACGTTGCCGCAACGGTCTGTCCTACGCCCCGCTTCCCGAAGAGCGCCACGCCCCCGGTCTGCGAACCATGCGGACTTACCTTCGATGCATACGGTCGTCCGCTGGCTCTCCGGACGTCGCGGAGCGTTCAGCCCCGGACAACCTGCTCTCGAACATTTTCCTTTCAGAATATGGTCCAGGTTGGTAGCGCGCCGCTGCCGCGACCTTCCGCTCGCATCGATGCACTACGGCGAACCCAGGGGTTTCAGATGTCTAAGAGAGGTGATTGCCTCGTATTTGAGGACGTCGCGGGGAGTGCGTTGCGAAGCCGACCACATCATGATCGTCAGCGGATCCCAACAAGCGCTGGAGATTTCCACCCGCGTATTGCTGGAGCGTGGGAGCCGCGTATGGATGGAAGAACCGGGATATCGTTTCGCGCGAGACGTTTTTCATTTAAACGGTTGCCGTGTAGTTCCGGTTCCAGTTGACAGCGAAGGCATGGACGTCGAGGCCGGTATGGATCGATGTCGCAGCGCCGAAGCGGCTTTGGTTACACCTTCGCACCAATATCCCCTAGGGACAACCATGAGCGCCTCACGACGGTTGCAGCTCCTGGAATGGGCACACAACTCGGGATCATGGATCATGGAGGACGACTACGACAGCGAATACCGATATGAGGGTATGCCAATCTCGTCCTTGCAAGGACTCGATCCTGGCTCGCATGTCGTCTATATCGGCACGTTCAGCAAGGTCCTGTTCCCATCCCTGCGCCTAGGCTATATCGTAATCCCACCAGATCTTATCGAGCGATTCATCGCAGTTCGGCTCACTATGGACATTTCTCCGCCGAACTTCCTCCAGTTAGTGCTTGCTGACTTCATCCAGGAAGGACACTTCTCGCGGCACATTCGGCGCATGCGCCTCCTTTATCGTGAACGAAGCAGTGCTTTGCTTGAAAGCATTCGCAATGAACTCGATGTAGCCGTCACGGTCGTGGGTGAACAGGCTGGATTACACGTGTCCGTTACGCTGCCCCACGGGTTTGACGACCATGAAGTGTCGGAGCGCGCAGCACGCGATGGTCTTTGGCTGGTTCCCCTCTCATCCTCTTATATCGAGCGCCCTTCGCCGCAAGGATTCATCCTCGGCTTTAGCAACATACCTGCCGCCGAGATTCCACGCGCGGTGAAAAAGCTCAGAAACATTCTTTGCTCGCATTGATTGCGTTTTTCAATCCACTCCCCATCGCGACCCGAGCTGCTCCAGCTACCTGTGGCGATGCCGAATTTTACGGCTTGGTGGGCGAGATGGCTATAACAACTTGTGTGAAGTGGGTATTGCGGAGCCCTCCAGGCCCTCGCAAGATTGCAGACTCCGGCTGAGATGATGAAACACGAATTGGACGTTGTCGTCGCCCAGGGTCGTCAAGAATCGCGACCTTTCGAAAGAAAAGCAATGGACGCACACATCATTCCCCTGGGCCACATTCTGTTCGCAATCGGACTCATGGGTCTCGGGGTTCTTAGCCTGGGATCTGGCGATTTCGCGTATACCTGGCAACCCGTTCCGCAGTGGGTCATCTGGCGCGCCAGCCTCGCACGTCTCTCAGGTCTTCTCTTGTGTGCAACCGGCATTGTATTGCTCATACGGCCAGCGGTCCACTACAGCGCGATCCTGGTGAGCCTCTACCTCGCGCTTGTTATGTTTGCATTGCATTTGCCCTATGTGCTGTTCCGCCTGACAGACGTAGGAAGATGGCTCGGACCCGGTGAAAGCCTCACGTTAGTGTGCGGAGGTTGGATTCTCGTGCTCGCGTTCTCGCGACACGACTCCGTTACACCAGTTGCGCTCTGGAACAACCTCGGCTTCCACAATTCCTGTACGCCGGTGCATGTGTTGTGTTCGGAGTCTCGCACTTCGTTTATGCCGATGCGACTGCTGGTATGGTCCCTGCCTGGCTTCCGTTCCGAGTCGGCGTTGCTTACCTGACAGGAGCGGGTCAGTTCGCCGCTGGCTTGGCATACTGTTTGGGATCATTCCAAAATTGGCTGCAACTCTGGAAGCAAGCATGATTACGTCGTTTGTGTTATTGGTTCACATTCCGGGAGTTCTCTCGTATCCCCACAGCAGACTGCAATGGACCATGCTGTGCGTGGCCCCTGCTCTTGCAGGAGCTGCTTGGCTCGTAGCTGGATCACTCCGCAGACAAATCACATTTGCTGACTAATATTAGTGATTGTGTCGGCCATATATCCTCGCGCGATCGCCGAGTAGGATTGGCGCTTAATTCGGTTTGTGCTGGGATTTGTACTTACCGACTTTCATATCTCCTAGGATGCGTCCTACCGTTTCCTGGAGATGCTCTTGCGAAGAGCGATTTCTCGATTCGCTGCCACACGCCAACCTTGTGTTTCGTCGCCATAACATAAAGATAAACCGTGCAACATGCAGCTACAGGATTTGTGATGTGTTCAGTCCTCACAAATTCCTCACAGGCTGCGCCGGACGATGAGTCCTCGCACGAAGCATAAGACGAGCGGCACCCAAAAAAACTCCTGATCACACTCGTTGTTATTCGAATATTTGATCGCCCTCGCAACAGTCTTTGCCACGGGCTCCCGGTTCTTTCATGCATGTCGCCTCCTGAGGAGTTGCGCTCCAAGCGAATTGGCACGGATAAACAGCAATGATTACAACAATACGTCTCCGCGTGTTTGGGCCTCGAGGGCATCGCTGACGAGCGATTTGGCCAATATCTTGCACCTGTGGCGACAGCTTCAAAAACTATCCGCATTCGGAGGGGTTCATGCCCGCCAAGTTTATCGACTACAACAGAGCTGCGGTGTGGTTTGTCATGCTGCTCTTGATTGCGCGGTTGACGTTCGGCCAAGGTATCGTGACGGGCTCGATCTCAGGAACAGTTGTCGACCCGCAGGGCGCGGTGGTTAGTGGCGCGGAGGTGCAAGCCACGCAAAAGGAGACTAACCGTGTATTCAGCACCACGAGTTCGAACGGGGGCGTAATTCAACTTTCGTCGTTGCCTACGGGTACTTACCGGGTGACGGTCTCCGCACAGGGGTTCGCTCAATATTCCGCCGCCAACGTCGTGGTCGCTGTAGGCAAGGACTCCTCGCTCGGAAGTGTACGGCTTAACGTAGGGAACACCACCGAGACGGTTACGGTCGAAGGCGCTGCGCCGATTGTCGAGCGTACCACCGACCAGTTGTCTGCGACCTTTACGAACCAGGAAGTCGCAAATGTGCCACTTGGGAATACCTACGATTCGTTCGTCTTGTTTACACCCGGCGTGGCTACGGTTGGCAGTGGCGGCTTCGAAAACACCAACGGCGCAGCTCTTTCCATCAACGGGCAGCGCGGGCGCTCCAACAACTTTCAACTCGACGGCCAGAACAACAATGACAACACGATCGGCGGCCCGTCATTCTTCTTCGGCAATCCGGATGCAATCTCGGAACTGCAGGTCGTCACTAATTTCGACGCTGAGTACGGCCGCAATATGGGCGGCGTTGTCAACTATGTCACTAAGGGAGGCACCAATCAATTTCACGGCACGGGGTACGAATTCTGGCAGGGCAACACTTTTGACTCTCTGCAGAATCAAGAGAAAAGTCCGCTCTTTGGTTTCTGTCCATCTGGAGTAAGTCCTAGCACGGGATGCACGAAGCCCGTACTCCCGCAGTACGTGCAGAACCAGTTCGGCGGTACCATGGGTGGCCCGATCAAGCGCGACAAGATCTGGTTCTTCGGATCTGGGAATTTCCAGCGCAACCGCTCCGCGGGGGCACCGATCTTCTCCAATGGTGCTCTTACTCCAGATGCGACTGGAATTCAGCAGTTGCAATCGGCATTTCCCAACTCTCCCTCGGTTGCAACCTTGGCTCAGTGGGGACCGGCCACACTGAAGATTGGGAATCCCACTCTCAGCAACATCCAGAATGTAAACGTGACCGGCCCGGGCAACGTCACCGTTCCGGTCGAGATGGGAGAACTGAGCCGGTCGCTGACGCAACCCTTCAACGATTACGAGGCCACGGGTCGCGTTGATGTTCAGCTGACCAGCAAAGATCGTTTCTTCGGGCGATATCTGTTCCAGCAGCAAGGCCAGTCGAACATCCCGATCCCGGGTTCAGCCGGTGCGCAGGGGCAGATTTATACCGTGTATGGCCGCAATCAACAAATTGGTTTGGATCTAACCCACACCTTCAGCCCCTTACTGCTGAACCAGGTTCGATTCAGCTACTCGCGCGCTCTCTCAAGGTTCGACGGTGGTGGCTTCCCGACCTGTTTATTGGCGAATCAGGGTGCGTGCCCGCCTCAGATCGCCATTCTTGATCCCAGTGTTCTGGGCGTGGGGCAGTTGCTTGTGTTTCCGCAGGGCCGCATCATCAATGTCTACGAAGTGCAAGACAATGCGTCGCTAGTACATGGAAAACACGTGATGAAATGGGGCGGTTCGTACGATCGGCAACGCTCGCCCAACTATGGCTTGTTCGAAGAGAATGGTTTTTTCATCTATCCCGACTTCAACTCCTTTATTCAGAATACGCCCGCGCGGACCCAGGTCGCGTATGGTGAGAACGTCTTGCGTTTTAAGGAGAATGATGTTTCTTTGTACTTCCAGGATGATTGGAGGCTCAAGGACAATCTCACTGTCAATCTCGGATTGCGATGGGAGTTCTACCAGCAAGCCGGCAACCTGCTACACGACGAGAGCGTTGCTCGCGAGCAGGGACCGAATGCCCTTTGGGATAAGTCTCTGCCCCTGAGCCTGACCACGGTGCCGCACATTCCAAACCAGTATAAGAATTTCGGTCCAGTGGTCGGTTTTGCCTGGACGCCACACATTCTGCCGCATTTGCTCGGTACGGATCAGACGGTAGTTCGTGGTGGTTTCCGCATCGCATACGATGTTAACTACTACAACCTCCATAGCAATATCGGAGGATCTTCTCCGTTCACCAACCTTGCAACCATTACGGACTCGACCGGCGCGCCTGCTGGGTTACCAAACGTTGCCAGTCAGGATGGAGCTAGTATCGCGGCCGCACTCTTTCCGTTGGCTCCCAAGGGCAATCCGGGTTTCGCCACAGAAACTCAGTTCGGCCATAACTTCCGAAACCCCTACTCCGAGCAATGGAACCTGGGAATTCAGCGACAAATTGGCAGCAAGATGGCGGCTGAAGTGCGTTACGTTGGCAATCACGGTGTGGGTAATTTCCAGGAAATCAATGGCAACCCCGACGTGCTGGCGCTGACCAGTGCCGGTTTTGGCAACCTCGTTCCCGCGGGCCTCACTCCATGTACGACTCCCGGCGCGCCCGGTTCAACCGGATTGGATCAGTTCCTCAATCCTGTGGGCTATGCGAACTGCAACTTTAGCAACGTCGTTCAGTACGCGAACACCGGATACTCCATCTACCACGGCTTGCAGAGCCAGTTCCGCCTGCAGAACTGGCACGGTTTTACTGGACAGATCTCTTACACCTTCAGCAAGACGATCGATAACGCCTCCGAGGCGTTTTCATCCCTCTCAGGTCTGGGGACTCTGTTCAATCTCTCGCAAAGTCCGTTTGACGTGAGTAAGGCGGAGCGTGCAGTCAGCAGCTACAATTACCCGCACGTGCTGGGTTTGCTGTGGGTTTACGATCTGCCGTTTCGTCACCAGCAGACTGGTCTGGTAGGGCACCTGCTCGGCGGCTGGCAAATCAATGGAACCTATCGCTACAACAGTGGTCAGCCATGGACGGTCGTGCAGAACTCAGGTCAAGGATTGTGTGATCCCGCCAACTTCACGGGAGCAAGCACGCTCGACACGTGCCGTCCGATTGCAAGCAGTCCTAGCGCTCCGTTCAACTCCGTGGGAATTTGTACGGATCCGACGGCTGGGGACTGCGGCATTACGAATCTGACGACCAATGCCGCCACCAGCCTGAGCCAGGTTCGTTGGATCGTTAATGACGTGAATGCCGCAAAATTCTTCGGCTCGCCATTCCTCGGAGTGGGCCGGAACACCGAGCGCGGGCAGCCCATCAGCACAATTAATCTGGCAGTTTTCAAGAACACGCGAATTACCGAGCGCTTAACATTCCAGCTGCAAGCGCAAGCCTTCAACTTGTTCAACCACCAGTGGCTTGGAATTCCGAACGTAAATGTGAACGCCGCGAATGTCGGTGGAGATAACCAGTTCGGTAGCTTGGCCTTTAACCCCAACGGAGGCGATAGCAACTTCGGTACTGCCAATATCATCAACGACGGCATTGGCCGCCGCCGCCTGCAATTCGGAGGGAAACTTATTTTCTAGTGCTCCTGATTACTCAGGCATCATTGGCGGGGACTGCGGTCCATACCGCAGTCTCTTCCGGCGCGGAATTATCTGCCCCCGGCAAAACCCCTGGCGGCGGAAGTTCGGTTTGGTCTGTACTTCCTGGATCTTCGCCACCAGTAGCTCGGTCGAGAATGGCTTGCTCAGAACAGAACTTCAGTCCCTCCAGTTGCGCGTTCAAGTGCAACACCATTGGCGTATCCCGACATGAAGATCACCGCGAAACCCTGACGTTTTTCGTAAAGTTTCTCGACCAGTTCCGGAAAAGCGCAAGCTGCCCAACGGAGGTGATCAAAGACACGCTTCCTCAACAGAAGGACACAACCGAATATCACGATAGACGGCAAGATGCGCTTTTCTCCCAATGGAAGCGTGGATTCCAACCGGGCCGCCGTACAAGCCGATGCCGCCGATGCACAGCTGGTTTTGAGGGCCGGGTTTTCGGATGCAGGATGCGCGAGTGATCGCAGACGTATATCACGCGTGCACACAGCGCCACTCGAACCTATTGCTGAATCTTTCGCCTGACACTTCCGGCCGGTTTGCCGGACGAAGCGGTCAAAACGCTACAACAGGTTCAGAGGCTCATTCGAACGGACAACAACCTGCCGTGGGGCTGGATCAAAGGACACTGGCGAGTGACTTGGATTTGGAAGCGGCTGACCTGGTGAGCCATCTCGAAGTGGCCGCACGTGCAGTACCGGCTTTGCCTGCCGAGGACGTGATCGCGATAAGCAACGGAAAGCCGATGGAAAAATGGGCTGATCGCGATCATCGCGCCCGGAGCGGATTTAGGTGAATCCTTTCTAACCTAGAATGGATCACAGTATGTAGCCCACGGCTCCGAAGGGGGGCCGTTGCAATATTGCTCCGACGGATGAGGGTCAAATCCGCTTACTGCAATATTTCTTCCTCGTTTCGGACACGTGGGTCTGGAGCGTGTCTGCTCTGGAATATCTACGAATTCCTATGCGATGAAGAAAAAATCCAGAACGACCGGAAATTGCTCAATCGATTCCAAGAGCGAAACAGCCACACCGGGGCGATCGTGGAGGCAGCTTTCCATCCGCAGCATTCAAGGGAATTGTGCCTGGCGAAGGTTGACTTGCTGGTCTGAAGACTGGCCAGCGAGGCCAGCAATCTTGCGCTGAAGGTTCTGGCCACAGGCGGAGTGTACTTGGCTGGCGGTATTGCCCTTCACCGGGTGAAGTTGCTACAAATACCGCAGTTCGTGCAGACTTTCTCCAGAAAACGCGCTTCACAGAATTCATGGAGCATACGCCAATTTACATGATCACCACACGTGCGGCTCTTCTCGGAGCTGCCACATTCGGACTGCAGAGCCTGAGTAACCTTCAAAGCCTCGAAGAGGCAAAAACTACCCTCGCGACTGCTAAGTTCGCGGGACAAGATGAGAATGCAAAAGGAGATCAGAATGGCAGCCATCCCGCAAACGCAGGTAAAGAAACGAGCGAGCAAGCAATCCGCATGGAAGGCCCTGACCACACACTATAGGGCTGTTTCAAAGCTCCACTTGCGGCAGTTATTCGCAGACGATCCTAAGCGTGGACAACGCATGGCACTGGAAGCGGTGGGTCTATACCTCGACTACTCCAAGAATCGTGTTATCGACGAGACTCTCAAGCTGCTCCTCGAGCTTGCCGCAGAATCCGGTCTGCGTGCGCGGATCGATGCCATGTTTAGCGGGGACAAGATCAACGTCACCGAGAAGCGAGCGGTGCTGCACGTGGCTTTGCGTGCTCCGAAAAATGAATCGATTGTTGTGGAGGGAAAGGACGTTGTGCCGGAAGTCCACACGGTGCTGGACCGGATGACTAATTTTTCCAATCGAGTGCGCAGCGGCGAATGGAAAGGACATACCGGGAAACGTATTCGCAATGTCATAAACATCGGAATCGGTGGCTCCGATCTTGGCCCGGTTATGGCCTACGAGGCGCTCAAGTACTACTCGGAACGCGCCATGATCTTTCGTTTCGTCTCCAATGTGGATGGAACGGATTTTGCCGAGGCGGTGCAGGATCTGGATCCTGCGGAGACGTTATTCATCGTGTCGTCAAAAACGTTCACCACTCTTGAAACCATGACGAATGCTCACACCGCCCGGTCGTGGTCGCTGACCGGATTGGGAGGCGATGAGAAGTCAGTAGCGAAGCATTTTGTCGCAGTTTCCACAAATGCTGCTGAAGTTTCGAAATTCGGCATTGATACCGACAACATGTTCGGATTCTGGGATTGGGTTGGTGGACGGTATTCCATGGACTCAGCGATCGGGCTTTCGACCATGATTGCCGTCGGTCCCGAAGACTTCCGCGCAATGCTGAGCGGCTTTCACAAGATGGACGTGCACTTCCGTACGGCGCCATTTGAGGCCAATCTACCGGTTCTCATGGGCCTGCTAGCCGTATGGAACAATGATTTCCTCGGTGCGGACACGGTCGCTGTATTGCCTTACGAACAGTACCTGAAACGTTTTCCCGCCTATTTGCAGCAACTGACGATGGAGAGCAACGGAAAACACGTCACGCTTTCCGGAAAGTCTGTCTCGCACGACACAGGGCCTATCTACTGGGGTGAACCCGGCACCAACGGTCAACACTCTTTTTATCAGTTGATCCATCAAGGCACGCGCCTCATTCCTTGCGACTTCATCGGGTTTGCAAAACCTCTAAATCCGCTGGGCCCTCATCATGACATGCTACTCGCAAACGTATTCGCTCAAGCGGAGGCGCTGGCATTTGGCAAAACGCCAGAGCAAGTCAAGGCCGAGGGTACTCCGGACTGGCTTGTCCCGCATCGTGTATTTGAAGGCAATCGTCCGTCAAACACGATTTTGGCCGAACGGCTTGACCCCGAAACCCTGGGTAGGTTAGTCGCACTCTATGAGCACTCGGTCTTCACGCAAGGCGTCGTATGGAACATCGATTCGTTCGATCAATGGGGTGTTGAGCTAGGCAAAGTCCTAGCGCAGCGCATCATTCCAGAACTCGAGAACCCGGCTGAGCCTGCGCTGAATCATGACAGTTCAACTAATACTCTGATCCGGAGGTACCGCAAACTTAAGGAGTGGCAATGACGGCAACTGGGATTATCAACAAAACGAGCATGGAGATGCTACGCGATACTTCGAGGCGGTTGGAAACCGAAGGCGCGTCCCTGGGCCATTGCAAATGTCACTGACGATGTCTTGTAGAAAGCGGTTGTCGCGGGCCGCAGACCGAATCAGCTCAAAACAACGCTCCGGGTGCTTGATGATGCGAGGCCCGATCAACACCATCATGGAAGCGACAGACGACGGAACCCCGCACCGTACTCGTTATCAGCGAATCGTACTGAGCATCTAGTTGCGGTTCCTATGGCGATGCCGCGTCGGTTTTCGTGGGACTTGGATATTCGTTTGGCGGGTTGCATGGAGTCTGACTGAACCCCGGAAATGGTATGTACAGGGAGAACCGCCGATTCAGAATCCGTGAAATCTACCCATTACAGATAGCTGAGCGAGATCCAATTCGAAGTCACTCTCCGACCCCGATCCTCTCAGTGCCAATTGGACTTATGGATCGTACCTCCATTGTATGCTGTAGCGACCCGTTGTAGGCTGCCCCTGAACGAAGCGTTTATCGAAGAGAAGCAGATGGAACAAATCAGGATCAGCCAGACTCTGATCCATTCAACTTCGGATTAAGCCATGAGATTGAAGAAAGTCGTCTCTCACCTGAATTACTTACGCTTGCCTCATGCGGTGTCGAAGTCCCATTGGTCGGCTCCAGCCTGCTCTTATTGCTTTACACAGTGTTTTCTCGCTGCTCTCATAACGGCATGCATTGTTCCCAGCTTTGCCTCTGGAGGCACAGAATACTATCGCCACGTAGTCTTCGATAACAGCCTGAATGCCGATTACTACTTTTACAGCTGGGGACAGGCATCCGCACCCAGCAGTCTCGAACAGAAGAATTGGAGGCTTCCTGTCGAAAGCACGACATTCTTAACGCCGCCGAATGCCATCCGCGTCGAGTGGCAATCGCAACCTGGGGGAGGGTGGGAAGCGGAAGTGCGCGTGATGAGCTTTCGCTACCGTTTGCCCGAAATGTCGGGACACAATCTTTACTTATGGTGTTTCACTCCGGAGCCGATCGCGGCCGCCGATCTTCCACTCATCGTGCTGTCAAATACCTACGGTGGACTGCAAGTGGCGGAATTTCCGGGAAGCTTCACCCTGCCGGTGCCCCTCGGCAAGTTTGCCGGCGACCTGCCGGGCAAGCGCTGGACGCGGGTGCGCATTCCCCTGTCGGAGTTGCGCAGTGCATCAATGTATGAGTTTCATCCCGAGTATTTGCGGAATGTGATCTTTCTTCAGGGGCGTCCCGATGGCCAGCAACATACGCTGATCGTGGACGAAATCAGAGTCGACGATGATAGTGCGGCCCCGAGTACGAGCTCCTTGCGCGCGCCGCAAAACGTCCGCGCCATTGGCTACGACCGGCACGTGGAAATCCGCTGGGATGCGAGCGGCGATGGAAACGTGGCGCGGTATGTAATCTACCGTTCACTGGATGGCAAGGAATTTCAACCGATTGGTATACAGCTTCCAGACACGTACCGCTTCACCGATTTCCTGGGTAAGAGTGCAATAAAGGCCCAGTACAAGGTGGCCGCCTCGGACAGCGAATACCGGAAGTCACCACCATCCAACGTGGCCAGCGCCTCCACTCGCGAATTCAGTAATGACGAATTACTGACGATGTTGCAGGAAGCGTGCTTCCGCTACTACTGGGATGGCGCAGATCCGAACTCCGGCATGGCACGCGAAAACACTCCTGGAGACGACCGCATGGTTGCCACCGGAGCGAGTGGATTTGGCATTGCCGCGCTGATCGTGGGCGTGGACCGCGGCTTCATCACGCGTGAGCAAGGCGTGGAGCGCCTTACGAAGCTTGTTGGTTTTCTCGAACGAGCTGATCGCTATCACGGTGCATGGTCCCACTATATGAACGGAGGCACGGGAAAAACGATTCCGGTTTTCGGCATGTTTGATAATGGTGGCGACCTGGTGGAAACCTCATTCCTGATGCAGGGCCTTCTGGCCGCTCGTCAGTATTTCCATGGCCAAAGCGCGAGCGAGCAGAGTCTCTATCGGCGGATCGCTCAACTTTGGGACAGCGTTGAGTGGGACTGGTATCGGCACACTGCGGACAGTGATGTCCTCTATTGGCATTGGTCGGCACAGTGGTCGTGGCAGATTCAACATCCCTTGATCGGTTTCAACGAAGTGATGATTACCTATCTGCTCGCTATTGCCTCTCCGACGCATGGGGTGCCCGCGGAGATGTACTATTCCGGTTGGGCCGGGCAGAGCCAGCGAGCGTTTGAGTATCGCGCCGGCTGGTCAGGCACCACCGACGGTGATCACTATGCCAACGGGCACACTTATTACGGTATCAAGCTGGATGTCGGAGTGGGGACGGGCGGACCTCTCTTCTTCACGCAATACTCTTATCTTGGATTCGATCCGCACAGCCTCAAGGATCGCTACACCTCTTCCTATTTCGAGAATAACCGCAACATTGCGCTGATTAATCGGGCCTATTCAATCGCGAATCCGAAAAAGTTCCCCGGGTATGGCTCCAATGCCTGGGGCCTGACTGCGGGCGATGGACCGGACGGCTACGTGCCGCATGCCCCCGAGGCCGCTTATGACAAGGGCACACTGATGCCGACTGGAGCGTTGGCTTCATTCCCTTACACTCCGGAGGCCTCAATGGCTGCCTTCAAGCATTACTACCGCGATCTGGGTGCGGAGCTGTGGAGCATCTATGGTCCTCGCGACGGCTACAATCCTGGCGAGAACTGGATTTCGCCGATCTACATGGGACTGAGCCAGGCGCCGATCACCGTAATGATTGAAAACTACAGAACTGGCCTGGTATGGAAGCAATTCATGTCGAACCCGGAAATCGGAGAAATGCTGCGGAAACTCAACGCCCTTAGCGGAGGAACCCACTAACCTCACCTCTTGAGCCTGTCATGCAGCCTCTACAATTAGACAAGCATAAGAGCGTGAAATCTGACATCAGTCATGCCCGGCGGGCATTCGCATGTGTAGAAGGCCGGTACAGGGAACCGCGAAACCAGAGATCAATCGGCTTGCCGATGCCACGGGCCTCAAAGGGCATCGTTACCTTTCGTCCTTCGCCTGCGGATGCGTACGCAGCATACAAAGCCTTCATCACCTGCAGCCCATCTTCTCCCGTGGATTGGGGTTCGTCTTTGCCACGCACGCAACGAGCAAAGTGCGCCATCTCCTGCGGGAAACCGTAGTTCCATAGTTCTTCGAAAACCGGGTAGGTCCATCCTTTCGTGCTGGGCGCCTTTTCCACGGCATAGCCATAGCCACTCTCGCTGTACGTCGGGAGCGCGTTGCCCATGTGAAGATTGGCAAAGGTGAGACCTTCGGCGCCGTAAACCTCGATGCGATCGTCCATTCCGCCACGACGTCCCCAGCTGTTTTCGACCACGCCTACGGCGCCGTTTTCAAATTCGAGGATGCAGTACGCTTCGTCTTCGCCTTGCGTCTTGTCGGCGTGAACGTAGGTACCCATCTGGCAATAGACGGACGTGATCGAAGGCCGGCCCAGGAACCAATAGCAGAAAGCGATGCCATGGCAGCCCAAGTCCATCAGCGCGCCTCCTCCACAGCGCTCCACGTCCCAAAACCAGGACGCGTGCGGGCCGAAATGCTTTTCGCTTTGCTTTACCATATGAACCTTGCCGAACGCGCCATCATCGGCCATTTCCTTGGCCTTTAGGTATTTGGGCGTAAAGAACAACTCCTCGGCGTAGAGCAGGAGCACGCCCGATTGTTTGCAGACATCCAGCATCTGCTCGCATTCTTCCACAGTCATGGCGAGCGGCTTCTCGCAGATCACATGCTTTCCGGCCCGTGCGCCATCCAGGGTTATTTGCGCGTGCAACTGGTTGGGCGCAGCGATGGTGATCATTTCGATGTCGCGTTCTTTCAGCATCTCCCGATAATCAGTAAATATCCGCGGAATACCGTGTTTTTTCGCGAACGCCGCGGCATTGCCTGGGGTAGGCGAAGCGACGGCGACTACTTGCGCGAATTCCGATGCCATCCCGATGGATGCAGCATGGATGTCGGCTTCGAATTGTGAGCCAATGATTCCGATTTTTACTCTTCCTGTATTGGACATATTCGATTGCTGGTCGTTGCAGACGGTCAGGCCGCGCGGCTCTGCGCCGTTGCCAAACCACGCGCATAGGCGCGGATGTAGGCTGCATTGCATCCACAGCAGCCGCCCAGGTACTGGATACCTTCATCTTTGGCTATTTCAGCAAAATCCTCGAAAACATTCCGCGGGATTTGAACCGCTTCCATTTCATCGGGAAACTGAGGCAATCTCGTAAAACAGGGGATAGCGTCGGTCGTTTGGAAGGCCGCAGGCTGCGCGGCCAACGGGGCCTGCACTGCTGCACGCATCTGCCGAATGATTGTCAGTAATCGATCAGGCTCCTGTTCACAGTTGACGCCGACAACCGCTGCGCCTGCGTCTGCCATGGCCCGCGCGCAATCAGCGGGAGAATGTCCGTCGGAACACTGTGTCAGAGTTGGACGGAAGGTCATCGTAGCGATAATTGGTAATCCAGTGGCACGCGAACACTCGATCGCGACAAGCATCTCCTTGAGATGGAAGAAGGTTTCAAGTATCAGAAAATCTACGCCTGCGGCGGTGAGCAGACGAACTTGTTCGGAGATGAGGTCGCGAACGTGACCCTCTGCGGAAGGCCCCTGGCGCTCGAAGAGCTGCGTACGGGAGACCGAGCCGGCCACCAAAGCCTTGTCCCCGGCAACTTCCCGGGCGATGCGCACAGCGGCCGTATTGATGGCTTCGGTTTGTTCCCCATATCCAGCTCGGCCCAGCTTTTCCCGAGTTCCAAAGAAGGTGAGCGCCTGGAGAACCTGCGAGCCGGCATTGAGGAATTCGCGATGAAGCTCGCGAAGCGCGTCAGGGTGCTCGATCGCCACCTCGGGTGTGAATTGTCCGCTGCCTTTGCCCGTCCCGACCTTCTCTCGCCCCGAGCCGCTGTCTACCCAGCCGCGACGCTCCAGCTCGATGAGGTATCCCCCGTCGCCAAGAACAATACCTTGCTTTGCGATTCGTTCCAGAATGTTGTCAGTTGGTTTCATAAGCGTGGTTTCGGTGTTCCTCCTGTTATTGGGTCAAAGCAATAGCCGCCGCACCGATCACACCGGCATCAATGCCTAATTGTGCTGAGACGATGGGAATCCCGCGGCTTTTTTCAGCGAAAATATGGGCCCGGCAACTGCGGTCGAACGCTTCTCGATAAATGCCGCCAGCAGTACCCAACCCTCCGCCCAAGATGACCAACTCCGGGTCGAGGACGTTGATTAAAAACGCCACGCTGGTTCCCAGCGCTTCGCCCGCCGAATTCAGAATCTCAATCGCGTCCCGGTCGCCGTTGGATGCTGCGCGAAAGACACCTTGGCAGTCCCCGACAGATTCTGTCCGCTTGACCTGCGCAAAACGCCTTGCGATGGCCGGCCCGGACGCAAATTCTTCGAGCACGGGATGCAGTTTTGCACCACAGTGCGTACACGCTGTGCTCAACGGGCTGCTGGCCATCAGGATTGCGTTTCCGTTAACACCTTTCAGAGGTTGACCGTTTTGCATCAGGCAGGAGCTGATCCCGGTGCCGACGGTGATGTACACAAAAAAACGCTTTTCCCGTCCTGCGCCGAAAATCGCCTCAGCGCATGCGGCAGCGCGAACATCCGATTCCACTCGCGCCGGTGCGATTGTAGAAAGCCTCTGCTGAATGGGCTGGCCGCCCCACGCGATCGTGCAACTGCTGGTCACGTTTCCGTCGCAATCAACCAGCTCGGCAACGCCTGCGCCGATTCCAGCGATCGTGATTTCTTCCTGTTCTGCTTTGGCCCGTAAACACCCTGCCAACGCGAGGATGTCGTTGAGAACTGTTTCTCCGCTTCGTTGCGGATTGGTCGGAGCGACTGTCCGATGCAGGACTTCTCCGGTAGGCCACAACACGATGCCCGCAGCCGTCTTCGTTCCGCCGACGTCCAGACCAATTGCTCCAATGCGCTGCTGGTTGTTCATCATTGTTCGTCAGCCCGACGCGTGTGATCGTGCAGATGGTGACGCTCTTGTCTCTCCTCAATTCGAAGATCGAGAAGATCGAAACGCGACTTTACGGCGATGGCACGTTTTTCCTTTGCCGCCTTGCTGCTGGCCTCAATGACTTCAAGCAAGTGAAGATCATGATCCAGACAGTGCAGTGGCTCGCGCTCCTCGATCAGAGCGCGCACCATCTCCGCCAAGCCGTCGGCCCATAGCCAGGTCGAATCGATCGGCTCGAACTCCTCCCAACGGCCGGCGCTGTTGCGCCAAATCTCGAAACCGCGAGGATCCCAATCGTCGCCGAGCAAATTTGCGGTTCCCTCCGTTCCATAGAATTCGAGAGCAGGACGACGATAGCGCTGGATGCAGTGACTCGACACCACCGAGGATACCGCCCCGTCTTGATGCCGTAGGAGAACATGCGAGACATCTGCACCCGCGGTTCGAAACGCCTGCCCCTTGATCTCCCGATCATGCAGGACCAGATCTTCAGCACTCTGAACTTCGATTACGGGTCCGAGAACGGCGGTAAGGCTTTTGAGGTTGTAAATCCCAACCTCTGCGAGCGGACTCACGCATCCATCGTGATACCAAGGAGCCCAGGTGGAGCCGGCATTCCCATATAGTCCGCGAGCGCTGTGTACCTTTCCGATTGCGCCATCATGGATTCGTCCCCAAAGCGCCCGGAAGGTCGGTGCCTGCTGCACAAATGGAGCGCACATCAAGTGCAGCCCACGATCCTGCGCGATCCGACAAAGTTGTTCGGCTTCGCAGCGCGTTGCCGCAGCTGGCTTTTCGACTACGACGTGTTTTCCGCGCTCCAGAGCCAGTCGCACGAGCGCGCTATGACTCTCTGGTGGCGTAATGACCAGCACAATATCCACGTCGGACTTCATGACCGCACGAGGATCCGCAACCAGCATCGCGCCCGGACGTCGCGATTGAAGTTCGGACCAGATTTCTTTGCGTCGCGCACATACCGGCCCGAGGCGAGCCCAGCCGCGTGGAATCAAGCGATCCAGTACTTGGAAATAGGCCCAGAGCACATTGCCTGCGCCGATGATGCCTATGGTTACCGGGCGCAAGGGAGTTGTTCCTCTGGCGCCGCAACCGGCGCAGTTTCGTGAGAGAGCATGGCGCCACCGGCGAGTGCCAATCCAATCCCAAGCCATTGCAGAGCGCTCGGCCGTTCGTGCAGGAAGATCAAGGCAAGCGCGATCGTGCAAAGCGGATAAAGCGCTGTGAGCGGAATTGCCACACTGGCCTTCGCTCCTTTCTCAAGGCACGCAAATACCGCCCAGTTGCCTAATCCGTTTACAGCTCCGGCAACCAGGCCCACGAATATGACGCGCAGGCTAAGGCCAGCCAGACCGGTTCCAGCCCACAGGAAGGGAAGCAGAAGCGTGAATCCCAACGTCACCCAAATCACCATCGAGTGGGCCGAGGCGCGGTTGGTTCCAAGCTTCATGAACAAGCCATTGAGGCCCCACATCGCGATCGCGATAGCCGCGTATGTCATCCAATGAAACACGGGTCACCTTCAAATCGACAAGATCACGACCGAAGTCAATGCAAGGAGCATGCCGGCTATTTGCACTCTGTTGAGTCGCTCGCGTAATAGCACGAACGCTAATACGACCGTGAGCACGGGGAACAAACCGGTAACCGGAGTTACCACGGATGCGCTCTGGTGGCGCAATGCTGCGTAATATCCGAGTGTGCCCGCGCCGGTGGCGATCCCGCACAGTAGTCCATAGGTAATTCCGGCCAGATTGCGATCCAGCTTCGCTCTGGCGTGCAGCAGCATCGCAATTGCCACAGGCAACATGCCCAAGGTGAATAAGATCTGCATCTGGAGAGGATTGGCCGCATCCGTCCCAATTTTCGAGAGAAAGCCCCAGAGCCCCCAGAAGAAGATCCCAAGCAGCGCGTACCAGAGCCAGACCGGAATGCGCCCGCCTTCAATCTGCACTGGGAGCCTCCGCTTTCTTTTGCGTCAGCCCATATTCGTTTTCGACCACGTAAGAACAGATTCGAAACGAGTCACAGTCGACGCCCCGCAACCTCGATAGGCGTTCGGCGGCGAGCTGAATTGGCAGCATATCGATCGCAAATTGCCAGCGCGGAGGGGAAGTCGGCAACTGGCATACCAGGTCGGCAGCATCCGACCCCAAACCTTCTCCGATGACCATCACGGATGCGCCCAGTTCCTTGAGATCCCGGGCGACGGCCAGGTCCGCATCTCGCATCAGTTGCTGATCGATCCACAAACAGAAGCGCATTCCCTCGGTCACGATCTCCTGAGGGCCATGACGAAATCCACTCGTGCTCATGGAGGTCGCCGGCATCTTGACCGCTTCCTCCCACAAGAGTCGAGCTTGATGACAAGTTCCTAAACTGCCGCCGCGGGCAAGAAAGTAGTAGGTTGCGTTGGGCTCGAGCCAACTCGAATTCTTAAATTGGTTTTGCCACGACTCAAGCTTCGTTCCTGCTTTCTCAAATGTGCGCAATAATGAATGTCCGACAGATGCGACGCCCGTTGTTCCCGGGTACGCCAACGCTCCGGCCGCGATCAAGAGCGATGAATAGGCATTCACCGAGATCGCATGATCCAGTGGGGCGGGCACTACCAGGGCCGCTTCTGCTCGGCGAGCCAGGGGACTATCTGCAACATTCGTGACCCCAACGACACGAGCGCCGGTAGCTTCTGCTTTATCCAGCAACTGAACAATCTCGATACTGCGCCCTGTCCGTGAAATCGCGATGATGACGGAGCCGGAAGGAAGTGCTGTGAAGTGTAGCAGGTCGCCTGCTTCCTGCATGTACACGGGACGACTATTCTGCTGGAACAGCGAGCCGGCGCAAAGTGCTGCATTCCAGCTGGCGCCGATGCCAGTCAGAAAGACGGCGGACGCGGTGGCGATTAAAGACTCTGCCTGCCGTAGCGATTCTGTGCCATCGCCTAGCAGGTATTCCAACGTCCGCGGCATTTCAGTTCGCTGACGAATAATGTCCTGCAGGAAGTGCGTCGCTGAGCTCACGCTGGCCTCTCGTCAGAGATACTTGCGTTCGCCTGGTTCGGCACAAGAATAAGGCTACGCAAAGCAAACCCATTCGGGCCGCCGCTGTCTTTGACTGAAACCGCTTCCAGAAACCGGTTCCTCAAAGCTGTTTTACACTATGTGAGCGATCTCTCATTGTCAAGCTACATGGCTTTTCCTCAGTAGTCATGATAGCTTTCTGGTTCGTAGTTGATGGACGACGCCGGTCAGTTTTTCACCGGCACTAACCCGCTTATGCCCTACACAATGCGCGAGGTCGCGCGCCGAGCTGGAGTATCCCTGGCCACGGTGTCGCGCGTCCTCAACAATACCCAATATATTTCCGAAGAAACTCGTGTACGAGTATTGAAGGCAGTTCGCGAATTCAATTACTTTAAGAACGTGCATGCCCGGCGTCTGGCCACCGGGCGCAGCGACCTGTTCGGACTTGTCATTTCCGAAATTGCCAATCCGTACTTTCCGGAGATCATTCGAGGCTATCAGGCGATCGCGTGGAACCGTGGATTTGACGTGTTGCTTTGTAACACAGAGTACGATCCGGACCGGGTTAAGGCGATAATGCGGAAGCTGAGGGAGAGCGATGTACGCGGTGTTGCAGTCGTCACGAGCATGGTGGACCGCGGCATGGTTGCCGAACTCACAGATACCGGCGTACCCGTAGTCCTGTGCAACTCCGATCCGGCGGGAATGTTAATCAGCAACATCTGCATCGATTACGGACCGGGCATTCAAAAAGCCATTCAGCATGTGGTTGAGTTGGGGCATCGCAGCGTGGGGGTAATTGCCGGGCCGGCCGGCAATCGCACTGCTATGACGATCAAGAACGCGCTCGTTACGGGTCTCAGCGCCCGAGGTTTAGAGCCCGTCTGTGTTCTGGAAAGCAACTACCGGGTCGATGCCGGCGCCTCGGCAGTTCGTGAAGTTTTGTCCGGCCCGCAGGTTCCCACCGTGTTGTTCTGCGGAAACGATCTGATAGCTATGGGTGCGATGAGCGCTCTTGAAGAATCTGGAGTACGGGTTCCGGAAGATGTCTCAGTCATCGGAATTGACGATATTTTCTTTGCCTTCCTCGCGCGTCCCCCTCTCACCACCATAAGGGTCCCGCGTGAACAAATGGGAATCCAGGCTTTTGAAGCGCTGGAGAGAATGTTGAAGCTCAAGCGGAAGAAGGGTGCGAATTACACGCTGGAGACCGATCTTGTCGTCCGCGGGTCAACCGCCCCGGCTCGAAAGCAGCAAATAAGAATCAGCTCATAGGTGCATGTGGCTTCGATGTACCCGACCATTGTCTGTGTCCTGTTCGTCCTGATGACCCCGTTCACCCTTCATGCACAGGGCGTACCCGTTCAAGACCGAGCCGCCAATGGGATTTCCCTTGCTCGACAAGGGAACCTGGTGGATGCGGAAAAGGAACTCCGGGCGGCCGTTAGTGAGGCTCCTGCAGTCGCCATTTATCGCGCTCAACTCGGATCCATACTGGGCCTTGCGGGCAAATGGAACGAAGCACTGGAATGCTTTCAGAGAGCAGTGGAATTGGCTCCAAACAACCTCGATTTCCGACGTGAAACGGCTGCTGTGCAATGGCAGATGGGCCTGATGCCGGCAGCTGAAGGCAATCTTCAGTACGTGCTCCAGAAACGCCCGGGCGACTCAGGGGCACTTTTGTTACTCGGCATGGTGAAGGAGAGGACGGGGGACTACACGAACGCTGCTCAGCTTCTGGACTCACAGTTCGAATTAGTGGCAGCTCAGCCGGAGCGTACAGTGGCTTTGTTCCACTCCGTCGTCGAAAGTGCGCAGACCGACAAGATTTCGAAGATTGTCGACGTTCTACAGCTTCACGCGAACGAAAAGTCATGGGCTAGCGCTCTTAGTCGTTGTGCACAACTCGCTATCGTGGGTGGAAATCTGCAAGCCGCCGAAACACTGTTCTCGTTGATTCCGACCGATGGCTCAGACCGTCTGGCGACAGGATTGCAGTTGGTGAAACTTCTCTACAACCGTGCTCAAGTCTCGCAAGCAAAGGAGCTTCTGCTGCAACTCAAGTCCCAGGGCTTCGAAAATGCAGACTTGGAGACTCTGCTTGGGAACTGCCTGGAGTCCGAGCGCCGTCCCGAAGAGGCGATCGCTGCGTACCGGCGCGCGATCGCGGCGGACTCTTCTCACATCGACCGTTACGAAGACCTGATCTCTCTGTTGTTGTACCGGCACAGAACTGCGGACGCGCTATCCGTTGTGAATGAGGCCCTCAAGCTCGGTCCAAATGACAGCCGCGTTTGGGTGTGGAAAGGAAATGTGGACCTGAACAGGCATGACTACAAAACTGCGATGGAGAGTTACAGGCACGCTGTTCAACTCGATAAGCAAAATCCTGATGCTCTGTTCGGCGTTGCTGGAGCCTACTACGTGACCGGTCAAACCGAGGCGGCCATGTCGGAGTGTAAGGCCGGAATCTCACGTTTTCCGGATGACACGCGTTTCTATGTGTCGTATGCGGAGATGTTGTTAACATCTCCGGATGCGATGCAGCAGCACGCGCAGGCGAAGGATCTCCTGGAAAGGGCTTTAAAGCTCTCTCCGCAGTCTGCACAAGCTTATTATCTGCTCGGTCAAATCGCGTTGCAGGAAGGGCAATTGAAAGAAGCAGAAGAAAGTTTCTTGCGTTCTCTGGCGTCGGATCCCGATCGAAGCAAAACGCATTTTGCACTGTCCCGTGTCTACCGACGTATGGAGCGCGCCGATCAGGCCGCGAGAGAGTTCGAACTCTATGAGAAGTTAAAGGAACGAGAGGAGAGCGGCAGTGCGACTCCGTTTGTCGCGACCGAAACGCAATGAGATCTTCACAGAGTGGGCGCAACCCCGTTGGAAGGCTTGGCCGGCTACCTCCTGGCCTCTCGCGACGCAGATGTCTTGCCGCGCTTTCCATGGCCGCTCTGGGTCAGTTCGTTCCCCCCAGCGGGTTCGGATGGGCTAGTTCAGCGAGTCCCATTTTTTCCGATGTGACAGCCGAAGCCCGCCTCAGTTGGCGACATTTCAACGGAGTTTCCCCTGACCGGCATCTCATCGAAACTATGGGAGGTGGTGTCGGGTTTATCGATTTCGACAATGACGGATGGCTGGATATTTTTCTTGTGAATGGAGGTGAAACGCCCCATGGCAAGACCGAGAAACCGGTTCAGAACGCTCTGTATCACAATTTGGGCAATGGCAAGTTTGTTGACGTCGCGGCCCAGGCTGGTGTGGGCAGGCTTAAGACATATGGCACGGGTATCGCGATCGCGGATTTTGACAACGATGGCCGCCAGGACATTCTGATTACGGGTTATCCAAATTGTGTCCTTTACCACAACAACGGCGATGGGACCTTTACGGATGTCACTGAGGATGCGGGTCTCCGCAATTCAGGGAGATGGGCGGCGAGTGCCGCCTGGTTTGACTACGATGGCGACGGATTTCTCGACCTGGTGATCTGCAACTACGCAGAAATGTCTTTTGAAGGTGCTGCGCCGCGGTGTGATTACCTCGGTGTTCGAACCTATTGTGAGCAGCGTGCCTACAAGGGTATGCCCTTAACCCTCTACCACAACAATCGCAATGGCACATTCACAGACGTAAGCCGGAGCTCGGGGCTCGATCGGTTCGTAGGCAGGGCACTCGGAGTTGTGGCGCTTGATATTGACGGGGACGGCTGGACGGACCTTTTTGTCGCTCGCGATGCGTCTCCAAATCTGCTGCTGCTGAACAAGCACGATGGGACCTTCACTGATGCCGGCGTGGAGGCTGAAATTGCATATGACAACAATGGCAACGCGAAAGCGGGAATGGGAATCGATGCGGGCGACATAAACGACGATGGTCGGCCGGATTTCATAGTGACGAATTTCAGCTTTGAGTACCCTTCTCTATTTCTCAGCCGTAAGGGTCTGCTGTTTGACGATGGCGCTCGCGCAACGCGAATCGCTGGTGCGGCACGGCTAAACGTAGCGTGGGGAGTTCACTTTATCGACTTCGACAATGATGGGTTTCTCGACCTCATGCTGGTGGCGGGCCATGTTAACGAGGTCGTTGAATCCTTACAGCCGGAGGTGAAATACAAGGAACGACCTTTGCTTTGGCACAATTTGGGCAACGGTCAATTCGAGGACGTGAGCGTGAATGCTGGGCCTGCGTTTTCGAGAGGCTATTTGGCTCGCGGTCTGGCGGTTGGCGACTGGGATAACGACGGCGCGCCAGATGCAATCTTTACCTCTATCGGGGACTCCCCAGTCCTTCTCCGGAACAACGTGGGTCAGAAGAATTCCTGGGTGGGAGTGCGACTGATCGGGACGAAAAGCAATCGGGATGCAATCGGGGCGAAATTAACCCTGATTGTTGGGGACCGCAAACTGGTGCGCTGGATCACGGGCGGCTCCAGCTATCTTTCGTCTCACGATAAGCGGATCATCTTCGGGTTGGGAACTTTGGCCGCGAACCAAACTGTCAAAATTGAAATCCTCTGGCCAAGCGGTGCGCATCGCAGTGTCACCGCGCTCACGATCAATCGCTATCACGAGATCGTCGAATCGTCGGTCCTCATCTCGCCAGTGGATAAATCGAAACTTCCTTGAAATAGACCGGCGCGCCCGGATGGTTCTGCAGGCCAATGTAGCCGGAATCCGGCCGTGGTCCCCGATCGGGATCGATGGAGCCAGCGTGCTTCGGGGGAACTGGCTGTCCTTCGGTGAAATCCGTGACCTTTACCCCGTTCAGACGGACGATGATGTGTGGCCCATTCATCGTAATCTCCATGGTGTTCCACTCACCGAGCGGTTTGATTGGACGCGCCAGGGCCCTGGAGAATGTGTAGAGCACGCCGGTGCAAGAGTAATCGTCCGGCCAGTCACCTATCTCGACTTCATAGCCACGGTTGACCGGCATCCATGGTTCAGTGGGTTCTTCCGGGATCCTGATAAAGACCCCAGAGTCTGACTCCTTTCCCGTAAGCTTGAACACGACACGCACAGTGGCATCGCGGATTTTTTCGCGTGAATACCAAAGCAGACCCATTCCGCCCTCGGTCTTCAACATTTCCTTTTCCACAACGAAGGCCCCTGGGCCAACATGTTTCCAACTGTCGAGGTTCTTACCATTAAACAAAGCACGCTGTGATTGTTGAGCAAGCAAGGGATTCAAAAGAGTCATTGTGAGGAGTGTTAAAAGCAGAAGACCACGTATTGGCGGATTCTGGTGGGCAAGGTCCATGCCCGATCTCTAACACGTGTGTCCGGTTGGGTCAAACATGCATGGAACGGACAGGCGAAAAGGTACAGAGCTTACCTTCTTGACAGTGGGGCTCGGCAGGTGCTAAAAACGCTCCCCATGTAACCGCTTGCAGAAAGCGGTTTCAGCAAGGGGTTCTCTGTGGGCGGACAGAGCATCGAGCGTCGCGAAATCCTGCGCTACATTGGGATTGCCGCGGTGGCTGCTTCCTTCCCTGGATTCAGCCGCTGGGCTTTCGCTTGTCCCATGGAGCATCCCCGCGTGACCCCGCGGAGTCAGGCGCAATCCTACAAGCCACTTTTCTTTTCCGGCGAGCAGTTCCGCATGGTCGAGCACCTTGCCGAGATGATCATTCCCCAAGATGACACGCCGGGAGCCACACAGGCTGGCGTCGCCGAGTTTATTGACTTCATGGTCGCCAATCGGGTCCCGGTGAGCACCTCACGGGATATTCGTTCTACCGAGGATGCAATCGCGGCGGGGAATGAGGCGCAGAACAGATTTGTTGCTGGATTGGATTGGATGAATGCTCGCAGTCAATCGCTGTTTAAGCACGATTTCATGCAGTGCCCGCCAGAAGAGCAGAACCGCTTGCTCGAAGAGCTTGCATACAAGGAAAAGTTCAAACCAACCACCGAATCTGGCCGCGAGTTTTTTCAGATGATGCGTGCCTACACCGTAGTCGGCTACTACACCACCGAAATCGGGTTGGAAACCCTCGGCGACCCCGGCCTGCAGACTGCCTGGTCGCAGATTCCCGGGTGCGCGCATCCCGACGATCCGGAGCACAAGATTCTCCGCGAACCCTCGGCCGCTAACGTTTCCAACAATCTTTAGCGAGGACTGGTTTTGACGGCAAAGACCTTTGACGTGATCGTGGTGGGAACGGGCGCTGGCGGCGGCACCGCGATGAAGATTTTGTGCGAAGCCGGGCTACAGGTATGCGCCCTGAATTCGGGGCCACGCACCGACCCCGACAAAGACTACCGCGGACATCGCCAGGTCTATGATTTGAAATTTCGAGGTTATGGCGACCCCTTGCGTCTCCAGGGGAAGGCTCACCAGGAACCGTATTCCGTTGAAGAATCGGAATACAGTGAAGGCAGAGATTTATTCGAGCACGATGTTGCCTACTCGAATGCTCCGGGCACGGACTGGTACTGGAAACGATGCAAGGCCACCGGGGGAAAGGCAAACTTTTGGGGACGCTCGTCGGCTCGTTTTGGCGATATCGATTTCAAGGCGGCGGATCTGGATGGCGTCGGAGAGAACTGGCCCGTCGATTACCAGGAAATCTCGCCGTGGTTTTCAAAGGCCGAGCGCTACATGGGCGTGGCCAGCACGGTTCAAAACCGGCCGAGCAATCCGGATGGCGACTATCTGCCGCCGTTTCCATTTCGTTGTATTGATCAGATCATTCAAAAGGGCGCTGAGAAAATCGGCGTACCCTACCTGCCCGATCGCTGTGCGCAACTGACGGTGGCGCATAATGGACATCCAGCCTGCCACTACTGCGGAAATTGCAGCCGTGGTTGTGACGTGGGATCTTTCTTTTCCCCGACCTGGTTCACCATCCCCGAAGCAGAAGCTACCAAGAACCTAACACTCGTTACCAATGCCCTCGTGCGCGCAGTGTTGGTTGACGAGAACGGCCAGGCAAACGGGGTTGCCTATGTGGACCGCACAAGCCGCAGGGAAGTGGAAGTTCATGCCAAGGTGGTTGTTCTCGCCGCATCGTGTGTCGAAACCGCGCACATCATGCTGAACTCGAAATCCCGGCATTGGCCTGCCGGAATAGCCAATTCCAGCGGAGAGCTGGGCAAAAATCTTTGCGACCACCTCTATGGCAACCCCGGCTACGGTTACCTGCCGCAGTTGCTTGGTCAGCCGCCGCGACCCGACAACATCGCCGATTCCACCATCGCCTGGATGCCCCGCTGGCAGAACTTGAAGAGCCCACGCGAGGAGAAGTTTATTCGCGGTTATTCCGTATACATGGGAGGCGGCTGTGGCGGGTTCCCCGGCTACTACGGGCAACTTGAAGGGTTTGGTTCGAAGTTCAAGCGCGATATCAAGCGGTTCTATCCGGCGACCATCGGTGGGCTCATTCAGGCGCCGTCACTGCCCAGCCCCAGCAACTACATCGACATTGATCCGGAAAAGAAAGACATCTTCGGGATTCCCCAGCTCCGTTTCCATTTTCGCTGGGGCGACAACGAACTCTTAATGTGGGAACACAGCAAGCAAGTGATGATTGACTTGTTCAAATCGATGGGTGCGGAACTCTGGGGCGCCGACGATGAGCCTAACCGTCCCGGAACCAGCCTGCACGAAACCGGCGTCTGCAGGTTCGGAAACGATCCCAAGAAGTTCGTTACGAACAAATGGGCACAGACCCATGATGTTCCCAATCTCTACATTTGCGATGCAAGTATTTTTCCAAGTTGTACCGACAAAACAACCACCATGCCGATCGTCGCGTTCACCATGCGTAACTGCGATTACATGCTGAATAACTTCAAAACAGGCGTCCACAAACGCGCATGAGAGATCGACTGGGGTCATGATCACGCCGTCGGACGGCGATCCAACCGCAGCACGACAGGAGTTTGTATGCGAAACATAGCACGGACATTTGCAGCCTGGCTTTTCTTCATCTGCAGTCTGACGATTACAGCTCTTCTGGGGCAGAGCAACAACGCCTCGATCGCTGGTGAGATCACCGATCCCAACGGCGCCGTGATCCAGGGCGCGCAAGTCACGCTGACGTCGAAAGACACGAAGCAAACGTCCAGCTATGTGTCAGACGCCAACGGATACTATTCGTTCCGAAACGTCCTGCCCGGCACGTATCAGCTCACTATTACCGCGCAGGGTTTTGGCAAATACTCCCAGGAAGGCATTCTTGTGCGAGTCGGGTACCCCATTCGCCAGGACGTGCAACTCAAGCTAGAAAGCACCTCCCAGAGCGTGGACGTGGCGGCGGACGCTTCCGCGCTGAACTATGAAAACGCGGAGCTTCGCGGCAGTATTGATCCGCAAGTCATCCAGGACGTTCCGCTGCTGGTTGCTGGGTCCATGCGTTCGGCCGCCAACTTCGCTTCCATTCTCCCCGGCGTGGTGCGGGGCAGCGGCGATGTTTCCGGGGCGCACGTCAACGGCGGCCAGTCGCAGACCGGGATCGCCATCCTCGATGGCATCGCTCTGTTCAACTCTTCTGGGACGCAAGGTCTGACTGGCGCGGTGAATGACTTCCCGCAATCCCCGGACGTAATCAGCGAATTTCAGGTTCTTACCTCGAATTATGACGCGCAGTACGGAAGCGCGGGCGGAGTCACGATTGAGAACGTGAGGTCGGGAACGAACAGCTATCATGGCAACGCATTTATCTACCATCGAGACACTGCCCTAAACGCTACCCAATGGGGCATTGCGGCCGCCGATAAAGCGCAGGACATCGAAAACGATTTTGGCGGAAATTTCGGCGGCCCGTTGAAGCTGCCGTTCTGGAAAGACCAGAACCACCGGACGTTCTTCTTTGCCAATTTTGAAGCTTTCAGGATCCGAGGCGCCTTGGTCCGGCCCACACTTTCTATTCCATCTGTAGCCGAACGGCAAGGCGATTTCCGCGATTGGATTGACCCCAATACTGGCGACTTAATTCCGATTTATGATCCCGCCACCCACCAGCAATTCATGGGCTGCGATGCCACCACTCCCAATGTAATTTGCGCCAATGATCCTCGCCTGCAAAATTCGCTTGCCAAGCAATGGTTCCAATATCTTCCGAACCCCACGTCTCCCGGTCCCCAGAATAACTACTTGGCGCCTGCTCAGCCTCAATTTCTAGGCACGGACGCCTACAGCGTCATGGAGAAGGTGGATCAATACCTTGGTGCGAAGGACCATGTCTCCGAAATGTTTTATTACAAGTACCTGCCGCCGACTACGTTTACCAGTCTTCCAGAAGTGATCAGCGATACCGGCACAACGTTTAAGCGCACATCGGTGTTGCGCGTGAACTGGGACCACACCTTCAACCCCAACACTGTGAACCACGTGGCTTTTGGATTTCAGGATGACAAGGCTTATGGCGGCGGGATCGACGGAAAGTTTGCCGACAAGCTTCCTCAGATCCCTGGAGTTGCAAGCCACGAATACCCACCGGTGATCCGCTTCAACAATGAGTTTGAGCAATACGGCACCGGCTCGGGCGATCCCAATATCCAGCCATGGCTTGCGCCCGCGTGGATCGTCAATGACGCCATCTCTATGACACGCGGCAAGCACACGATTTCTTTCGGCGGCGAGATGCGGATCGCGCAGAACTCTGCCATCTTTCTCGGAGGCCAGTCGGGGACTTTTGATTTCGCACGCGGAGAAACCGGGCTGCTTGTGAACGGAACCCTAACCGGAGGCAGCCCCATCGCAAGCTTCCTGTTGGAGCAAGTGGATAACTCCCAAACGACGTTCTACACCACCACCAAGGTCGACGCTCGTACGAACGGGTTCATGCTGTTTGTGGGGGACACGTGGCGCATCACGCCCAAACTGACGATTTCACCGGGTCTGCACTATGAGATCGACCCGGCGCCGTACGAGGCCCATGATCATTTTTCCTATTTTGATCCGAACCTTGCCAACCCCGGTGCTGGCAATTTACTGGGAGCGGTAGCCTTTGCAGGAAGCGGTCCGGGACGCTCCGGCAGACGAGCTCCAGAGGACACCTGGTACGGTGGGATAGCGCCTCGCATCGGAATGGCATACGCTCTCACTGCTAAGACCGTTATCCGCGCGGGATATGGAATCTTCTACGACAACGCCAACATGCCCGGTTGGGCAAGTGGAATCTCGCAAGACGGCTACAACGCCACGGCGGTGTTCGGCAGTACACAGGGAGGTACTCAGGCAGCTTTTATTTTGAGTAACGGCTTTCCCTCCAACCACCCCATTCCGCCAAACTTGGTTCCCACTTTCGACAACGGAGGCAATACTCCGAATTATCGTCCGCGCACGGCCAACCGACTCCCCTATACGCAACAGTGGAATCTGACGGTGGAGCATCAATTCACCGGTCGCGATTATGTCTCCGTCTCGTATGTTGGAACCAAGGGTACGCGTTTGTTGTCGCACATTGATCCCCTCAATGTAGTCAACCCAAGTTTTCTCTCCATGGGCGCGCAATTGAACGACGAGTTTCAGCCAGGTGACACCCAGGTCGACGGCGTCCCGGTCCCATTCCCGAATTTCGCAAGCACCATGACAGGTTGTGCGCCGTCGGTGGCACAGGCGTTGTTGCCGTTTCCTCAGTATTGCAACAACATTTCAGGCCTCAACGAAAACCAGGGCAGTTCGAGCTACAATGCTTTTCAGTTGAAAGCGGAACACCGTTTTAGTAACGGCCTGTGGGCACTGGTAAGTTACACCAATTCGAAGCTGATCACGAATGCCGACAATACCGAGAATATTTTTAATCCCACGTATTTTTCGCCTTTCGAGCGGGAGCGTAATCGGTCGCTGGCCATTGAGGATGTTCCGCAGGCACTGAACATAGCATCCAGCTACGAACTCCCATTCGGACGCGGCAAACGCTGGCTGAACCAGGGTGTCATGAACGCCATCTTTGGGAACTGGGCGCTCAATGGAGTCTTCCGCGCGCAATCTGGAATTCCATTTCAGATTTCCTCTTCGTTCTGTAATGTCCCGGCCCAACTGAATAACTTCTGCTCGCCCGCTTTGCTGGCTGCCTCCGCGTTCTCGCAGTCACCAACTCATTTCGATCCAAACCAGCCTGTGCTAAATGTGAGCTCCTTTGAACCGGCCAGCAGCTTTAACTTCTACACCGGCAGTGGACCACGTGTTCAGAACTTCCGGCAGCCGGGCTACAGCGATTTCGACATCGGCCTGCAAAAAACGATCAACATCACCGAGCGTTTTAAATTCCAGTTGCGCGGAGATGCGTTCAACATCTTCAACCAGCATCACTTCAACAACGTCGGGACTTTCTTACTTTCTGGCGGAACGGGCGGGAGCGCATTCAACACGGATGTGGCGAGCCCTGACTTTGGCAAGTGGAACGGAACCGTGACGTCGCCGAGGAATATTCAGGTATCAGGTCGTATTTCATTCTGAGACCGCACATAATCGGCTACCAGACCTCAATTTCGTTGGGGGACGACGCGCATTTGCGAAGCGATTAGCCCTCAACGAAGCTCCGCTCGGAGCGCGAAGACGCGGCCTCAACATCTGCAGCAGGGGCGGTCGGTGTGCATACCGGTAGCTGGCATGATTTCAGCGATACGCTGTCACGCCAGTTAACAACTCCGCCGGAGCACTCTCTTTCGTCGGCGGTGCGGGAGGCGCGTAATCCAGATTATGGGAACACTCCGATACTTTTCATCGTGTCCTTGACCACGGCGGGATGAACCCAGCACGCCGCACGGTGGCATAAAACTCATACCCGTTATCACCGGCGCCGCCAAGAAAGCCGGCATAAAGTGTTGAACCCGTGTGATCCAGTGTGGCTACTTGGAACATGTCTTGGCTATTCGTGCTGACTTCCGAAACCGGCTTTAACGAACCGTTGGACGCGATGCTCAGCGAGTAAAGAGTCGAGCCCGCGGCTTCCGAACATCCATTTGCCGTTCACGGCCATGTAATAGGCACCCTTCGCTGAAAACGGCGATCCGGGAATCACGCTCAGTTTACCGTTGGACGACGCGCTGTAGGCTTTGATCTGATATTTCCCGTTGCCCGGCGAACTCGACACGTAAACGTAAGCTACGGGGGAAGGAGAAGAAGGATTGCTGATTTCAGTTTGCAAGGATGAGACCTGAGTGGATGCCAGAACTGTGCTGGCGTAGATTGCTGTCAAGGCGAGCGAACACATGATGCGAGACATACGAGTCGTTGCCCTCCATTCGAAGGAATCGAAAATGGGTAGAGCAGCCTTCTTGGGATGCGACTACGCGTAAGCGAGCTCGTACAGTCATTCCCCTAGAAGAAACCTAG
>Ga0126373_10000137_pt1 | contig 50619 bp, 35 predicted proteins | sample PanSoiMetPlot_11_FD_92545 | JGI IMG/M metagenome (GOLD analysis project Ga0126373, IMG submission 92545) | Tropical forest soil microbial communities from Panama - MetaG Plot_11 | ecosystem: Environmental > Terrestrial > Soil > Tropical forest > Bulk soil | place: Panama | collected 2016-02-17 | reverse complement strand
GGGCCCGCCTCCGCTTCACCAACCGGGAGCAGTGTGCGGTAAACTCAGTTCACCGGTCGAGCCTTTTGCAGCGAACGGCAAACTATCTCTTAACTGTTTGTCTCACCCCAGGGGGCAAGCGCACGACGACTGTACCCCTCGCTTTCCAAGTCTCGACCACAAAGCTCATGTTCTTTCCCTGGGGGACTCCGAATGCAAGGTTCGTTCCAAACCGCGAATGCACAGGGTATTTGAGGTTTCTCTACGACAGGCGATTGAAAGAGATGTTGCGCTGCCGGTTTAGGAGTGTTGGAGAGTGAGGTAATCACATGAGTGGGTGGGTGGGAAAGAGCCAGCAAGGGTGGCTAACTGTCAATGACGTCAGTTTCTACATGACACTGACCTGAAGCCGACCACCATGAAATGGAACACATTTGCAGGTGCATTGCGCGTAGCTATGGATGTTGGACGGCGGAGTGTGTCAACTATTTGGCACAGAGAGATGATTTGGCACTCACCAATTTTGTCAATCCATCTAGGCATACCGGATGGGATTGATGCCGAATTTCTTTATACGCGAGAGGAGAGTGGTGCGATTAAGGCCCAAAAGCGCGGCCGCTCCCTCGGGTCCACCTACTCTCCCTTTGGTCTCAGTCAGAGCCTGCACAATTTCCTCGCGCTGCTTCTTCGCATTCTCGTCTGCAAAGGACCGTCTGCCATCCAAAGCGCTGATTGTTTCCATCACAATTCGCGCAATCTCTTCTTGGGTGGCCGGTAGGCTGCGCTTCGAATGAGCGGGCTCATCGGCCGGGGATTTGCGCAACTCTCCAAGAGGCGCCTCTAGCGACTTGCCACGAGTTAGGATGACCGCACGCTCGATGAAGTTCTCGAGTTCGCGGATGTTTCCAGGCCAATCCCACGCTACCAGGCCCTTCATTACATATGGAGGGATTGCTTCGATCTTCTTCTGCATCTGCTTGGCAAACTTCTGAACGAAATAACTCACCAGCAGCGGTATATCGTCCTTGCGCTCCCGAAGCGGCGGTATGCGGATCGGAAAAACATTCAGCCGGTAATAGAGATCGCTACGGAATTCCTTATCCGCAATCATCTTTTCCAGCTCGCGGTTTGTCGCCGCGACGAGACGAATATTCACCTGGCGCGTGTGAGTGCTGCCCAGTCGCTCGAACTCGCGTTCCTGCAAGGCTCGTAGGAGTTTCGGTTGAATCTCAAGTGGGATGTCGCCCACTTCGTCCAAGAAAAGCGTTCCCTGATCGGCCAACTCGAGGCGCCCGACTTTTTGCGCGATTGCGCCGGTAAATGCTCCCTTCTCGTGGCCGAACAATTCGCTTTCGAGGAGTCCGGTAGGGATGGCGGCGCAGTTCATTTTCACGAAGGTGCGATCTTGGCGGCGGCTCCGGTCGTGAATGGCGCGAGCGATCAATTCTTTTCCCGTTCCGGTCTCTCCCAGCAGCAGCACGGTCGAGTCGTTCGGGGCGACAGTCTCGACGAGTTCGAGCACCTGCTTCAAGGCAGGGCTCTTGCCAATAATGTTCTCGAAATTCATCTCGCTCCGGATTTCCTCTTCCAGATACAACTTCTCCTGCGCGAGCTTGTCTTTCAGTTCGGAGATTTCCTGATATGCCAACGCATTTTCGATAGCGATTGCAATTTGACCGGACACTTGTGTCAAGAACTCAACATCTTCTGGAGTGAATGTGCCTTCGAACGTTCGTCCAATGCCCAGGATCCCGAGCGCTCGGCCGCGATTCACAATCGGAATTAAGCAGTGGCTCTTTAGGCCTTCGGCGATCGCACGATCCCATACCTCATGAAGAGTCTCATCGGAACTAAATTGATTTACGATCACCGGTTTCAGGGTCTCAAGAACTTGCTTGCCAGGCCCAAATTTGGGTGTAACCAGATCTTCGTGCAGAAACCCCTTTCCTCCCGGAAAGTCAATCGCAAACAGACGATAGTGATCGGATCCAGGATCGGGCAGCGAAATACCGGCAAGATCACAGTGGACGACCTCGCGAATATTGGCGGCAATAGCCCGCAACAGGTCACGAAGTTCAAGGTTCGATGTAATGCGGTTCGTCAAGTTAAGCAGCAATTGCAAGCGATCGTTCTGACGTTGCAATTCCCCTTGTGCGGTTTGTGCCCGCTTTAAATTCAAACCGTCATCGATGGCGAACGCCACCACCCGCGCGATCAATCTCAAGAAGCCTATGTCCCCGGAGCTGTACGCATTTGTGGAATAACTGGCCACGCCTAACGTCCCTAATCTACGATGTGGAGTCGTGAGAGGCAGCCGTACTGCAGAGCCGATCTTGACTCCCATCGCTGCAAGTGACCGTCTGAGATGCGGGAATCTCTGATCGACACTCCAGTCAGCAATATGGAGCGCTTCTTGCGAATAGTAAGTGTGCCATTCCGACACTTCTTCGGCTGGAATCTCGGGGAAAGACGACGCGCCCTTTCCCCACTCGAGCCAATCGATTTCGTTTGAGTTTTCTTTGAAAATGACAATATCAAGGTGATCCAGCGAAACGAATTGCCCGATTTCCTGAGCGAGCGACTTGGCCAGCTGCTGGGGCTGGCGACAGCAGGACAGCCCCTGGCTGATGCGAACTACCGCTTCGTAGAGTTCCGCGTTACTCACCGCAGAAATAACGGCGTCGGTACCCATATCTCTTGGGACATAAGATTCCATTTGGTTCTCGCGGCGTTCTAATTCGCTGTTGATGACTCAAACGGCGCCTACGTTGCAATCTTTTAGCTTAGCGGTCTGCGAATCTGATCTGCGTGTCGGTGTCGAGGAGTCTCGACAGCTTCAACCTTCGACTCCCCTCGAGGGCGCGGCCAAGCCAGAATCGTCCGATCTGCCAAGAAATAACGAGTTTTCCGGTTTGGCACCAGGTTTGCGCCGCCACATGCTGCGACTTGGATCGAGTAGTGAGGCGATATCAAGCGATCACAGCGCGCGGGTTCATGGTTGAGGCGCTAGTCGGCCTGCAGGGAACGTCGCAGTCGGCAGCGATCGCAAAGGGCGTCGCAGGACAATAGGAGACAATTTATGAAGTTAAAGCACTCAATGAGGCGGGCGGGGATGGCATTCTTAGGGTTACTGGCTCTGCTGTCGGCGGCTGCCGTCGCGCAAGAAGCACGGTCCGAAATCAGCGTACAGGGCACAGGGTTTTTCACGAAGGACAGTGAAGGTAATGGTGTTCGGAACCAGGCAACGAACACCGGCGGGTTCCTGCTTGGATATCGCTACAACATCAACCGCTGGCTCGCAGCCGAAGCGAACTACGGGTATGACCGCAATACGCAGAGCTATTTTGGGGGCACGGCAGCGCGTGTGCAGTCAAACATCCACCAGGTCACGGGTTCGGCGATCGTAAAGCTGCCAAGGTTTGCCAAGCTGCAGCCGTACGTGTTGGGCGGCGGCGGTGCGTTGATTCTTGATCCGACTGGAATTGCGGGTAGAAGCTTTGCTGGTGCTACGCGCCAAAATCAGGGAGCGTTCGTGTACGGCGGCGGCGCAGATTATGCCGTGTCGCGGCACATTTCGCTGCGGGCAGAGTATCGCGGTTATGTGTACAAAGCGCCTGATTTCAATGTGGCCAGCTTAAAGACCGACACTTGGACTCACTTTGCTCAGCCTTCAGCCGGTCTCGCGTTTCGCTTCTAGGCGAACGTGGAGCATCAGGTGAGGTGCGCTGTCCAAAACCCCACTTCTGCCAAATTCGGCCAGAAGTGGGGCACGCAGCTTCATTTTTGGCTTCTCTTTGGCGCTGCTTCCACAAGAACAGGACACCGGTATTGATTCGGCTTTCACGATCCCGCGTTGCGGTAAGGTTTGCAATCAGCTGCAAGGCGATTTTTGGAGATCGGTTTGATCTGCCAGGCACTAAGGGACAGGGGTTCGACATCGCCCTCAAGGCTTAGGCGAAGCGCTGCGGACGCCTTCTGGTATGCACGCGCGGTTACAGCGACTGTGTTGTTGGCGAAAAGCTCCAGTACTGAGCCATCAAGAAAGATACGCAGGCGCATCGAATCTCCCGGGGATCCGGGAAGGAGTGCCGTTACTGTATTCACGCGAAGTTCTCGCATTCCCGACTTCCTCGAACAGGAGATGGAAACAAAGTCACCTGCATCCGATGTAAGCCGTAGTATGAAATCGTCCTGCCTAGGTCTAAGGTCAAGATCGATCTCGGCGGCTAGGTCTTTGATCGCCAATGTATCGAATTCTTGGCGACATTTGCATCTGAGTCCTGCATCTTCAACGCTGGAATGAACGGTACCCGCTGCCCCGCAGTTCGAACCGTGGGGTGCCCTGAGTTTCTCCACCACCGGCGCCACTTCGGTTGATAACTCGTTTTGCGCAGTGAGGGAGAGTACGCGCGGAAGTGACATCACGCCCGCCCATCCTGCCGCGATTAAGTCAGCCTCCGGGCGCGCCTCGGGAATCCATCCCCAGAGAATGCGCCTACCGTCAGCATCGAGCATGGTCTTCGCCGCGTAATACGAGCCCCAGTCAACTACGCCTTCTTTCTCCGGAGTAAAACGCTGGTTCGCGTACGTCCCCACTTTCCAGCGAACTTTTCCCATGGTCGAGATGAGCAGCACGTGCTTGTTGCCCAGAGGGAAGAAGTCTGGACACTCCCACATTTCGCCAGTATCGACGGGATTAACGCTCGCGCCTGCGCTTCGGGGGCCCTCGACCAGTGGATGCAAGTATGTCCAGTGTCGCAGGTCATTGGAAGTGTAGAGAAGGATCATTCCACCGTTAGCGTGAACACCGGAGCCGAGGATCAGCATCCAGTTCTCGCCTTCTCGCCAAAGTGCGGGATCACGGAATCCGGTTACCGCGAGCCCAGCAGGGGGCGTTGCAATCACCGCTTCAGGAAACTTTTTCCAAGTGCGGAGATCACTATCCTGCGCGATCGCCAGGCACTGGGTTTCACGCCAAACGTGGACGCCGTCGTGAAGCGTAGCGTCATTCGGCGAAGAGGGCGGCGCAACTGCCGTGTAGATCACAGCGACCTTGCCTTTATCCATAACGGCGCTGCCGCTGAAGACTCCATCTGAGTCCGGACCGCCCGGAGTTGGGGCGAGGGCAATGGGTTCATGATGCCAATGGAGCATATCGGAGCTGGTTGCGTGCGCCCAATGCATGTTGCCCCAGGTTGCGCCGCGCGGATTGTACTGATGGAACATGTGGTATCGCCCGCCGAAATAGATGGGGCCATTGGGGTCGTTCATCCAATTGTGCGAGGGAAGCAGGTGGTACTGCGGCCGGAGCGGGTCGGAAGCCAGCTTGCTACAGAGGGAAGAATCATCTGAAGACTCCGCAGCGAAAGGTTTGTACGACGCGGAACCAAGAGCGACGGCGCCGGAGATCTGGAGAAACGCTCGGCGAGAGATTGGCATGCATTGAACCCGGGAGCAGGCGAAGACCATACTTCGACTGCACGCCATATTTCATAACACAAGTGGCAAAGTGAGCCGTTGGATATAATCGAGGCACAGCCATTCATGGTGTCGCGCTCCCCGTCCGATCTCACCCTATTCGTTCTCGCCTTTGCATTGCTGGGCTCAGGAGCGATTGCAGTCGGGCAGTCGCCTGCGTCGAAAGCCTCTCCCGAAGTCGCGCTGAAAAGAGGGCAGGAGGCAGTTAAGAACGGCGATTTGAGCCAGGCCCGCACAGAACTTGAGAAAGCTGTACGGCTCGCTCCCAAGGACGCGGCGGCACAATCTGCGCTTGGTTGGGTGCTGGCATTGCAGGGGCAGAGTGATGCTGCGATTGCGCATTTACAGGTTGCGATTCAGAACGATCCTTCATTAGTGAATGCCCGCCTGACATTGGCCAGCATACTCTCGCAGAAAGGCAAGACGGAACAAGCGGAGCAGGAAGTCCGCGCGGCCTTGAAGATCGCACCCGACAGCGTAGAGGCCCACCGCATGCTAGCGAAGGTCCTCAGCACCAGTCCCGGAGATGACACTATCACCGAAATGCAACGAGCTGTGGATCTGGCACCGAAACGTGCCGACCTCCACGATGAACTCGGGACGATCCTGGCGCAGCGCACTCGCGATCAGGAGGCCATCGCTGCTTTTAAGGAAGCGCTGAGCCTCGATCCAGATTTGGAACTTGCGCATTTTCATCTTGGGGTTGAACATCTGCAGGCTCAAAGGCTAGAGGACGCTGCCACCGAACTCCGGCGTGCCATCGAGTTGGCGCCTCAGCATGCCGAAGCGCATTACTATCTCGCCAAGGTGTTGGCGCAGCAGTCGCGAAGTACGGCGGCCCAAGCGGAACTTCGCCGAGCGGCCGCACTGAGGCCGACTTGGTTCGACTTGCAGGTGGAACTAGGGATCGCGTGTCAGCGTGCAGGAGATGTGGATTGCGCCGAGGCGGCGTTCAATAATGCACTGAGATTACATCCCGACGACGCCGAAGTGTACAACGACCTCGGAATGACACTGCTGCAAAAGGGCGATGCCGGGAATGCCATTCCGAAGTTCCAAAAGGCGGTGCAATTGCGACCGCAGGACGGAACATTTCGGGGAAGCCTGGCAGTGGCCTACCTGCAGCTCACCAATTTTGACGCGGCGGTCGCGGAGCTGGAAACCGCGATTAAGATCGCGCCTGGAGATCCTACGCTGCATTACAACCTCGGACTTGCGTACAAGTTGAAGGATCAGCTCGATAAGGCAGGGGCTGAATTCCAGCAAGCCATCCGGGCTAATCCGGACTTGGCAGATGCGCACTACGCTCTGGGAGTTCTGTTGTGGCAGCGCGGCGAATTTGATCATGCCGCTGATGAGCTGCGGAAATCGCTTCAAACGAAACCAGATTATGCAGAGGCTCACTACACTCTCGGTACGGTCTACAAGCAGCAGGGAAAACTCGCGGATGCTGTGACGGAATTGCGGGAAGCAATTCGGCTGCAACCGGATTTTGCCGGAGCTCACACCACACTAGGGGGCGTGCTACGCCAATCAGGCGACGCGGACGGTGCTGCCGCCGAAGCCAAAGAAGGTGCGCGGATTTCAGCGATGGTGAACAACCTGCAGGCGGCAACGGTAGCAACGAATTCCGGCAAACGGCTGCTGTCAGCGGGCGACGTGGAGGGTGCCATCTCTCAATTCCGAACCGCCATTCATTCCGAACCGAAGTACGCGGCGGCGCATTATCAGCTCGGTCTCGCGCTCCGACAGAGCGGTCAGACGGAGGGAGCCAATAAGGAGTTTCAGAAGGCGGCTGAACTAGACCCACAACTGAGGCCGCCAGGCAAATGAAGCTCGATGAGCTTCTAAGCCCGTTTAGGAAATGGTGCGGCAGCACCGACTGTCATTCCGAGCAACGCGAGCAATTTCAACCCGGCAGTGAATCTTGGTTGTAGGGATGCTTCGACTACGAACACTGTTCGCTTCGCGATCTCGTTCTCCGCTCTGCATGACCGTCCTCTGTGGGCTGAGAAGATGAGTCACAGGACTTCCGGATCCAGTCTAATTGTTGCGATTGCGCAGCGCCACCAGGTCTTCTACCACGGGTACTCCGTGTGCGATTTTGACGCGAAGCAGCGCTTCGAAAGGTTTCAGCTCTCCGTTTTTTGTCACGTTCAATCGCCGTAGCAGGTCTTTAATCGAGTCCTCGCGGCAGACATACTCCACGGCAGCCTGTGTTCCGAAGGTCGAGTTCCCAGCAAGAATCAATATCGAGCGCGACGGATCAAGGCCGGGCAGCAGCGAGACAACGGCGTAGTCTTCGACGGTTGGTTGATTCGCCGGCGTGGCGAGGAAATTCGACGGCTCGCCCTTCTGAGGATGAACGTTGATTACTGCCAAATCTCCCTTGCGTGGTCCGGAATCGAGTCGCTTGAAAATGAACTCGCGTGTCCCCGGAATGTCGAGCAGAGTGAGATTCTCAGACGGGGATCCGACGAAGATCAGGTCGTTGTTCTTGGCGTCGTCCAGCGTGAAGAGTGCGCCCCGCTTTACTCGCAGCGTGCGGTTAAGGATCGAGAACACGCGGTCGAGTTGGTGGATGGCCAGGACTTCTCCAACTCCGGTGTAGTGATCGAGAACAAATGCGCCCTCGTCTGAGCCCGGCTTGAAGTAACGCATACCGGTTTCAGGACGCCCCACGAAGTTGCCATTGCTGAAAACTACCAGTGGTTCCTGCGGTCCGGTCACGAAGCGACTCCAGAAGATTTGATAAACCGCAGAGACAGGTTGTAGCGCAGTTGACTGGGTGCGATCACCCGAGAGCAGGTAGGCAATCGTTGCCACAGAAAGTGCAAGCAGAATCAACAATGTCCCCAGCGCGATGATCCAGCGACGGTTCGAATGTTCAACTTCAGGCTTCTTCTCGAGCACCTCGATGCGCGGCCCAGGCTGTCCGACAAGGGGTTGCGGCTTCCCACGCAAATGGAATGACAGAACGTATGATCCCTTTGGGATTTCCACCAGGATCGGATCGTTCGCGCCGTCATGTGAGTAATACTCTGCCAGTTTCACACGTAGACGTCCGGCTTGCACGCGGACGGTGGAATCGCTCTGCGGGTCGAAGCCAGGCGGGCGCCCTAATACCTCCGTAGCAATCTGATACTCCTTAAGCGCCACGCCCGGATGATCGAGTGAATGTTCGGCGAGGTAGCGAAGAAGTCGGCAGAGAGATTCCGATGAGTGAAGGCTATGGCTTTTGGTAAGTCTCTCTATTTGCTGGAAGCACTGCTCCCGACCCAGGACGAAACCATGCGTTACAGCCATATAACCGGGGAAGTAACCGAAACGCCTATCTTATTGCGAACCCGAGGGCTTCTGTACGTAACAGTATCAAACTTGGTGAAACGTTATCCAGCTAATAGTTTTGCATTATGACTGCACACCGAAGGTCGAAACGTATTCCTGCATTTCTGGGACAATCTGGTTTTTGGAAAGCTGAGGAGGAAAGTCCATGAAAAGGACTCTGTGCTTCACAGTGTCTGTGGCTCTTCTATGCGGACTGGCGGTAATGGGTGCCGTCGGCCAAGCCGTCTATGGCAGCATCTTGGGGACAGTGACTGACCCGTCGGGCGCAGCTGTCAATGGGGCGAAGGTAACTGTCACTAGCCAGACCAAGAATGTTTCCACCGAGGCCACCACAAATGAGAGTGGAAACTATTCGGTGACGCACCTCATTCCGGACGTTTACACCGTAAGGATTGAGGGAACAGGTTTTAAAGTTTTGCAGTTCAAGGACATTCAAGTCTCGGCTGACTCTGGCGCCCCGGTAAATGGCCAGTTTCAGGTGGGATCGGCGAGCGAGCAAGTGGAAGTGACGGCCGAGGCCCCGCAACTCAAGACGGACCGTGCCGATGTGGCGATTGAATTCGATTCGAAGTATGTCGAAGACTTGCCAGTCCTGAACCGCAACTTCACGCAATTTGAATTGCTTTCCCCGGGGACCCAGAAGCTCGGGTGGGGCCACGCTGCCACCGAGAATCCGCAAGGCAGCCAGCAGATTTTTGTTCAAGGGCAGCACTTTAGCGGTACCGCCTACGAATTGGACGGAACTGACAACCAAGATCCCATTTTGGGAATTATCGTAGTAAATCCAAATCTGGATGCGGTGACTGAAACCAAAGTCGCGCTCCAAAACTACGACGCCGAGTTCGGGAAAGCTGTCGCCGGTGTAGTGACAGCGCAAACAAAGTCAGGCAGCAACGATATTCATGGCAGCGGATTCTGGTTCCGGCGCACAGATGCCAACCAGGCGCGCGATCCCTTCACTCAGTACGCACCCGATCCGATCACTGGCCGTTTCATTCCTTCATCGCGATGGCAGCAATTCGGTGGATCGGTGGGCGGCCCGATTATCAAAAATAAGCTATTCTTCTTTGGGGACTACCAAGGCACACGCCAGTCAAATGGAATAACGAACCAGTTAACCATTCCTACTGCGCTCGTTCAGAAAACTTGCAATCCGGCGACGAATACGACCGGCTACTGTGACCTTAGTGAATACCTTTCGGCCGGACTGCAGGGTGGAGGCCAGGTTTACGATCCTTCCACTGGCACTCCAGGCGTGGGAAACGGTGGAAATAGAACCCCGTTCGGACCACAGCTAGCGGCCGGTTGCAGCGGGAACTGTATTCCAATTCGGGACATTTCTCCGCAGGCGGCGGCAATACTAGCCCTGTTCCCGGCGCCGCAAAACTCGAGCGTGTTGAACAATTACGTCTCTTCGGGATCGGGTCCGTTTAGTCAAAATAGTTTCGATACGAGAATTGACTACACGGTCAGCCAATCGTTGAATGTCTTTGGCCGATTCAGCCTTGACTACTTCAGCTTGTCCGGTACGGGGTCTCTGGGCCCATTGGGCGGTCCTGGCACAGGTCTACTCGGATTGGCCGGTAGTTCTATTACACACAACTACAGCTTGGCTACCGGTTTCACAAAGACCTTGAGCACCTCCCTGCTGACCGATTTCCGGTTTGGATGGTTCAAATACAATCCACAAACCAAAAAGCCCGATGGCGGAGCTCCGATGACTGCTTTCGGGATACCGAACGCAAATACCAGCGATCCGAAGACTGCTGGTCTGGGCTCATTCATTCTGGGGCCAGATCCGAACACGGGTGAAGGTGGCGCTCCCAACAACGGAAACGCCTTGGCCATATCTAGCTTCGGCGATGGATTAGGCGTAGCTCGTTGCAACTGCCCTCTCACCGAGCGTGAAGATCAATTCCAGTTCGTTAACAACTGGACTAAGACAAAGGGCAACCACATCATCAAGGTTGGAGCGGACATTCGCTATGCCAGGAATCTGCGCATTCCGAGCGACAACAACCGCACCGGCGAGTACAACTTCAGCCCAGAGGCAACTGCCAATCAAACGTTGTCGGCGCCTGGCGGCTTAGATTTGGCGACGTTCCTGCTTGGTGACGTCACATCCATGGCCCGGTATATCAATAACCCTATCCTGACTAACGTCAACAACGCTGCCGAACGGCAAAAACGCCTGTTCTTTTATGGTCAAGATACTTACCGCGCAACGGCGAAGTTAACCGTCAACTTCGGCTTGCGGTGGGAAATCTACACTCCTGAATCGGTCCTCGCCAAGGGCTACGGAGGCTTTGCCAATATCGTCGACAATAACGGCACTGGCGTCATTCGCGTCGCGGGTTATGGTCCTTATGGACTAAACGGAAATATCGCGAATACGTATAATGCCTTCGCTCCTCGGCTGGGCATTGCATACCAGCTCACACCCAAAACGGTTGTGCGCATGGGCTATGGGCGCAGCTATGACATGGGAGTGTTCGGATCAAACTTCGGACACACCGTGACGCAGAATCTTCCCGTGCTGCTTAAGCAGAACGTTGATGCCTCGGCCTTGACCGCAGGTGTCGCGAACCCCAACGTGATACCGGCTTTTACCCTGGCGCAAGGGCCAGTCGCTCCCGTCTTTCCGGCGATCCCGGACAACGGGCAAATTACGTTTGCCAGTTTGAACGGCCAGGATTCGGGCGTGCACATTCGTCCCACCAGGCAGGTCCTGCCGACCCTCGACGCTTGGAACGCCACTGTTCAGCGGCAAATCACCAGCACGATTTCGGCGGAAGTCGCATACGTGGGCAACAAGGGATCCCACGGATTCAGTGGAGACGGGCCTAACTATGACGTCAATCCGCTATCCATGTTCTTGTACGGCACGGGGGCCAATTCGAGTCTACGTCGGCCGTTGTGTCGTCCTGTCTTCACCGTTCCGCCTGGAAGCGCCGCTACTCCAACGGGTACCTGTGCGGGAATCCCAGATGACTTGGGGAACTACTACGGCAATGACGCCAGCAGCGAATACAATGCGCTTCAAGTAAAAGTGGAAAAGCGATTTGCCCAGGGACTCCAATTCCTTTCCCATTACACTTTCGCGCACGCCAATGCTTATAACAACAACTACTACGCGATCAGCCATCCGATCGCGTATGGGCCCAACGATTTCGTTCGCAACCAGGTTTTTGTACTGAACATCGTCTACGGGTTGCCTTTCGGTAAGGGCAAACCGTTCCTCGGCAATGCCGGGCGTGCAGTGAATTACCTGGTGGGCGGATGGCAGGTGACTGACACTACGAATTGGAGCAGTGGTCTGCCGTGGACACCTACCACCAATGAGTGCGGCGGCGAACAGGATGTAGGTATCTGCCGGCCGAATAATGGCTCGGGCCCATTCTCCATGGGGGCAGGAGGGCTTCAGACCCCAGCGGGAAGAGCTCCCTTTGTCCAATATTTCACTCCTGTCGCCTTGGGCGGACGATTCACTGCCGCTGGGGTCGGGAACATCGGCAATGCCGGTTACAACTCGCTGCGAGGGCCGGCAGGGTTCTATTCAGATCTGTCGGTAACCAAGGACATTCCAGTAACGGAGCGCGTGAAACTGCAGTTCCGTATGGACGCGTTTAATATCTTCAACCATCCTGTTTACGCGTTCAGCGGGAACAACGGTGCGAACGCTTGCGTCGATTGTGCCAATACTTCTTTGACCGCCAACAACGGGAGGATCACAGATATTGAAGCGGGAACGACGATGCGCGAATTACAATTCGCCCTCCGGCTCAATTTCTAGGCTCTAAGGTGGACGAAGTTCTGTGAGGGAGTCTTACGAGGCTCCCTCTCGTTTTTCGTGGAAGTGAACTAGCGCCGATGGTTCTTACTGCTATGAATGTCCGTTCCTAACCGGCGCTCCTAATCTTTGCATAGGGATCAGCGTGCTCCCATGACAAAGGGAGGAAACTTGGGCACCACGATTCCTTCCGTGGTACTTAAAACAGAGGCCGATATCTGGTAGGCGATGATGAAAAAGCGCGTCGTGGGCTTGGGAGAAGTGTTGTGGGATCTGTTTCCCGGCCGCGCTTGTCTCGGCGGTGCTCCGGCCAACTTCGCCTACATCACGACGCTGATGGGTGACCACGGAATTGTCGCAAGCCGCGTAGGCCAAGACTCGCGCGGGCTGGAGGCCCTGCGGCGGCTGGAAGAATTAGGGCTCGATATTGATCACGTGCAAACCGATCGCGAGCACGCCACCGGGACCGTAAACGTTCATATAGACGGCAACGGGCAGCCGGGGTTCGAAATCGCCGAGCCCGTGGCTTGGGATCATCTGCAATGGACGCCTGACTGGCGACGTCTGGCCGATACTGCCGACGCGGTTTGTTTTGGGTCCTTAGCCCAACGCTCCGCAACGAGCCGCGATACTATCCAGCGTTTCGTGAAGGCCACTCCCCGGGGCACACTGAAAGTGTTCGACGTGAATCTGCGGCAATCGTTCTATTCGGGGGAAATTCTGGCCGAGTCCATGAAGTTGGCCAACGTCGTGAAACTCAATAATGATGAACTCCCGAAAATCATGAGCTTCAGACGCATGGCCCATAAAGATGAGCTCGCGTCCGCTCGGCGGCTGATCGAGGAGTACGAGTTGGAACTGGTCTCCATCACTCGCGGAGGGCGGGGAAGTCTGCTCGTTTCTGCCAATAGCGCCAGCGAGCATGCGGGATTTAGAGTCCATGTGGCCGACACGGTCGGTTCCGGCGATGCGTTTACCGCTGGGCTCGTCCACGAGTATTTGCATGGCGCGTCGCTCGACCTGATGAATGAAGTCGCCAATCTCGTAGGAGCCTGGGTCGCCAGCGAAGTGGGAGCGATGCCTGCTCCCAAACGTGGCGCGCTGGAACATTCGCTCGCAGAGATCCGATAAGAAACTAAAAGGCAAAGCACACGAATACAGCAATGAGAATGGAGTGCTGTTCGTGTCCTCAGTGGCTCTGTATCATTGAGTGCAGCTGAGCCCTCGATTCCAGAGGTTCTCTGTTGTATAGTTACGAAATATTTTGTTTCCTTTCGAATCGAGCTTTCGGAGACGGATCATGCAGCATTTGGGGCGCCGCGCCAGTCGCTATGCATTGTTTTCTCTCTTCCTGATAACGGTAACAACGGTCGGGTTGGTTCTACTTTCATGCACGAAAACACTTCCACCACCGAAAGCTCCTCCTTCCAAACCATCTGATATCAAAGTCGACGTCAAGGACGGCGGCCCTGTAATCGTTACCACGACGGCAGCGGAGTTTCAGATTCTGCCGTCCGGTTTTCTGCAAGCCACGCTTCGAAAAGCTGACAAACGTCTGACCTTGGACGAACCCAATGTGGGATCGACCGGCGGCAGCGATTCCATCGTGAGCGAGGGCAAAGAATTTGACTTCATCCCGGACTTCTCCCAAACCAAGGTACTCGAAGCCCACGGGAAACTGGGACGCGGCAAGCGCGTGGTAATCCCGGCGCGTCCGCTGGCTCCGGCCGGAGTTCCGATCGAACGTACACTGGTGCTTGAGGCCTACGACGATTTTCCCGGGATCGCTCTCGTGAGTGCGACTTATAAGAATGTGGGAGCGTCGGACTTCCATGTTGATCAAGTGCTTATGCAGCAGCATCGCTTCAATGCGCAGCAAGTCGACTCCAAGGTGCAGCCGTGGGACATGTGGTCGTTTCAGGGCTCGAGCTACGACTGGGGCAAAGATGATGTCCAAAAGCTGGTGCGGACATCCTCGCAGCCTAATGTGATGGGCGAGGCTGTCAAAGGGGGCTATGGAGGCGGCATTCCAGTTGTTGCTGTTTGGACCGCATCGGCAGGTGAAGCCATCGGACATGTGGAAACGGTACCCTGGACGCTTTCGATGCCGCTGAAAGTTGATTCCGATGGACGCGTGAACGCGAGCATAATCATTCCCATCGACTCTGACTTGAAGCCGGGAGAACGCTACTCCACGCCGCGCAGTTTTGTGGCTGTGTACAGCGGAGATTTTTACGAGCCTTTGCGTACATGGTCGAGCATGCTGCAAAAGGAAGGCTGGGAGATTCCCAAGCCGTCGAACGAAGCCTACAACGTGAGCTGGTGCGGCTGGGGTTACGAGTTCAATGTGACGCCCAAGCAGATGCTCGGCACGGTTCCGAAGTTGAAGGAGATGGGGATCAAGTGGGCAACACTTGACGATCGCTGGTTCGATACCTATGGCGACTGGAATCCGCGGAAGGAAACATTTCCCGGTGATTCAATCAAGCAGATGGTCGACGACTTCCACAAGCAGGGAATCTATGCCCAACTCTGGTGGCTGCCTCTTGGCGCCGAAGACGGGCAAGGGAAGTGGGAGTCACATAAATACATCGTATCGAAGGTCGCGAAGGAGCATCCTGACTGGTTCATCCTCGATAAGAACGGAAAGCATGGACGAATGACGCGCGATTTAGCGGCATTGTGTCCTGCGGTTCCCGAAGTGCAGGGCTATTTCAAGCAGCTCACCGAGAAATTCATCCGCGACTGGGGCTTCGACGGCTCGAAACTCGACAACATCTACAGCGTGCCCGCCTGCTATAACCCGGCACATCATCACAAATCGCCACAGGATTCTGTGAATGCGATGGCGGATGTCTACAAGATTATCTTTGAGACCACGCGTTCTATCAAGCCGGAGAGTGTGACGCAGGCATGTCCGTGCGGGACGCCGCCGTCGCTCGCTTGGTTGCCGTTTATCGACCAGGCAGTGACTGCCGACCCAGTTGGCGCCGTCCAAGTACGTCGCCGGATCAAAATGTATAAGGCACTCCTTGGCCCGCAATCGGCAGTATACGGCGATCACGTGGAGCTTTCGGAGATGACCCGCATTGGCGCCGACAAATGGAGCGAGCACGGCATGGACTTCGCTTCGACGTTGGGCACTGGCGGCGTGCCGGGAACGAAGTTCGTCTGGCCCGATCCTGGGCCGAAGTTTAAGCCCGTGGCCCTGACCAGTCAGAAGGAAGAGCACTGGAAGAAATGGATTGCTCTCTATAACCAGAAGATGCTCTCGAAGGGAGAGTTTCGCGACCTGTACGTGTACGCGTATGACACGCCGGAGGCGTACGCGATCGAGAAGGATGGGAAGATGTACTACGCGTTCTTCACCGATCCGGACAAGCCATTCGACGGAGAGATTGAGCTGCGCGGACTCCAACCTGGAAAGTACGACGTGCTCGACTACGTTGATGGTAGAAACATCGCGACCGTTGATGCGGCGAACGGCAAAGCTCCCCGCTTAAAGGCGGACTTCAAGGACCATCTGCTGCTGGAAGTCGGAGCCAAGCCGTAGCATCATTCGGACCAACATGTGTTTGCCATTGAGCCAGCGCTTCGCTACGAAGGTCCTGTGCTTTTCTGCCCGCGAATGCCTTCTGTAGGGAGGCGAGGCGGGCGCGCCTTCTAACCCCCCCAAAACATTTTGCGATGCGCAGCGTCACGGAAGGCCTCGGTGCCGCCGGCTCTCGTCGTCGAAAGAGCGCCGGCTTGATTGCCACTTGCAAGGCACGTCTCGAGATTCGAGCCGCGAACGTACTGGTGCAAGAATCCTGCGTCGAAGCTGTCGCCAGCTCCCACGGTATCCACCGGAGGAAGCGCCTTCGAAGCAGCAGTGAAGCGCTCCGCCCCCCTTTGTGCGAGCGAACCCTTGCGTCCGAGCTTCACAACCACTAACGGTACCAGCTGAGAGAGTCTGCTGATCGCTTCCTCGAGATCTTCGGTGCCTGCAGCCTTGGAAGCCTCACGTTCGTTCGGAAGGAACACGTCCACGTGCTGCAGCAGGTCATGCAGGTCCCCTGGCCAACGATCGTCCGGATCATCGTTGGTGTCGAGTGAGATCGTCAGACCCTTCGACCTGAGTCGCTGAAACAGTTCGGCCACTCTTGGACGCAAGCCCTTCTGCAGATAATACGAGGAGAAATGAAAATGACGAGAGTCTGCCAGGTAGTCGAGATCGAGGTCATCCCACCTTAATTCGGAGATGGTGCCGGCGTATGTGAGAATATTGCGCCACTGCTCATGATGCAGAATGACCGTGAGCCCCGTCGTGGTCTTGCCGGCAACGGTGCGGACGTTGGAAACATCGACTCCGCTTTCTTTCAGTCGTTCCAGGGCGATTCGCCCGAGCGGATCATCACCGATGCGCGATTGGAATCCGACCCGGCTGCCAAGAGCCGAAAGATTGTGCGCAACGATTGCGGATGATGACCCTAGCGTGAGCATCATCTGGTCGGCCAGCAATTCCCGCTCGGGCAGAAGTTGCTCAGGCAAGCCGTAAAGGATGAGGTCGAGGTTCAGTTCACCGGCAATCGTGACGTCGAAATGTGGCATGGGAAGTCAGAAGTAAGAACTCAGGATGCAGAAGACAAAGTCCAACATCGCAGATGGTAGATGCGAGAGTTCACAGTGATCCAAAATCTGCAATGACCGTTCACACCAGCGTCACTTCAATTCCCGCCTGCTTCAGTACCCGCAGATCGGATTTTGGTGCCGCGCGGTCAGTGATCACTTCTTGCAATGCCGGAGTCGGGCAAATCAACGACAGACTGCGACGTCCGAACTTGCTCGAATCACATACCGCCACTGTTTTTTTTGCCACTTCGACCATGACCCGGTTCACTTTCGCCTCCAGCAGATTCGGTGTGCTTAGGCCGAAGTGAACGTCGAAACCGTCGACGCCAAGAAACAAAATGTCGGCGCTCAAGCGCCGCAGCGTCTCTTCTGCGATCGGGCCCACCAAAGAAAATGAGTTTTTTCGCAGAGTGCCGCCCGTGAGGATGACTTCAACCGCGCTTCCTGAAAGTTCGGCAGCAATATTTACGGCGTTCGTAATAATGGTCAGATTCTGGAATTGACGAAGGCTACGCGCGATGGCAGTCGTCGTCGTTCCGGAATCCAAGATCAGCACCTGGCCTTCTTTCACCTGGGCCAGCGCCGCTTCCGCGATCCGCAGCTTCTCCTGATGGTGCAGTTTCTCTTTTTCGCGCAGTGTCGGATCTTCCAGGGCGCCCTCGCGCGAAGGCAGCGCGCCGCCATGGGTGCGGTGCACCAGTCCATGCGCATGCAAGATTTCGAGGTCCTTGCGAATCGTGACTTGCGATGTTTGAAACTGCTTGGAGAGTTCAGTTACCAGCACGCGCCCCTGGTGGCTTAGCAAATCGAGAATGGCGCGTCGACGTTCTTCGTTCAGCACGGAATTCAGCCTGAGTCAGAGCGCATCGCCTGGGCGCAACGCGCCTACAAAGCGCATTTCTTTTTATAGCGTTTTGTTTCGTTTGTCTAGAGGAAAGAATTTGCTCGGGGAGCAAGTTCACGCGCGGACCTACGTCGGGAGGCAAGCTCTTTCGGCTTCGATGGGTTAGAGCAATCAAACTGTAAGCCCCTAGTTTTTCAATTCTTGGGAATCTTTAACGGTGATAACCAACTCAATACCTGGCGCGAAAGTCCGATTGCTTTGCGGGGGTGTGGTTGCCGTAATCTCATTTTGGGACGAAAGTAGCCGGGTTTCGAAGAGTGCCGCTGTGAACGAAATCCGTAACAGGAGCGCCGGCGTGGGAAAGACACTGGCGGAAAAACAGATCGTCCGGTCGCAATCGGTAGTGGCTCGCGTGATCGCGGGAGAGACGCTTATCGTTCCGATTCGCGGCAATGTCGGAGACCTGGCGTCGATCTACAGCTTCAATGGAACAGGGACGCTTGTCTGGCAGTTGTTGGAGTCTCCCCAATCAGTTACTCAACTGGCAGAGAGTGTTGCACAGGAATATAACGTGGACCCCGCTCAAGCCGAGCGGGATGTCTCCAATTTCGTGAATGACATGAGGGCTGTGGGTTTAGTCGAGATTTACGGCGCTATAGCAGTGGCAGGCGACTGAGAAACGGGCCACAAAGGAAGAATTGCAAGGCAGCGGCCGCACATCGCGTCCGCTGCTTTCGGCATGGAGGGGAATTTGGAGCAGGTTAGTTATGGCACGTTTAGCGCGGACGTGCATCAGTATTATTCCGGTCAACGATTGCCACTGCACGTCTCGATCGAAGTGACTCGCCGTTGTCCTCTCGAGTGTCTTCACTGCTATAACAATCTGCCCATGGGCGACCTTGATGCCAAGCGGCGCGAATTGACCAAGCAAGAGCATTTCCGCGTACTCGACGAATTGGTCGAAATGGGTTGCTTCTGGATTCTCTACACGGGCGGCGAAATTTTTGCCCGCAAAGACTTCCTTGAAATTTACATGTACGCGAAGAAAAAGGGATTCCTGATCACGCTCTTTACCAATGGAATCCTGATCAATGAGCACATCGCGGATCACCTGAAAGAGTGGCCTCCGTTCGCAATCGAGATCACGCTTTACGGGCGTACGCGCGAGACGTATGAGGCGCTCACCATGATCCCGGGCTCCTATGACCGGTGCCTACGTGGAATCGAGTTACTGAAAGAGCGTGGTCTGCCGCTGAAGCTGAAAACGGTTGCAACCAGCATCAACAAGCACGAAGTAATGGCGATGCGCCGATTCGCAGAAGAGGAGCTCGGCGTGGAGTTCAAGATGGATGGCCAAATCAACCCGCGGATCGATTGCTCCCAGAGTCCGCTGGCGGTGAGGTTGACCCCGGAAGAAGTGGTGGCTCTCGACATGGCCTCGCCGAAAGGCAGGAGTGAATATCTCAGACTTGCAAAGCGTGATGCAGAACGTCCGCCGAACCTGGCGCAGAACGACACTGTTTATTTCTGCGGCGGCGGGATGAATTCCTTCGCGATCAACGCATATGGCGAGATGGGGATTTGCATCATCTCCCAGCAGGATGGATTCAGTGTTCGTTCCAGCGGAGTGGAGCATGTATGGGAAGAATCCTTGCTCGACTTGCGTATGCGAAAACGAAATCGCCTTACGAAATGTGTGAACTGCAAGATCCAATCGCTTTGTGGAATGTGTCCTGCGAACGGGGAGCTGGAAAATGGGGACAAGGAGTCTCCGGTCTCGTTCTTATGCCAGGTGGCACACCTACGCGCGGCGGTGATTGGTGCGGAGGTCCCGGCGCACGGCGACTGCGAATTTTGTTCGACTGGCAACGACTATGACTCGTTGATGGAATCTGCACGGCGAATCAATAACCAAGAGGTTGATGTGGAGGGGTGGACCAGGCCTCAATACATTCTCCCGATCATCAATAACGCAAGCGAAGCGGGAACTTGTGGAAACTGCGGTCATCAGTAAACGGAAGCAGGTTGAGCATGAATCATGATATGCGAAATGCCGACCCGAAGAAGCCGTACGAGCCACCAAAAGTGACCACGATCAGCTTGCGTCCCGAAGAGGCCGTTTTGGGTCATTGCAAAACATCGGGCAGCAATTTTCCGGGTCTCCCGTGTGCGGCACTCGTTTGTTCCAGCTTCGGATCCTAACGATGGCACACTTTGCTGCGACTTGCCAACTTCCGACCTCCAGCAAGGTCGGCTACCACAGCCAATTTCAAATTGGTGGTATCTCCATCGGGTTGAGTGCTGATCGCGAAGTCGATGTCGCGCTGCTTCCGTCGCTGGAGCCTTTTCGGATGCAATATGCATCTCCCGACCTCAGGGTGCGCGTGACTTGGACCGATATGCTCAACGGTGAACCAAGGCTTCCGGTGTTTGACTCGGGAACCACTTGGAAAGCCTTTGAGGCCGAAGACGGTCTCCAGTTTGATTTCATATCTCCAAGGCTTGGGAGTCAACCCTACAAGAGGCTCCGCGTAGATCACCGTTTTGATGCGGCTACGCTGCAGATGAATCGGGAGTCGTTCCTGAATTTCCCTCGGGATGCAGAACCTCTCGAGTATCCCCTCGACGAACTGCTGATTATGCACCGCCTCACGCAGGAGCAGGCGATCGAACTGCACGGTACTGGGATTGTCCGCGCAAATGGCGATGCGAATCTGTTCGTCGGGCATTCCGGGGCAGGAAAGAGTACAAGTACTCGCCTGTGGACTGCGGTTGAGGATGTCGAAGTACTGAGCGATGACCGGATTATCGTGCGCTGGGACGAGTCTAGTCGGGAGCGGACCGATTCAAGGTACGAACCAGGAGAGGGTGTAGGGATCCTTCAACTCCGTGACCCCTCGGCTCTGCCGACCGGTTACTCCGCTCAGGATGACAAGGGGAAGGGTGCTGGGGAGAACAAGAAATACCAAATGCGTATGTACGGCACTCCCTGGCACGGCGAAGCTATGTACGTGTCCGCGAATAGCGCGGTCCTGACCCGAATTTTTGTGCTGGAGCATGGTCGCGGTAACGTGATCACGCCGTTGACTCCCAGCCACGCCGTCGCCGAGTTATTTGCCCGAAGTTTCGTGCCATTTCACCGCCACGAATATGTGAATTCAGCGCTGGTTTTCCTGGAGACGCTCGCAAATGCGGTCCCGGTCTATCGTTACGCATTCGAGCCCGACCAGCCTGCAGTAGAGAAGATCCGCAACTTCCATGACTGAGGACGAAGCCGAGTCGAAGGTCTTTGCGGATTCGAAGCTCTTTGAAGAAATCGTCCGTCCACTGCTAGAGCGAGGCCTGAGCATTCGATTTCAGGCACGGGGTGCAAGTATGGCTCCCAGCGTCCGTGACGGAGATGTTGTCGAGGTTACGCCCGTAATCGTTACCAAATTACGAAAGGACGATATCGTCTTAGCAAAGACTAACGCAGGTTTCCGGCTTCACCGCATCGTCCTGGCCGATCCCCCGAACGACCTCTTTATAACTCGCGGCGACTGTGGCCAACAAGACGATCCGGGGATGAAAGGAAGCCAGATTCTCGGCCTTGCTCACAGCAAGGAAGTGCGGGTAGGACGGAACATCGTGCAGGCTAGGTTCAGAGGTGTAGGTGGGTGGCTGCTGCGCTCGGCCGCGCGCGCAGGGTCTATCGCGGGCAAGCTTTCAGACGTCGCGGTCATTTCTCGTGCAATCAAAACCCGAATGGGGTTGCGCATCCTTGCGATTCTGATCGCCTTAACTGCGATCGCCGCGAGCGCACAGGTTGCGGTCGACAACACAAGCTCCAATTCTGCCACGCTGACCGGTACTGCCAACCTCACTGTTGCCCACACGACCACGACGGGGACTACGAACCGCTTACTGCTTGTCGGAGTGTCGATCAACATCACCAACGGTCCCGCGGCGGGGGTAGTCAGCGTGACATACAATCTTGTGCCAATGACGTTCGTCGGAGCGCACAACGACGCTAGTGGAACTCGACGAGTGGAAATGTGGTACCTGTTGGCTCCGCCAACGGGCAATCATAACGTGGTTGTCAGAGTGAATACGACTGGCGTGCAGGAGGGCGTGGTCGCAGGTGCCACGACCTTTACTGGAGTCGATCAAACATCGCCCCTCGGCACATTCGTTTCGGCAGATGGCGCCAACGGAGGCAACTCGCAGCTGGACGTGCCGAGCGTTGTGAACGGATTAATCCTCGACACTCTGGCGGTAGACGGGACTCAAACCGTCACCATCCCCGGCCCTCAAATTCAACAATGGAACGTGCAGAGAGGGAATAATACGAATTCCGGCGTTGTCGGCGTGGGTACTACCCGGTCTGGAGCGCCGAGCGTGCCCATGTCCGAGGGATTCAGCGGCACATCCAACTGGTCGCTCGGGGCTGTATCGATCAATCCGACCTCGGCGGATATCGCCGTCAGCACGAGCGTGAGTGCGGTTGCTCTGGGGCAGAATTCCACATACAACATCACCGTTACGAATAACGGTCCTTCGCCGGCCAATAACGTTGTGCTGACGGATACGCTTGCACCAGGCCTCGCCCTCATCTCTGTCACACCCAGTGGCGGAACCGGTTGCTCGGGCACGGGGCCGATCACGTGCAACCTTCCCGCATCACTCGCGAGTGGGGCCAGCGCAACTGTGGCGGTTGTCGTCAATGCAGCGGATGCGGGGTTCTATCCGAATACGGCCACTGTGACGGATTCCGGCACGCCTCCTGATCCAAACACGGGGAACAACACCTACGTGGCAGTCGCGCCAGTCGTGAACGTGGTGTGCGCCTCGGGCACGCCACCGAACGGCGGAACTCTTACAGGCGTACAGAATACCTATTTTCCGGGGACGGCCACTGTGATTGCTGGTGCAACGTCAATTCCTATCGGAGCGGCGAACGGTAGCGGGACGATCCAGGCTGGCAGCGAACTGCTCGTCATTCAAATGCAAGACGCGAGCATCAACACGTCCAATAGCGTCGCCTATGGAAACGGTTCGACGGGTGCTGGATTCACCTTCATCAACAACGCCGGAAATTATGAATTCCTGACGGCGATCGGCCCGGTGAGCGGAGGCTCAGTGCCGATCCTGGGGGCAGGCCCCGGGGGAGGTTTGGTATTCGGTTACAACGCAACGGCCGCGTCGGCAATCGCCGGGCAGAGTACATATCAGGTTGTCCTAGTGCCCCAGTACACAGCGGCAACCCTCAGCAGCAGCGTGACCGCTTTGCCCTGGAACGGAAGCACGGGTGGCATTCTTGCGCTCGATATCGGTTCGACACTCACTCTGGATGGCGCAACGGTTTCAGTAGATGGCATGGGGTTCCGCGGCGGCGCCGGCATGCAGTTGCAGGGCGGTGGAGGAGCGAATACGGATTACGTCCAGCCTGCTCCCGCAACCTACACCGGCGCCGCCGAAGCAGGCTGGGACGCTCCCAAGGGTGAAGGTGTCGCAGGCACACCCGCTTGGGTCGAGTCAGCCGGCACATACCTTGCGACGAATACCAGTTATCCCAGTGGCGCGGCCGCTGTCGACGGCAGCATGGCGCAGGGTGCTCCCGCCAACGCTGGTGGGGGCGCAACGGATGGCCACCCAGACGGGGCCAATCCAGGTGGCAACGACCAGAATGCAGGAGGGGGCGGAGGTGCTAACGGAGGGACTGGAGGATACGGCGGAGATTCCTGGAATACGAACTTAAGTTCGGGCGGCGAAGGTGGCGCTGTGTTTCCATCCACTATCGATCGCATCGCACTGGGTGGTGGCGGGGGCGCGGGTACGCGAAATAACTCCCCCGGCGATACTCAAGCGAGTAGCGGTGCTACCGGGGGGGGCATTATTTTCATTCGTGCGAATAGCTTTGCTGGGAGTGCAACTCTCTCCGCTAACGGCGCGGGCGCCTATAACGGCACTGCCAATGATGCGGGTGGCGGCGGCGGTGCAGGCGGAACGATCGTGATGCTTGCCGCCAGTGGGGGTGAAGGTGGACTCACTTTGCGGGCGAATGGAGGCCGAGGCGGCGATGCCTGGGACTCGCAAGCCTACAGCCTTGCCGACCGCCATGGACCCGGCGGCGGTGGGGGAGGCGGCGTAATATTGGTCTCTGGAACTCCCGCCAGCATAGGTATCACCGGGGGCACAAGTGGAACAACTCTGACCCCCGGTGTCCCCTACGGCGCAACTCCGGGTTCCTCCGGCAGCTCTTCGACAGCCGCAAAGCTTTCTCAGGTGACGGGACTTCAGTCCACGCAGACCTGTACTCGTATCGGAGACCTGTCGATCACCAAGACTCACGTTGGCGCGAGTTTCACACGCGGTACCGTTGGTACCTACACGCTGTCCATCGCGAACGTTAGCCCGCTTGGGTCAACCGTCGGTCTTGCAACGATCAATGACACCTTGCCGTTCGGCATCACTCCAACCACGGCGACGGGCTCGGGATGGTCTTGCACCGTTTCCGGTCAGACCGTCAGCTGCACGAGATCGGATTCTTTGGCCGTAGGCGCCAACTATCCCTCGATAACAGTCAGCGCGAATGTCTCTCAATCGGCGCCCGCCACTCTGACGAATACTGCGACCGTAAGCGGCGGAGGGGATGTAAGTCCACTCAATGACACGTCGACGGATACGGTGAGTGTAATTTCAAGTGCCGACATGGCCGTAACCGACGTGGGCTCGCCCAATCCAGTAGCAACAAACGGAACGATCACTTATACGGTCGTTGTAACCAACAACGGGCTCAGCGCGGCCGACAATGCCACGCTCGCTTTGCCGTTGCCGAACAGCACAACCTTCGTTTCGCTGACGCCACCTGCTGGATGGAGTTGTCTTACCGGGAATGGCGGCAACTCAGTGTGCACCAACGCCAACATGCCGGGACTGAGCTCAGCGACGTTCACGTACGTTGTGAGCGTTGCAAATGGTACTGCGAATGGAACCGTGATCACCGGATCGGCGACAGTAAGCTCCTCGGTTCTCGATCCGATCCCCGCCAACAATACCGCGATCGTCACCACAATCGTCGGAACCTCGGGGCCGAACCTCTCTGTCACGAATGTTGCGTCGCCCAATCCGGTGCAGGCCGGAAGTAACATCACCTACACACAGGTTGTAAATAACACCGGTTCGTCTGCGATCACAAATGGAACGTTCACCGAGGCGACGCCTGCCAACACAACTTTCCTCTCCATCACACCACCAGCCGGCTGGATATGTACTGGCTTCCCTGCGAGTCCATGCACTGCGACAAGCGTGGCGGCGGGTGCATCCGGAAGTTTCGCCGTTATCTATCGGGTCAATGCGGGCACTGCTGCTGGCACGGTCATAAGCGATACCGTTACAGTGAATGCCTCGAACCAGTCCTTTGGGCCAAATTCCGCCACGGCCACCGATGTCGCGGCGACCGCAACGCAAGCCGATGTCGCGCTGAGCACAGTCGCCACGCCCGGCACGGTCTACGCCGGAAACAACATTACCTACACGCAAACCGTCACAAACAATGGCCCTGCCGCAGCCACTGGCGTCGCCTTCAGCGAAGCAACTCCGACGAATACAACATTTCAATCCGTGCTGGCTCCGGCTGGATGGACTTGTACGACCCCTGCAGTCGGAGGGACTGGAACAGTTAACTGCACCGATAGCTCTAGTCTTACCTCGGGATCTTCAGCGGACATTGTGGTAGTGGTGAATGTGCCTTCGACCGTCGCCATTGGCACGATCACTGCCACATCTACGGTCTCGGCCACCATCTCTGATCCGAACAGTGCAAACAACCGCACAACCGTAACGACAAGCGTCAACGTGATCTGTGACCTGTCCGTTACGAACAGCGGAACTCCGAGTCCCGTCGGCGCAGGAAACAACATCACCTACACGCAGGTCATCACGAACCTGGGACCCAGCAGTTGCAGCACCGGGACGCTCACTGAAGCAACGCCCAACAATTCGGCCTTTGTTTCTGTCGCGGTTGCTAACTCGGGTGGCGCGTCATGGTCTTGTCCGAACACCGCGCCGATTGCGTGCAGTGCATCGAGCGTCCCACCTGGTTCCTCGGCCACGCTAACAGCGATCTATCGTGTGAATACAGGAACGGCGGGAGGAACAATCATTGCCGATACGGTGAGCGTTGCAACCACTACCCAAGACACAAACGCCGCCAACAACTCCGCAACCGTGAACATTCCAGTTGCTTCGGGGACCCAGGCTGATCTGAGTGTCACCAATGTCGGCAGCCCCAACCCTGTGGCTGCCGGAAACAACATCACCTACACACAATCGGTGACGAATGCTGGTCAGGCCACTGCCACTGCTCCGGTTCTCACAGAGACTCTGCCCGTTGGCACTACTGCTGTATCGCTTTCCGGACCGGGGTGGAATTGCTCCCTTGTGACCCTCAAATGTACCGATACGACAAACATGGGCGCGAATACAACGGTGAATTTCATTTTCGTCGTGACCGTGCCTTCTACCGTGGCGTCAGGAACGAACCTTGCCCAGACGGCCTCTGTTTCCTCCACGACCGGCGATCCGAACTTGAGCAACAACAGCGTGACGGTGAATACACTGGTGGCCAATACGGCTGATCTCTCTGTCACCAATAGCCCGAACCCGGTTCCCGTGCAGGCGAACAATACGATCACCTATACCCAGGTGGTGGCCAACCGTGGTCCCAGCACTGCGACGAGCGCGAATCTGACCGAAACCCTCCCGGCTAATACCACAGCGCAGACGCTTACCGGGACGGGAACATGGAGCTGCAACGTTGGCACTCTGACCTGCTCCAACTCAAGTTTTGCTCCCGGATCGGCGACGATCACGTATACCGTGCTCGTAAATTCCGGAACGCCGGCCGGCACCGCGATCAATGAGACCGCAGGCGTCAGCTCTTCCATTACTGACCCGAACACCGCGAACAACACGGCTACAGCCGCAGACGTGGTCGCCTCTGCGACGCAGGCGGATCTGGTTGTGACTAACTCTGCGTCCCCGACTTCAGTCGCAGCCGGAAGCAGTGTTACCTATACCCAGACGGTTAACAATAAGGGGCCGGCGGCGGCTACTGGCGCCACCTTTACACAAGTCACTCCCCCGAACACCAATTTCCAGTCCATCACGCCTCCTGCAGGGTGGAACTGCGGCACTACTCCTGCCGTTGGCGGCACGGGAACGATTACCTGCACGGCAACCGGCACTCTGGCGGTGAATGGCACCGGGACATTCACCCTTGTGCTGCAAGTAAACTCGGGCACTCCTTCGGGTACGAACATCACCGAGACGGTGACTGCAACGGCGAGCAACATTGTCCCGAGTATCACCACTAACACAGCTAGTGCCACAGTGGTCGTGGCTAACGCGAATAGCGCCGACCTGGCGATTGTGAAGACCGCTACTCCGAATCCTGTGACTGAGGGAACTGCGCTCACCTATTCGTTGGCAGTTAGGAATAACGGTCCAGCATCGGCGACAAACGTCACGGTCACCGATACGCTGCCTTCAACCGTCACCTATCTGCAGTCGAGAACGACGCTGGGCTCATGTTCGGAGGCCGGTGGCAGCGTGACTTGTCTGCTGGGTACGATGGCAAATGGCGGAACCGCAACCATTACGATCCTCGCCATTCCGGGACAACCCGGGGTGATCTTGAACACTGCGACCGTTTTCACTGCGGATCAGACGGATCCGAATACAGGCAACAACACATCAACCCAAAGCGAGGTAGTCGTTGCGCCGACCAGAATCACTCTGCGGTCCCTCTCAGCTTACTATGGTAGCGACAAGAATGGCGCCCGTCGTGTCGTTCTTATTTGGAAGACGGGAGGCGAGTCGCACAATCTCGGCTTCAACGTTTATCGCGAGCTGAATGGAAACCGTGTACGCGTGAATCCCTCCATCATCGCGGGTTCCGCGCTGATGATGCGTGGTGCTTTGGCACGTCATGCCGCCAAGAGCTATGCCTGGATCGATCCTTCCGCTCCACTCGCCGAAGCTACCTATTGGCTTGAGGATATCGACGTGGATGGCACTCGCACGATGCACGGCCCGGCTTCTGCCACCGGAATCCAATCAAGCGCGGAAGCTGTGCCAGTGCAAAGCCGGATGCTCAGCCAAGTTAATCAGGCGCAGCCGCCGGTAGCGGGCAGCCAGGACAGCGATCTGCTCGAAGCGTTTGCGGACGGCAGTTCGCCAAGCGCGGCCCAGTTGCGGCAGCAGTTCGAACTGGCATCACACCCGGCGATCAAGATTAGTGTCCGACACGAGGGCTGGTATCGAATCGGGCAGTCGGACCTGGTGAAAGCGGGTCTTGACCCGAACGTGGATCCCGCAACGCTGCGCTTATACGCAGAGGCGATCGAGCAGCCGATTCAGGTCACCGGAGCTACCGCCGGGCCGGGAGGTTTTGGTCCAGGGGCTGCCATCAACTTCTATGGAACTGGCATCGAGACGGTGTTTTCCGGGACGCGGGTGTACTGGCTAGTTGCGGGTTCCGGGCGCGGTGCACGAATTCCACGTCTCGCGCCCTCCACGGGTTCAAATCAGCCGCCAGCCAGTTACTCCACCACCGTGCAAGTACAGCAGCATACGGTATATTTCTCCGCCCTGATCACAACCGATGACGAAAATTTCTTTGGCTCGCTGGTTTCACCCACTCCGGTTGACCAGATCTTGCATGTCCCGCAACTCGACACGGCTTCCTCCGAGGACGCTCGTTTGGAGGTTTCGCTGCAGGGGGTCATCACCGGTTTCCCGCACGACGTTGCTGTCGCGCTCAACGGGACCAATCTAGGTGACGTCACCTTTACCGGACAAGCCAAAGGGAAAATGTCGTTCGATCTTCCGCCAGGGGTGCTTAAGCCCTGGAGAAACACCGTAACATTGACCGCTCAGAACGGCGACTACGACACGAGCCTCGTCGATTACATCCGCATCACATACCCGCACCGCTACATTGCGGATGGCGATCGATTGAAGTTCACCGGGCGCGCCGGTGACGAAATCACAGTGTCCAATTTCTCCGGGGTGCCGCTGGTCCTCGATATGACCGACCCCGATCGGCCCGTCCAACTGTCACCACGTGTGACATCCCGAGACGGCAAATATCAGATCGCGGTGCAAGTACCGTTCACGACTACAAACCTGCTTGCTCCTGGGCGGCATACGCTGCTCGCACTTGTCGACACACGCATCTTGTCGCCAGCCGGAATTTTGCCGAATCATCCGTCGTCTTGGCACAGTGCGCAGCCCGGCGCTGATATTGCCATGGTCACCTACGGCAGATTTGCCGGTGCGCTATCGCCAGTTGTTCGTGCCCATCACGTGGAAGGGAAGAGCTCTGTCGTCGTTCCTGTGGGAGAACTCTACGACGAGTTTACGTTCGGTGAGCACAGTCCTTTCGCGATTCGACAATTCCTCCAATCGGCTTCGAAGAACTGGAAGAAGGCCCCGTCCTATCTCCTTCTCAACGGACGGGCCTCGTTTGACCCTCGCAACTATCTCGGCTTCGGTGATCTGGATCTCGTTCCAACAAGCATTATCCCAAGCCCCAACCTGATGACCGCATCGGATGACTGGTTCTCCGATTTCAATGACAACGGCATACCCACGATAGCTACGGGCCGCTTGCCGGTGAGTACGATTTCCGAGGCACAAACGGTTGCGAGAAAGATTTCCACTTACGAAGGACAGTCGACGAACGGTCCTTGGACCGCAAACGCCCTCTTCGTGGCCGACAAGGACGACGTCGAAAGCTTTACGCAGGATAGCGAAACAATTCAGGCCAAGCTGCCTTCAGCGATCCAGCCTGCGGATATCTTTGTCGACAATCTGGGCGTTTCAGCTGCTCGTGGGAGTATCGTAAACGCCATCAATTCCGGACAGGTTCTCGTGAACTATCTTGGGCACGGTTCGGAAGAGCAATGGGCGGGCTCCGACATTTTTGATGGAGACACGGTGAGTTCCCTGAGCAATGGTTCCCAACTCCCGGTATTTTTGATCATGGACTGCTTAAATGGATTCTTCCAGGACGTCTACGCTCAGCCGCTCGGAGTCACTCTCATACTGGCACCAAACGGCGGTGGAGTTGCCGTGCTCGCGTCAAGCGGCTTGAATCAGCCCGCTCCTCAGACGAGTCTCGACTCCCTGGTGGTCCAGAATGCACTTGGCGGAAATGATGTGACTGTGGGAGACGCAATCGTGAAAGCCAAATCAAACATTGCCGATCCTGATGTCCGCCGCACATTCGTCCTGTTCGGCGATCCGGCCATGAAGATCAAGCGGCCCGTCGCAGGCACCGCGATGCATTAAATCCGCCGCTTCACATGGCCATTCGGAAGCGCAAAGTCTTCCGGAACGATTATGTGCAAACCCTAGTTGACCGCTGAAACTGCCGCGGATACGCTCGCCGTCGGCCGCAGTGGTTCTGTAAGAGCCCGCATCACTTTTCCAAAACCTGCGAAATCAAGCGACTGTGGACCATCCGATAGCGCCCGCTCCGGGCAGGGATGCACTTCAATAATGAGCCCGTCCGCCCCCACTGCGACCGCTGCGCGCGATACAGCCGCGATTAGACTTTGCTTGCCCGTTCCATGAGAAGGATCGGCGATCACCGGCAGATGCGATAGATCGCGAGCCAATGCTACGGCTGCAAGGTCGATCGTGTTACGCATCTCCGTCTCAAACGTCTTAATGCCGCGTTCGCAGAGGACTACCTGATGATTTCCTCCCGAAAGCAGATATTCTGCCGCCAACAACCATTCCTTAACCGTGGCCGATGGCCCTCGCTTCAACAATACTGGCTTGTTGATCGTTGCCAGCCGCCGTAGCAGCGCGAAGTTCTGCATGTTGCGGGCTCCCACCTGCAGCATGTCGACGTGCTCACAAATAATGTCGATATCCTCGGTGCTCATCACTTCGGTTACGACCGGCAGCCCGGTCTCCTCTTTCGCCTGCCGCAGGATCTTCAGCGCCTCAATGCCCAGCCCTTGAAAATCGTAAGGCGAGGTACGTGGCTTGTACGCGCCGCCACGCAACATCGATGCCCCCGCCTGCTTTACCGCATGCGCTGTATCGAGCAATTGCTCACGGGATTCGACCGAACACGGACCGGCGATTACCACCACCTCGGGTCCGCCGATCGACACCCCATTGATCTTGACCACAGAACGTTCTGGCTTGACCTGTTTGCTCACCAGCTTAAACGGTTGCGCAATGGCCACGACGTTGTCCACACCGGGAGCGACCTGCAGAGCTTCAATTTCGTGCCTTCGTCCGCTCCCCACGGCCGCAACAATGGTGCGCTCGGTCCCGCGGGTGACATGTGGCTGGTACCCCGCCTCGCGGATTCTCTCGATCACATGGTTTATTTCGTGCTCGGTGGCTTTCTCTGACATGTTGACAATCATGTGCTGGTTCTCCTCAATGTATTGTTCGAGATCTTTATTCCGGTGCAAAAAATGAAAGCCGCGATTTGGTCGCGGCTTTGGTTAAAGCTTGGTCTCGATTGGAAGGCTTTCAGTGTCCCCTTCCCGCTCCAAGCTGCCCCTCAGCCACCATCCGTGTAAATCGGTAGTAGGCTCTAAATCGGCGGCTTGGAGTAAATCGTGTCATCAGAATTGTTGTCTTTGAGGCGAATAAGGCGCCTCACACCCTCATACCTTTACTGCAACGAACTCGCTACGCTCGAAAATGCGTTATTCGCGTTCGACCCGATCAGGCGCACGGTCCCGACCACCAGAACCAGAATTACAGCTAACATTACCGCGTATTCGGCGATATCTTGCCCCGAATCCTCAGCCCACAGCCTGCGAATCACATTAGACATTTGCTCTCCTCCACGGCTTGCCGGCGCCCGCATGGAGTACAAGGGCCCGACCTGGGAACTAGGTGCAAATCATGATGCATGCGGTACACGTCCGTTGTCAAATGCGCTTTGAACGCGAGAAAAAAGAGTGCTAGTTAATTTGAATTAGCTTGCGAAGTGCCTGGAACGACTCCGTTCGAGGACGTCGGCACCACCTCCCGCGCAGAATGCTGGGCGATCCTCAGTATTCGGTTGGGCAGAATCCCCAAGTACAGAGTCGCCACAATGCTTAGTACCAAAGCTAGCCCTACACCTGGAGATATCGGATTGACGGGAACCTCCTTGCGCGACTCCCGCATGTACATCACGACGATAATTCGCAGGTAGTAGTACGCGCCCACTGCACTGTTGAGCACCCCAATGATCGTTAGCCAAATCAGATTCGCACGCAGGGCCGCGCTGAAAACGTAGAACTTCGCGAAGAACCCACCGGTAATTGGAATGCCGATCAATGACAATAAAAATATCGTTAAGGTGGCGGCCAGCAGTGGCGAACTGCGGCCCAAACCCTCATAGTCTTCCAGGTGAACATATCGCTCACCCGCATTTGCCAGATGGCTAACCACTGTGAAAGCTCCCACATTCATGGCAGCATATGCCGCGGTATAGAACATGGCGGCTGAAATGCCGAGCGGATAATTCTCCTCGGCGGTCATCGCAAAGGCGACCAGCAAATATCCAGCATGCGCGATGGAGGAATAGGCGAGGAGCCGCTTCACGTTGGTTTGAACGAGCGCACCAAGGTTGCCGAGAGTCATCGACAGAGCCGCGGCGACCCACAGGAACCAGAATCGTCCCGGTGCATTGATCGCAAACACCACACGCAACAGAACCGCAAACGCCGCAGCTTTCGGCGCCGTCGACATGAATCCCACCACCGGTGCGGGTGCGCCCTCGTAGACGTCCGGCGTCCAAACGTGAAAAGGTGCAATGGCGACCTTAAATCCCAATCCAACAAACATCAGAGCCATTGCCGTAAAGACTAGCGGGCCTGTGGGACTGGATTCCAGGCGTTGTGCAATGATGTCAATATTGGTCGAGCCAGTCGCCCCGAACATAAGAGCCACGCCATACAGAAAAAATGCGGTGGCAAACGATCCCAGCAGGAAGTACTTCAAGGACGATTCGCTGCTCGACGCATCGTTTCGTCGAAATCCCGCCAGTATGTAAGTCGAGATCGAAGAGATTTCGAGGCCGATGAAGATCAGAACCAACTCGATCGCGGAAGACATCAAGCACATGCCAACCGTGCCAAACAGAATGAGGGCGTAGTACTCCCCTGCCCGAATATTCTGCACTGCCATGTATTCGAACGAACTCAGAATCACGACGGCGGCGATCGCGATCACGAGAAAGATAAAAAAGATGCTGAAGCTATCAATGCGAATCGTATCGAAAAATGCCAGTCCTGGCGACTGAGCCGTGTACCAAGTGGAAGCTAGAGCAGCAATCGTTCCAATAAATCCGATCACGCCCAACGTCTTTGGGCTCTTGTCCTCATCCACCCACGGGTCGATAACCATAACAAAAATGCCGAAGATGGACAGGATCAACTCCGGCAGAATTCGGATGTAATCCTCCCCCTGGGGAATCGCAGTCAGCAATTGCGCCAGCGGTATCATCATTGGCCCACCGCTTTGCTCACCATCTGCGGCATCGAACTCAGAGTGGCTTGTACCGCCGGATCGATCGCCGCCAGCCACAGAATTGGCGCAACTCCCATGACGAGGGCGGCTACTGCACATGGCCATACAGCGGCTTTCTCGACGCCAATCATGTCGCCAAGGCCGTTGTTCACCGGATGCGTCACTTTACCGTAGAAAACGCGTTGGAACATCCACAGGAGATAACATGCACTCCAGATCACACCCGTGGCCCCCAGAATTCCGTAGATCGCCCTTGCCTGAAACGCTCCATTTAGTACCAGGAATTCACCGACGAATCCGTTCAAAAGCGGCAGCCCCACCGACGCCAACACGATAAAGAGGTAGGAAGCTGCGTAAACCGGCATGGGCGACGCCAAGCCGCCGAACTCGGAGATCTCATAGGTATGGCGGCGTTCGTGCAAAATCCCAGCCAGCATGAAGAGGCCCCCGGTCGAGATGCCGTGAGCCAACATTACGAACATCGCCCCATTCAGTCCCGATTGAGTGAAGCTGAAGATCCCCAGCACCACGAACCCAAGATGGCTCACCGAAGAATAAGCGATCAGCTTCTTCATGTTCGGTTGCACCATCGCTACCAGCGCACCGTAGATGATCCCGATCAGCGCCAATGTCATAATCCACGATTCATTGTGGCGCGCCTGCTCAGGGAAAAGACCAAGATTGAAGCGAAGCATCCCGTAAGTGCCCATCTTCAGCAGAACGCCAGCCAGCAGAACCGACCCGGCAGTGGGCGCCTCTACGTGCGCATCCGGCAACCACGTATGGAATGGAAACAGCGGAACCTTTACGGCAAAGGCAATGAAAAATCCCAGGAACAGCCACTGTGCTGCGGCAGGGAAAGCCACAATCTTGCCAGCCTGGATCTGCCTCTGTATCTCAACGAAATCAAAGGATGCCGGACTCGTATGCGCGTACAGCCACAAAATCGCTGCCAGCATGAATACCGACGCGATCATCGTGTACATGAAAAACTTTACTGCTGCATACACCTTGCGCTCATGCCCGAAAACCCCGATCAGCAGCGCCATCGGGATCAGAGTCGCTTCCCAGAAGAAGTAAAAGAGGAAGAGATCGAGCGATATGAAAACGCCGATTAACGCAGTCTCCAGAATCAAGAGCAGGATGAAGAATTCCTTCACTTGGTCGTGGATCGACTTCCAGGAGATCAGCACGCAGAGTGGCGTGAGAAAGGTGGTCAACACAACCAGCCACAGGGATACCCCATCCACGGCCATGTGGTAGTGGATGTTGGGACTTGAGATCCAAGGTACGTCGATCTGAAACTGAAAGCCGGGCAGACCCCGATGAAAGTGTACGGGCAGATGCAGGGAAAGGCCGAAGGTCAACAGCGATACCAGGAATGAAAACACACGAATATCGCGGTCCCGCCGGTTGAAAAAGGCGAGCAACACGGCTCCCGCCAGTGGCACAAACGTGACCAGAGTCAGAATGTTGCGCTCGAGGAAGCTCATTGTGTCACCCCGCGCCAGATCATGTACGCGATCACGACCGCGGCTCCCGAGGCAATCCATCCGGCGTAAGAGCGCAGATTTCCAGACTGCATGTGCCGGACCTCATCGGAAACATGACGCGCGCCATCCGCCGCATTATTTACTGTATTGTCGATGACCTTGCGATCCACACCTTGCCAGAGAATGGCGGTGGAGGCGTCCACCAGCGGCTTCACGAATACCTTCGCGTAAATCTCATCGACGTAGTATTTGTTGACCACGGCGTCATAGAAGGCGCCGAGGGAATCGGCGATCTTCTGCGGAAGGTATGGCTTGCTGACATACAGGACGTAGGCCAGGGTCAGTCCGGCAAACGAAAACAATACGGAGATTCCCACCAGCAGCCATTCTGTATTTCCGGAACCCTCGGTAATTGTCTTAGGGAACTCCGCTCCGAACACAGGTTCGAGGAAGTGCTCAAATCCGTTATGAATGCCCACGAACCCACCGACGAGCGACAACAAGGCGAGAATCATGAGAGGAAGGAGCATCACCATCGGGCTCTCATGGGGTTCACCGTGTCCGTGTTCGCCATGCCCATGTGCTGTGTGGGCGTGCCCGTGATCATCGACCCGAATCCCCTTGTAATCGCCCCAGAACGTCATGAAGAGAAGGCGGAACATATAAAAGGAGGTGATGAATGCGGTGAATGCGCCGATGAGCCAGTACACCGGATTCGCTTCGTATGCCTTCCAAAGAATCTCGTCCTTGCTCCAAAAGCCCGCCAGTGGCGGAATTCCAGCGATCGCTGCGGTCGCAATCAGCATGGTCACGAAGGTCATTGGGATGTACGTCTTCAGTCCACCCATCTTCCGCATATCCTGCTCGCCACCCACCGCATGGATCACCGAACCGGCACCAAGAAAGAGCAGACCTTTGAAGAACGCATGCGTCATCAGGTGGAAGATGCCGGCAGAAAACGCACCCGCGCCACACGCCATGAACATGTATCCCAGCTGTGAAACGGTGGAGTAAGCCAGGACTTTCTTAATGTCCATCTGCGTGATGCCGATTGTCGCCGCGAAAAACGCCGTCAAGGTCCCGATCACGGCGACGACTGTCAGGGCGATCGGTGCACGCTCGAAGATCACGTGCGACCGGGCCACTATGTACACGCCCGCTGTCACCATGGTTGCGGCGTGAATCAGCGCGGAAACTGGTGTCGGCCCCTCCATCGCGTCTGGGAGCCATACGTAGAGCGGGATCTGCGCGGACTTTCCGCAAGCGCCGACCATCAACAGAATCCCGATGGCGGTAAGCAATCCCGCACCACCGGATTCCACCGCGAGGGGCTGAATCGTTGAAAACACTTCTGTGAAATTGAGCGATCCAAAATGCTGGATGAGAAGAAAGAGCGCGATCAAGAATCCGAAGTCGCCAATCCGATTAACAATGAATGCCTTTTTGCCGGCCGATGCGGCCGAATCCTTTGTGAACCAGAATCCGATCAGCAGATACGACGCCAGTCCCACGCCCTCCCACCCCACGAACATCATCAGATAGTTGTTCGCCAGGATCAGGGTCAGCATGAAAAACATGAACAAATTCAGGTAGCTGAAGAATCGGTAGTAGCTGGGGTCGTCCGCCATGTAGCCGACAGAGTAGATATGGATGAGCAAGCCCACTCCTGTGACCACCAGCAGCATTACCAGCGAAAGCTGATCGACATAGAAGGCGAAGTCGACGCTGAACGTGCCAGAGCGAATCCAATGCGCGAGATCGAAGACGTAAGGCACGGCTGACGAAGAAAACCCCAGGGCAATTTTCAAAGCCAGTACAAACGCCAACCCCGGGAATACGAGTGCGACCGTCGTCACGGCCTTCTTCGACGACTTGTGACCCAGGAATCCGTTGATGGCTGCGCCAGCCAGCGGCAGTACCGGAATGAGCCAGAGATAAGGATTCTGCGTCATAGTTTGAGCAGGTTCACCTGGTCGACATTCAGAGTCTCGCGCGTGCGGTAGATGGCAATGATGATCGCCAGTCCAACTGCCGCTTCCGCCGCTGCCACAACCAGAATGAAGAACACGAAAATTTGGCCGGCGAGCATCTTCCAGTGCGCCGCGAAGGCCACAAACGACAAGTTCACGCCGTTTAGCATCAACTCGATCGACATAAAGATCGTGATGATGTTGCGTTTGATCAGGAATCCCGCCACGCCGCACGCGAACAGGATGCCGCTCAAAACCAGGTAATACGAAAGTGGAACCATCAGTCGTTCCCTTTCTTGGGTGGGCTGCCTGCAACAGTTGGCCGGCTGGCCAGCACGACGGCACCCATGATCGCAATCAGAATCAAGATTGAAGTGACCTCGAAAGGAAGCAGAAATTCATGAAAGAGCATCTGCCCGATCGTCTTTGGAGGTCCGGGTAATGCTCCGACCGCAACTGCCCCGGTGCCCGAATGCCGCAGCACGACCCAAGCGACCAGCAGGCTCCCGAGCAGCATTCCGGGAACCCCAAAGAGAATCGCGACCCGGCTGCCGCTGGTGCGCTCTTCCTCTCCGGCGTTCAAGAGCATGATTACAAACACGAACAGCACCATGATCGCGCCGGCGTACACGATGACTTGCAAAGCCGCTACGAACTCCGCTCCCAGCAGGAGATACTCACCGGCCAGCGCCGCCATCACCGTGATCAGCGAAAGGGCGCTGTTGATCGGATGCCGCTGCACAAGCAGATTCACGGCGCCTCCCACCGCTACAGCTCCGAACGCCAAAAATAGAAGCAAATGAACGCTGATCATGAAATTTGTCACCGGTCTCGCTGATGGCCAAGACCGTTGCTGTCACCGGGAAGGGCACGACTTCAGTCGTGCCGATAAGCCTGCCTTACGTCGAGCTTCAGCCCCAGCGGTCAGATCCACTGATTACCGGCCGCTGACCACTGCTTTCTCACCACACCACCGCAATTGCCGTCGCAATCAGATTTACCAATGCGAGTGGCAGGAGAAACTTCCACCCGAAGGCCATAAGTTGGTCGTAACGGAAGCGCGGCAACGTTCCGCGCACCCAGATATAGAGAAACAGGAACGCGAAAACTTTTGCGCCGAACCAGAACACGGGCAGTAGCGCCTGCAGGATCGGGGGACCAAAAATTGGGCCATTCCAACCGCCAAAAAATATCAGCGTTGCCAGGCAGCCCACCGTGATCATATTCGCGTATTCCGCCATGAAGAACATGGCGAACTTCATCGCGCTGTATTCGGTGTGATAGCCAGCCACCAACTCGGTCTCCGCTTCCGGCAAGTCGAACGGAATCCTGTTGGTTTCCGCGTACGCGGCCATCAGATAGCAGAAGAATCCGACTGGTTGAATAAAAATATTCCAGCGTGGAATAAATCCCCAGAAGTGCCCCTGCTGAGCGTGAACAATGTCATTAAGGCTGAAACTGCCGGCAAGGATCAGTACTCCCACGAGCGAAAGTCCAAGAGAAATCTCGTAGCTGACCATCTGCGCGCTGGCGCGCAGACCACCGAGCAGCGAATATTTGTTGTTCGAAGACCAACCTGCGAGCGCAACGCCGTAAACACCGATCGAAGTCACGCCCAGAATCAGCAGCAGACCAATATTGACATCAGTGGTGATTTGAAATGGGATCCATTTCCCCTTAATAAAGATTCCATTCCCAAACGGAATCACCGCAATCGACGTGAGCGCAAAAACGACCGCAATCAGTGGCGCTGCAAGAAACAGTGGCTTGTAGACATGTGGCGGCGTGAGGTCTTCTTTAAATAGGAACTTGAGTCCGTCTGCCGCAGGTTGAAGCAGACCAAACGGTCCCACCCGCGTGGGTCCCCACCGGTTCTGCATATGGCCCACGACCTTGCGTTCAAGCCAGACGGTATACGCAACAGAAGTCAGCAACACGAGCAGAACGATCGCTGACTTAATCACCGAGGCCAGAATGTACCACCCGATTGACAGCACCCGCGCGTCCTTTCGAATTGATCTTGAAACCAGCTGCGAGACGGCACTCGATTCGCCCGCGGCCCAGGATTCGAAGCTCAAAACTAATTTCAGTCCGCCGCGACTTCGGCAGGCTTTACTTCGTGACTCTCCATAACAGATTGCAGAGCCCGGGAATAACGCCCGAGTGTGCCCGAGGTGAACAGACTATCGTTTGCCGGCAAAATCGACTCGGGCTTGTGCGCCGCGCCCGTACCAGCAGTGGCCAACGATGTGTGCTCACTATTCCCAGCAATCAGATTGAACCGGGACACGTCATAGCCGGGTACCAACCGTTGAATTTCATCGAGAATCGCCATCGGATCCAGCGGGCTCAGTTTCGGCTCCAGTCCCTGATTCTCAAGCCAGACCGCGTGCCGATCAGCTTCGCCAGACTGCGCTCCGCGCGACTGACCCATGTCCGCGCGAACACCGCCGCCGAAAGGCACCAATTTGTGAATGTCCGCTCCCATGGCGTCGGCGATGCGCACGATCATCTCGAAATCGGACTTTGTCTCGGAAACATCGCCTGCTTTCTTGACGAGTTGCACATCGCCGCAGGTATTCGTCATCGTTCCCTGCTTCTCGTAAGCATTGGCAGCAGGCAATACCACATCGGCCATCACGGCCGTCTCGGTCAGGAACATATCCTGCACAACGACAAAGCTTTTCGATAACACAAAAGGATCAATCTCCAACCGCCCCACAGGATTCGATCCCACGACATACAACGCCTTGAGCTTGCCTGTCTTTGCCGTTTCAAGCATCGCTGGCACATCAAGACCCGCAGTCTGTGGAATGTCGCCCCACTCGCGATGGAACTCACTGCTTCCGATAACCGGGTGGTATCCGGGCAGCAAATCCGGGTAAAGACCCATATCCGCAGCCCCGCGCGAATTGGCGTAATCAGCTAAACAAATCAGCTTTGCTCCAGCAATCCCAGATCCGAATGAGACCAGGCTCGAGATGTCCTTGCCCCGAATCTCCGAGCCAAAAATAATGACGAGATTCTGCTCAGCCCGAAGTTTGTCACGCAGCCCCGGCCAAGCATCTTTGCGATCGCCGAGCGAATCCGCAGCCGCATCCTCGCCCGCGAGAAACGCCGCAACTTTGCCTTCGCTTCCTGATGGAATCTGAGTAAAGATCGTCGCTTGCCGCCGCAACTTGATGGGCTCGGAATTGATCACATACAGCTTGGCACGATGGAGCCGCACATTATTCCGAATCTGCCAGGCAAGCAGCGGATGCTGCTCCGTAGGATCATTCCCAATCACAAGAATTGCTGGTGCCGTGAAGACGTCCGACATACTCGCAGTAGAGTTCTGCTTCCCACGCATGGCCGCTGCGAGGGCAGGGAAGTCCGCTGTCCGATGATGAGCCACGTTATTGGTCTTCAACACCGTCCGCGCAAACTTCGAGAGCAAGTAATCTTCTTCGTTGGTCGTCCGGTTCGACCCGATTACACCGATCGAAGGTCCACCATCTCTGTCGCGAACTTCTGCAAACCTTTTTCCTACCAGTTCGAAAGCTTCTTCCCATGTCGCCGGCGTGAGCTTTCCATCTTTGCGAATTAAGGGCCGCTTCAGTCGCTCCTCGTGGCTGGCGAAGTCGAACCCGTAGCGTCCCTTGATGCAAAGGAAGTCTCCATTCGTTCCGCTCTTGTCGCGGTTGTCCCCGCGTACGATCTCCATGCCCGTATCGGATCGTCGTACGCCCAAAGTCGTCTTGCACCCATCGCCGCAGTGCGTACAGACCGTGCCTACGTGTTTCATTTCCCAGGGACGAGTCTTATACCTATAGGTTCCAGAGGTCAGTGCGCCCACCGGGCAGATGTCGATGCACATCCCACACTCTTCGCACTCGAGATGATCGCCCTGATTTGGCGCGATCAGCGAAGTCACCCCACGGTTCTGTACACCCAGAGCCCACACATCCATCCCCTCGCCGCAGATCCGGACACAGCGGTAGCAAAGGATGCAGCGCGGCCTGTCGAAGAACACCACGGGCGACCACTGCTGCTCGTCCTTATGGTTCTTCGCCTCCATGAATTTTGACTCCGCCGCGCCATACGCGAACGTCATGTCCTGCAGTTCGCATTCGCCGCCCGCATCGCATACTGGACAATCCAGGGGATGGTTGCCCAGCAGCATTTCGATCATCGACTTGCGCGCTTGCTTAACCTCGGGACTGTCGGTCGTGACGACCATCCCTTCGCTGATCACGATTGTGCACGCCGTCTGCAGCTTGGGCATCTTCTCGATCTTCACCAGGCACATCCGACAGGCGCCTTGCAGGGACAGATTGGGGTAGTAGCAGAAGGAAGGAACTTCGATGCCCACGCTCTTGCACGCTTCAATAAGCAGCGTTCCGGCCGGAGCGGTCACCTTCTTGCCGTCAACAGTGAGATTTACGTCTGGCATTGGAAATCTAGTGTGTTAACACGGGGAGTTGTTCGACCGCTCCCTCTTTTTCGAACGGGCACGGTCTGCCTTCCAAATGATCTTCGAACTCTTTCCTGAACTTCTTCACGAATGCGATCGTCGGCATAGCCGCAGCATCGCCCAGCGGACAGAAAGTTCTACCCAACATGTTCTCTGAGAGATACTGCATGTTGTCGATATCTTTCTTCAGCCCGCCGCCTGCGTGGAATCGGGTCAGGGTCTTCTTCAGCCAATCCGTTCCTTCGCGGCAGGGAATACACCATCCGCAGCTTTCATGCTGATAAAACTTCATCGTCCGCAGCGCGAACTTCACAATACACTGCGCATCGTCGACGATCACCACACCTCCGGAACCCAGCATCGATCCAGCCTTTTGGACCGAATCAAAATCCATCGCAACATCGATTTCATCCGCCGTTAAGCAGGGACAGGATGATCCACCCGGTACGACAGCCTTCAGACTGCGTCCCTTAGGAATCCCGCCTCCGACGTCGTAAATCATCTTTCGCAGGTTGTATCCCATGGGCAGTTCATACACCCCGGGTTTCTCAATATTCCCGCTCAGGCAGAATAGGCGCGTGCCGCCGTTCTTTGGCGTACCCAACTTCGCGTACCAATCCGCGCCGCCCAGAATAATGTGAGGCACATTCGCCAAAGTCTCCGCATTATTAATGACCGTGGGACCGCCCCACAGCCCGACCACAGCAGGGAATGGAGGCCGAATCCGCGGCACCCCGCGCTTGCCCTCCAGCGATTCCATCAAGGCGGATTCTTCCCCGACTTCGTAAGCTCCTGCTCCACCATGCCAGTACAGGTCAAAGTCGCGTCCGCTGCCGAAGATATTTTTGCCCGCGAATCCCTTTGCATAGGCATCCTGGATCGCCTTCTGCATAATGTTCGACAAATACCGGTACTCGCCACGGATGTAGATATATCCGCTCTTCGCTCCCACGGCTAGCCCGGCAATCATCACGCCTTCAATCACCGAGTGTGGATCATGCTCAAAAATCAGCCGATCTTTGCAGGTCCCAGGCTCGCTCTCATCGCCATTGCAAAGGACATACTTAGGCTTCGCCGACTGCTTCGGCACAAACGACCACTTCATCCCGGTCGAGAATCCAGCGCCGCCGCGTCCACGCAGTCCCGAATTCTTCACCTCATTGATAATGGCATCCGGCTCCATGGCCAGAGCCTTCTGCACAGCCTTGTAGCCGTCGAGCTCGAGGTAGCGGTTGATGTCAGTCGTGCCCATCCCGAAACGCCGGGATACGACCTTCACCTCGTCCGGATGTGAAACCAGATCAGCCATGAAACTGAGTCATTGAGCAATTGAGCGATTGAGAGTTCCTGTGATCTTCAATCGCACCATCCCTCAATCGCCAAATCTTACTGCGTTCCCTTTTTCCGATACCCTTCAAGAATTTGATCCATCTTCTCGGGCGTCAGATTCTCGTGAAAGTCATAATTCACCTGCGCTGCCGGAGCCCAGCTGCATGCCCCAATGCACTCGACTTCTTCCAAGGTGAACATCCCGTCGGGAGTTGTCTGCTTGTGCCCGATGCCCAGCTTCTTCGCGCAGTGATGCAGAAGATCTTCTCCGCCGCGGACCAGGCAGCTGATATTCGTGCAGACTTGCACGTTGTACTTTCCACGCGGCTTGGTGGTCAGCATCGAGTAATAGCTGATCACGTTGCGAACTTCGAGTTCGGTTAGATCAAGTCGCCCGGCGATCTCCACGATGACTTCATCGCTCAAGTGCCCGACCTCATCTTGTGCATAAAGCAGGGTAGGAACCAGCGCCGACCTCTTGGTCGGATAATGCGGCACCATCTCCGCAAACCGCGCCTCGAATTCGTCCGAAAACTTCATGTTTAGACTTGCACCCTGCCCCTGTGTTCCCTGTCGTGAAAGGTTTCTTTCACCCCACGAACAGCAGTTCACAGGTCACCGGTCAATCTCGCCCAAGACAATATCGATACTGCCGATGGCCGCCACTACGTCGGCCAGCAGCCTCCCCTCACACATCGTGGGCAGGGTCTGTAAATTCGCAAAGCAGGCCGAACGCATATGCACCCTATACGGCTTCGCGGTACCGTCGCTCACAATGTAATACCCCATCTCTCCCCGTGGCGACTCGATTGCCTGGTAGACTTCACCGGCCGGAACCTGAAAGCCTTCCGTAATAATCTTAAAGTGATAAATGAGGGCCTCCATCTGGGTTTTCATCTTCTCCCGGTCAGGCAGCACTACGTGTGGAGCATCGGCTTTGATCGGCCCTTCCGGCATTCCATCGAGCGCCTGTCGCACAATTCCAATTGACTCCCGCAGTTCCTGCACTCGGCACATGTACCGGGCAAAGACATCGCCTTCCTGCGAGACCGGTACTTTGAACTGGAATTTTTCGTAGCTCGAATACGGCATATCGCGCCGCAGATCGATATCCACCCCACTCCCGCGCAGGGTCGGCCCGGTTGCCCCAAGCGCGATGGCATCCTCGGGACTTATGTAGGCCACGCCCTTGGTCCGCATTAACCAGATAGGATTGCCCGTCAGCAGGTTCTCGTATTCATCCACCCGCTCTGGGAAGATTCCAGCGAAATCCCGCACGCGATCGAAAAATCCAAGCGGTGGCTCCAACGCCAAGCCACCGACGCGGAAATAAGAAGTCATCATCCGCTGTCCGCTGACCATCTCGAAGATCTTCAGAATCTCTTCGCGTTCGCGGAAGCAATATAAGAAGACCGTCATCGCGCCGATGTCGAGCGCATGCGTGCCCAGCCATACCAGGTGTGAGTTGATGCGCGTCAGTTCATTGAGCAGCACCCGCATCCACTGCGCTTTCGGCGGAATCTCAAGGCCAAGAAGTTTTTCCACCGCCAGCACGTAGCAGAGATTGTTGGTCAGCGGACAAAGGTAATCGATGCGGTCTGTCAGCGGCACGACTTGTTGATAGAACTTCGCCTCGCAGGTCTTCTCGATGCCGGTGTGGAGGTAGCCAATATCCGGCATCAGTCGCACCACGGTCTCACCGTCGATCTCCAACAACACACGTAGCACCCCGTGCGTCGACGGATGCTGCGGCCCCATGTTCAGGATCATCGTGCGATCCTGCCCGGGCTCCAAGACCGGAGTCGGTGCTAGATGTGCCATTTAGCGATACCCCTCGACGGGATAGTCTTTGCGGAGAGGATGGCCTTCCCAGTCTTCCGGCATCATGATGCGCCTTAAATAAGGATGGCCGGCAAAACGAACCCCAAACAAATCGTAAACCTCGCGCTCAAAGAAGTTTGCACCAGACCAAATAGGTGTAATGGAATCAATGGATGGGCTGGAACTGTTTAAGTTAACCTTTAGCCGCACACGCTCTTTCCTCGGTATCGAAAGCAGGTGATACACAACCTCAAACCGCGGGTCGGACGGATACCAATCGACGCAGGTCACGTCAGACAAAAAGTTAAATGGACACTCGGGTGCCTCTCTCAGCAGCGCGCACGCCTCGCGGAGGTCCGACCGGTCCACATGGATTGTCATTTCGTCGCGGTCGAACTTCACGCTCTGGATCGCCGAGTCTTTCCAGTCGAGCAAGCGCGCGACCGCCGGGTGGTTCTTCAATTGTTCAATGTCGGTGATCGGCGGCGCTAAGGGCATTAGCTTCTTCTCCTGCTCTCGCCAGTTTCACCCCAGTCCAGAACACCTTTTTTCCAGGCATAGAAGAAGCCGACGAGAAAGATCCCGATGTACACCAGCATCTCCATCAACCCGAACAGGCCTTGTCCGAGCGCCTTCAACTCCCGAAGGATCACGGCCCATGGATAAATGAAAACCGCCTCGACGTCGAACAAAATAAACAGCATAGCGACCAGGTAGAATTTCACCGAGAAGCGTTGGCGGGAGTCACCGACAGGGGTCATGCCGCATTCATAAGGCGATAGCTTGGCGCGTGTCGGTTTACGCTGCCCGATGACCCAGGAAAGCAGGATTATCGCGACCGCAATACCGCCCGCCATCAGAATATGGATCAAGAACGGGAGGTAGCGAGCGAAATAATTGTCGGGCATAGGAGGAGGTATATATAATTCGCGCCAGTGCAGGCTTAAACGTTCCAGATTATGGGTTTAGCTGCAAGAGTGTCAAGGGAACGACCGAAATTTTGCGAAACGAGTACAGAAGATTTCTGGCAATTTGAATGAGGCGGCCCGGTGATCTGGTGAAGCATTTCATAGTACTCAAATACGAGATTATCAAATCATAAAATCCGCTATGATTTTTGGTTTCAATACCGATGTTAAGCACGGCGACACTATCTACCACGTACAGAGTGAAGCCCGCGAAGGTGAGCTCCTGCTGCAAACGCAGGTGTTTGTGCGCGGCCGCTGCATTGGCAAAAGGGCGACCTCGTACGCCAACAAGGCATCGGAAGTTCAGTTCGGCGACTCCCAAAAAGAGCAGCAACTTCGGGAACAGCACCGGCTTGTGCTCGACGCGATCCGCGAGGGAAAGCTCGATCATGTACTTGACCATCCCGAGCCGGAAGCCCTCGCCGCTGTCAAAGAGTTGGAAGTCCAATGGCTTAATGCGGACTCCGTGTTCGCCGATCGCAATGTCACAATGCAACTCCGAGTGACCGAGGGAGGAGCTGCTGCCTCTGGTGCCCGATTGACTTTCCGCTTTGCCCGACCCGGCGCGGCCCCGTTTTACACGCAAGCGGTGGCAGATTCCGGCGGCTCCGCTGAAATCAAGATCGAGGCGGAAGAGGCGTCCCTGCCCGATGCATCGTTGCTGGTGCAGGCGAACTTCGAGGGCCGTACCGCGACCAGAAAATTTGTACTCCGCAAAGCCGAATAATTTATGTAGGGGCCGACGCATTCGTCTATCCCCGACGCGAAGCACCGGTAAGGACCTACCGTGATGCAATGCCGCTGGGCGCACCATTGATCCAGCCGCTAAGAGAAACGGCGTGCAATGTCGGTAGGGCCATGACTCGACACCAAAGTTGCTCGTATCGCCAGTCGCAACGGACGGCACTCTTTTTCCCACACACCAATTCGCAATACAGTGGCTATACGCGATGAAACTCCAAATCAACGGCGAAGAAAAAACATTTGAGTCCCATGGGCGATTCACCCTAGCCTCCCTGGTCGAATCTCTGGGAATGAAGCCCGACCGCGTTGCCATTGAACTCAACCGCAATATCGCCCCCCGCGACCGCTGGGCTGAGATCACGCTGAACGACGGAGACCAACTCGAGCTCGTCCACTTTGTTGGCGGTGGATGGGAACACCTCTAGTCAACGTTTTTCCACGCCGGTTAACTTGACTCCTGCTGCACCAGCCCTAAAATGTGTAAAACATTTTGCCTAGCAATTGTTTGAAACATTTTTGAATGCGAATGCAAGAGCGTTTCATATCGAAAGAAGTAGTGAGACTCGCCGGCATCACACTACGTCAGCTCCAGTGGTGGGATGAGCGCGGCGTAGTGAAACCCGAACGCGAAGGACACCGCCGCGTTTATTCGATCAATCAGCTCACGGAAGTCGCCGTCATCTGTCAGCTCAGGCGCAAGGGATTTTCGCTCCAAGAAGTCCGCAAGGTCATGCGGTTCTTAGCGCACGAATTTGGAAAAGGGCTGGCAGAGATTGTGGAGCGCAATTCTGAAATCCACCTGCTCACAGACGGCAAGCGTCTCTATCTGGAGACGTCGGCCAAGCAGATCGTGGACATCTTGAAGAATTCGGATCAACCGATTTTGGGTGTTTGCCTCAGCGACGCTGTCCGGCAGGTGCAAGCCAGTTTGACAGCAGCAAAGGCAAGTACCTCAGTAACTTCGCGGGATTACCTGAAGCGTGCTAGAAAAGTTTCGTAGGGACTTGGGTCGAGCCACACAAGGGAGGAACACATGGTCGGCGAACTGGACATCCTCAACGAGTGGATTCCGGAACAAATGCAGCCCGGTACCGTCTTTGTGCTCGAAAACGCCGGCGAGATCGGCGAAAAAGAAGATCCCTACTGGGCCGTGCTCTCGTGCCCTTCTTGCGGCATGCTCGGCTTGATCACGCGCAAACAGATGAATGGATTGCTGCCCGTTATCTGTGGCTCCGAAAGCTGCTCGGCACAGTTTTTTATCCGCGACAGTGAAGTTGTAGTGCGGAAACCGTTCTAGACTTGACTCAGGTCGATGCCGATACGCCTCTGCCCCTCAGCTTTGCCTATTCCGTGGTCGCGCTGCTGATTGGGTTATCCGGTCGGGCGTTACCTTCAAAGCCACGGGCACCTGCTCTACGATCTCAATGCCGAACCCCTCCAGTGCAGCAACTTTCTTCGGCCTGTTCGTGAGCAGGCGGATCCGCCGCAGGTTCAGATCGGACAGGATTTGCGCGCCTATGCCGATTTCGCGCTGGATCTGCTTCGAGTTGTCATACAGAGAAGGAAGCGTGCGACCGCCATGGAAACTTAGTGCGGTGCGGTCTCCAACTTTCTCGATGGCAAATCCTTGTGATGTCTGATGCAAGTAGATCAGTGCTCCCCGCCCTTCCTGCGCGATTCGATGAAGCGCGCCTTCCAAAGTGGGGTGGCACTCGCAGCCGGTTGCGCCGAATACGTCGCCCATGAGGCAGTGGGCGTGCATGCGGACCAGTACCGGGGCCTCACTATGCTCGATGTCACCCCGAATCAATGCGACGTGTGACTCGCCGCCATCGACCTCGCTGGAGTACGCGATCAGGCGAAATTCGCCGAAGCGCGTATCGATCATGGCTTCGCCCACGCGGTTGACATAGCGCTCGTGCGCCATGCGATAGCGGATGAGTTCCGCGACCGTGAGCATCTTCATGTCGTGCTCGCGGCAGAATTCGATCAGGTCCGGCACACGCGCCATGCTGCCATCATCTTTCATGATTTCGCAGATGACCCCCGCGGGGATCATGCCCGCGAGGCGGGCCAGATCAACCGAGGCTTCCGTTTGTCCCGCTCGCACCAGCACCCCGCCTTTGCGCGCGCGGAGAGGGAACATATGGCCGGGACGCGCAAGATCGGTTGGTTTTGTAGCGGGATCAATGGCCACCTGAATTGTGCGTGCGCGATCATGCGCTGAAATGCCCGTGGTGACCCCCTGACGCGCATCGATCGCTTCGCAGAACGCGGTGCCATATTGCGATGTGTTCTCAGCTGTCATCGGGCCGATGTTCAGATGCTCCAGGCGTTCTTCGGTCATCGCCAAGCACACCAGGCCGCGGCCAAATTTCGCCATGAAATTGATGGCTTCAGGCGTAACCCTCTCAGCGGCTAGGGTCAGGTCGCCTTCGTTCTCGCGGTCTTCATCGTCGACAACAACGATCATCCGTCCGGCGCGAATCTCTTCGATGGCGTCGGGCACGTCGGTGAAAGGAGGCTGTGGGCTCATGGTGTAGAAATTCTAGCAAGGTTCTGGAAAGGGCGGCTCTCGGAGTCAGGGCTAACGGCTGTGAGGCGGTCGCTGCCGTTTGATACGAGCAATGATGTCGTTGCCGTTCCGGATATCGTGCAATAACTGATCGAGGCGCCCGGCAGCTGTGCGCAACGTTTCCTGGTTCGCGGCGGCGGAAGCCTTCAACAGCTGATCGAGACGGCTGGCGGCAGTCTTGAGCCTTTGCACTTCTTCGCCCGGCAACGGTTTCCTGGGGGCCTGAGCGATCGACTTCATCAGGTTGACAATCTTCTCCTGTACTTCGCGTGCCCCGCCCCGATTGTTCTCAATATTCATGGTGCACGGAACAGAACTCAGACTGGAAGCGGAGCGCGTACGGAAGATCCGGATGACAGAGTATCATCGGCGACGATTCTCACCATACAGCAACAATCGGCGCAGCCGTGTTAGAGCTGCCGATTTTGGCTCGTCGGGCGCATCGGGCGGCCGTTGCTAAGTGCTTTCCTTTCGGTAAGATTGCGTCATGGCTTTGACCCTCGGCGATCTGCGGCGCATGACCGTGGCGCAAAGTTTGTGCTCTCTGACTACGTTGAAGCGGGCATTGAATCGGATGCAGTTTGTGCAGGCGGACCCGATTCGGGCGCCGGCTCGCGCGCAGGATCTTATTCTGCGCCATCGCGTGAAGGATTATCGAGTGGGGGATCTGGAGCGGCGCTACGCCAAGCTCGGAGTCGAGGAAGATTTCTTCATCAACTACGGCTTCGTGACGCGGGAGATGCAGTCACTGATGCATCCGCGCTCCGAAACGGGTGTGCCAGCCGCGGGATGCCTGCCGTTGCCTGCGGCGCAGCGGAAGAGAGCGCAACAACTGCTGGATTTTGTGCGGGAACACGGGAGCGTGCATCCGCGTGAAGTCGATGAGTATTTCTCGCATGGCACGGTCAAGAACTATTGGGGAGGATCGTCGAATGCAACCACACATGTGCTGGATGCAATGCACTATCAAGGATTGTTACGCATCGTACGGCGCGAGGCAGGCATTCGCATTTACGCAGTGCGGGAGCATTCGTCTGTGAGGCTGGATGAGGCATCGTGCGAGGCGAGGCTGGACGCTTTGGCCGAGGCTGCCATTCGAATTTATGCTCCCCTACCGCTTGGGAGTTTGAGGTTCCTGTTGCGGCGGCTACGGTTTGCTGTTCCGCAGTGGCAGCAGAGGATTACGGTTGCTATTCAGCGAACTCGAACGCGATTGGCGCAAAGTAGAGTGGACGGCGAGGACTGGTTTTGGCCTGCTGACTGGAAGATCCGCCGCGACCACCCGGATGACACGGTGCGTTTGCTGGCGCCGTTTGATCCAGTGGTGTGGGATCGGTGGAGGTTCGAGCGATTATGGGGATGGACTTATCGATTTGAAGCTTATACTCCTGCGCCGAAACGGGTGCGCGGTTACTATGCGATGCCGATGCTTTGGCGCGATCAGGTAATCGGGTGGGCAAACTTATCGGTCATCGACGGTTCTTTGAAGGGCGAGTTTGGGTATGTGAAAGGCGAACCTTCGGACATAGTGTTCGGCAAGGAATTGGAAGCCGAGGTGGAGCGAATACGCCGATTTTTGGGGCTCACGTCCTGATGCGCCTACGGTCAGAAACTTTGCTTTCGCTCTGTCGAGAGATCCCTGGTTCTGGCAATTCGGCGACACTCTTCGATTTCGC